>Ga0209098_1004143_pt1 | contig 11459 bp, 20 predicted proteins | sample AD_JPNHW1_MetaG_FD_184429 | JGI IMG/M metagenome (GOLD analysis project Ga0209098, IMG submission 184429) | Active sludge microbial communities of municipal wastewater-treating anaerobic digesters from Japan - AD_JPNHW1_MetaG (SPAdes) (version 2) | ecosystem: Engineered > Bioreactor > Anaerobic... | reverse complement strand
ATCCATTATAATTTTTTTCTTTCACTTCTATAACACTATCTAACACTTCTAAGGGGTTATACATACATTGTTTTGGTAGAATAGTATTATAACAAGGCAACCATGTAAAGTTTTTATTTTGTTCTTTTGATATTTCCGGCAAACGCTTTATAGCATTTAAAACATTATCCAAGTTATGAGATGGTTCGCCCATTCTAGCAAATCCAATTTTAGCTTTATTACACTCTTTTACATAATCAGTATTATGTAATAAAAATTTCACCTGATTCTCGATTTCTTCTTGCGTTAGATTACCTTTGAATGGCAACCCTGCTACATCACAAAATAAACAATTATGAGTACATCCTTTTTGAGTTGATACAGTTAATAACCATTTCTTCTTATATTTTACTAAATGCTTCCAAATAATATGAGGATCGTCAGATTCTCTTACTTCTAAATGTTGTTTACCATCTACTGCGACATCTCGCATTTCAGTACATTCTATTAAATATCCATTACAATCTAGTAGAAAAACTCTACCACTATATAAATAGAATACATTTTTAAATTCCAATATTTATCTCCTTTCCACGCCTCACAAATCCCAATATATAACCATTCATTTCTGAACCAAATAGAGATTTTGTCATGAAGTTTATTTTATTAACTGAAAATCTTTATCTTCTACGCTCATATCTAGCCCTTTTTTTCCATTTTTAACAATTCCTTTAACTCTTTGTCGTTACAAATTTCCCCGACTAACATAATGCTATCTACCATCCAGTTGTATCCGTAAAACCCCTTGGTTTCCTTTTCAATGCGCTTCTTTTCCTTGGCATCTATTTCCCGACCTTTGACCATAGCCGCCCAACCATCGTCCCACCGATAATGCCAGTGACCTATTAATTTATCTTTGTTGGTTTCAAAATATTTATTGGAAACACTTTTCACGATTGCATATAACCTACCCTCGCCCGACCACCTACCATTCCAGCTTGCCACCCCTGGCATTGTCAATTCAAAAGATATATACTTCATCTCTCGCCCTCCTTATCGATGTGTCGCATGATTTTTATATTTATATTTATACCCAACTTAACTTCTGTCCACATCTAAAACAATATTTACTTTCATCTTTATTTTGCCATACTGAACCTTTACAAACGGGACAAAAGAATATGCCATAACCATTTTCAGTTATTTTTAATGGCAGTTGTTTTTCAATTAGATTTAAGATTTCATTTATGGTTTCTTCAGATAAACCGTTTTTACCATATTTATAAACTCCATCCCATAAATTTGTCATATTTTAATTTCCTTTCTTTTAATTTGGTGTTTTTCCAAAAACTCATATCTCGCCCTCCTCGTCTACTCCAACATCTAATTCTATTTGCATTGAGAGCGGTGGTATGCCAAAAACATCCCACACACGTCCTCACGGTTGCGGCTGCACTCCGTTTCACTAAACTCCGTTAGGCTGTAATCATACTTAAAGCTCATTCCGCACCTCCTTCTGACATTGGCATTTGGTAAACGCATGGCCCACCGTATTCGCCCATTTCAATCGGTTCCCAAGTGTGCCGTTGCAACATATCCATGACTGTCTTTGCTTGTTCAATGGTGTATCTGCCTAATGCCATTTCTTTGCTTCCAGGTATTATTCCCCATATACAGGTATATTGGAAATCATCTGACATCTTAAATGCCAAGCAATCCGCTAATATAAATCCGTTCTGACTTCTAATCCACATCCGATAAACTCCTTTCTATAGTTGCTACAATCCGCAAATCAACATTTAACCCGTCAATAATTTTTTCTAGATAATAGACTGTTTCTATCGTCTCGTCTAATCCTCCAGTTATGGACTTAACCATTAGCTTGTATCGCTCCACCTCAGCCACCTTACGGAGTTTGGCGTTCTCGGTTTGTAACTGCTCGATCTCAGCCTCGGCCTTGATTGCCCGCTCGATATATTCCCCGATCATATAAAACCACTCACCGTGTGCGCCAATATCATGATCAGTTATCCATTCTTCCAAGTCTTTCTGCAAATCCCTCATCTCTCGCCCTCCCTACCAAACCCATACAACATGGTGTGCTAAATACTGAATAACTAAAGGAATAACTAAAGTCCCGACAATCCCCAAAAACACACCGTATAAAACTACCCCCCAAAACATATCGTCCCTCATCTCTCGCCCTCCTTATCTAGCTCGGCAAGGGCTTGTTCTAATCGGTCTATACCGTCCCCAATTTCGCTACAAAGATACCAGCCTTCGTCTAAAAATAAACCCCGTGCCGCCTCTGCTACCTTGCGGAGTTTGGCGTTTTCGTCATTTTTATCTACAGCAATCTTTCGCCACACATCACTGGCATCCCGAAAGGCTTTGTACTCATTGTGCCATTTTTCCACTTCATTAAGAGTATTTTCATACATACGGTAATTCTCTTTTGCTACAATCTGCAAGGTTTCAACTCTGTCTTCGGCCTTGATTGCCCTCTCTAAGGCTTCATAAAATAAGGCTAATGGGAAAGACAGCATGCCGTTGCGCCCGTCACAGACAGCAACAAAGTCTTCATCATATTCAAATATCTTAATATTACTTAAAACTTTTGCTAAGTCTCTCATCTTTCATTCTCCTTATCTGGTTTAGTATAAGTTTGAGGTAATAATTGAGTGGGCCCCCATACTATGCCCGTCCCCCCGCACGTTCTGCACGTTTCTGGCAATGTAGTAGATGTTGACCATTGACCGCTTGTTTGATTATAAAAACCTTGATTTACTAAACCGTTACCTCCACATACTGGGCAAACATAAGGATTCATCTTTATTCCTCCTTATCCAATTCTTTTAAAACTTTACCTAATTCATCTAATAATATTTGGCTCATACCATTAGTGTAAAATACTGCTTTTGCAATTTTAACTACTGTTTGTAATTGTTTTACTTTTTCTTCAGCTTTATCCGCTCTATCTGCAGCGATATGATACATATTTTTCCACTCTTCTGCGGTTAAACCTAATACCTCATTCATTTTTGGCTCTCCTGTCTTAATAATTCATCTCTCGCACCTTCATAATCTCCAATTCTTAGTCGTTTAATAATCCATTTATATTGTTCTAATTCAATCTCTAATTTAATTATCTTATCTTTTTGCCAATTATAATTTTCTACTATACCACTAAGACAACTCATTACATAACTTCCAGCATATAATTTATTATCAGCAAAAGTATATGTACGTTCACTCATTTTATCTTTCCTCTAATATCCATAATAATGCTTGTGCTGTTACTTCAATAGGATTATCGCCAAAAAATAATTTATTCATTCCTTTAAACATTAATTCATATATATATTTATTTTCTTTTATTGGTTTTTCTAATCTCCATAAATATCCTCTACTTTCAATTTCTTTTAGAAGATTATCTAATCTTGGATACCATATATTACTTTCATCTAAATTATTAAAATCAGGGTCACAATCGCAAGTATTCCATGTTTCCGACCCTTCGCCTTCCCATATCACCTCATACCAATCTCCTAAATTTGGAACCCATTTTAATCCAGCGTCATGTAATTTAATTGCTAATTCAAGTCTGAGCATTTTTCCCCTCCTTATTTAGTTTAACAATTATTAAATTTAAATTATATTTAAAATATAATTTTTATGGATTTTTGTTATATTAATTATTTTATTTAAAGGATTTATATTTTATTTCCCTCTAAAATTATTACAAGCTATAATATTATTATATCCTTTCCCAGTTCCGAATTCGACATAATCTGATTTACAAGTAGAAATTTCATTAGAACAAACAATACAAAGATGATCTTTTAAAGTCTTTGTTCTAATTATTGATTCTTCTTCTCCTTTAATAATTTTTAACATAATAACAGGTTGACAACTATAGCTTGATATTTCTTTTGATTTTTTCGCTATGCGATTTAAAAATTCATATTCATCTCTATTCATTTCATATCGGAAATTAGTTGTATCGTCACACCCTATGATTGATATATTTACAATCATCTATTTTTTCTCCTTTTACACTCATAATAAACTTGTGAATCTTTTCTATTACAAGAAATGCAATGCGCGTTCTCTTCATTAAATTTTCCAAATTGTATACAGAATTCATCAACATCTTCCCCTAACCATCTTGCGGCTAGATGTCGATGACAAAATTCAAGAGGTTTTTCATAACATAAAAGAACAATGTCAGAATTTTTACTTAAAGAGGCGAGATGTTCGCGCACGATAACAGGGTTTAATTTTTTTAATACCTCTTGTTGATAATAAAATGTATAAATTTGATCACTTATTTCTCCTGATTTATATTGTTGAAAGAACCAATATTTTGGAGCTAGAGATTTATATTCTTTTCCTTCAAACCAATCTGGTTTTTTCCCCGCAATAGATATTGGAGTAAGAACTAAAGGAATATTTTTTAAATTTCCAAAATAAGAAGTATATATTTTCAACGCGCGAAGGCCTCCTTCTTTTTTATTCTTCTTGTATTTTTGATATAAATCTTACTAAATCAACTTCTGATTTATTAATATAAATAGTTGATCTTTCAAAAATTTTATCACCTTTTGAATTAAAAACACTACCAGAAAGGTCAAAGAAATATGGAGTTTCTTTATTTAATTCATTGATTATCCATGGAAGTTGCGCATTAGTTTCTATTGTTTTATTACTTTTCAAATGAATATGAATCATGGAGGCTTCTTCCTTTTATTTCTTGTAATTTTTCAATTGCTTCAGAGATTTCAATAGATAATAAATTCAAGGTAAAAGCTAAATTTGAATTTTCTGTTTCTTCTGCTAAATTAACAATTGCAGAAGCTCGATATAAAAAATTTTTTAATATTTTTAACTCTTTATTTTGTTTTTTTACTATTGTTTCTAGTTTTACCTTATCTTCTAAGATACTTAATAAAATTTTTAATTTCATTTTATAACCTCTCTATTAAAAAGTAGCATTTTCACATTTATCAATTTCTGCACAAATAACACAATCGCCATATTCTTCGATCAATGCTTGAGCTAATACATCTCTTGTAATTAAAATTAAATCTCCCATTTCTTTACTAATGTTATTCTTATTTGTAATGACTCTTTCTTCGTAAGCTTTCCATATAGCTATAAATTGTCCAAATTTTTTAATAAATCCTTCTGCTATTATAAGTTGTTCTTGTAGATAAATTATAATATCTTCTTCACTTGTTTCAATAATTTTTTCTTTTAGAGGTTGTTCTTTATTAAAAGCTTCTGATATTAACTTTTGTATAGTTTCTTTTTTTACATCTCTATACATTAAATATACTTCCTTTTTTATTTTTTTCAAGATTTTTTTATATAAATATTATAACAAAATTAAACAGAATCGTCCAATAAAATTTGACTTTCTTTAAAAAATATTTTATAATATTTGTAAGGAGTGATACAGTTGAATTTAAAACTAAACTACAAGATTACCGATTTGGAAGAAAGAAAACAAATTGTTAATCAAATTTGCAATGAACATGTAAACGAACTCTCTCCTAGAAATTTAGAAGTTTTAGCTGATTATTTAATTGATATAGCAGAAAAAGAAGAAAAAAAAGCCAAAAAAATTTTAACTCAAAATAGATTATCTACTATTAACAAAAGAGAGACATCTCTCCAAAGATTGACTTCCAAATTTGAGCATGGGGAAGATGGCGTTTACCAATTAATGAATAGAGAAGGAAATAAAAATAAAATATTATCTCCAAGTGTTAAAATTACTAGAAAAGACCTTGTGGAAATACCTTTTCTTCAAGAACTGCGCGAAGGTATTTCTATACTTAGATTAATTCCTGATAAAAATTATATTATTCAACAAGCGATAATTGATTTATCTCAAACACAATATTTAATTAAAAATTCTTATAGAAGACCAATACAATTTACAAAAATTTTACCTCCACAAAGAGTTAATGTAGATTGGGATCATATTTTAGATTTAACAAAAAAAGATCATATTGCTGGATTATTAAAAAATTATTCTCGTTTGAAAACTAAAGTTTATTATGAGTTAGATAATAATTTACATTGGATTTTAATTGATTTAGATAATATTATTAAGCAAGGATTAGAAGTAAAATATCCTATTTTATATGATATTATGATTTGGAAGATTGATGGATTAAATAATTTAGTAATTCAAGAGATGTTATTAGAGAAATATGATAAAACTTATTCAATTGAATACATATCAACTTTATTTAATAATAAAATTCCTAAAATTATAGCAAATGATTTTGAGATTCAACATCTTTTATGGTATTATACTAATATAGAAATAGGAAAATGGAAAAAATGTAACCGCTGTGGACAAATTAAGTTATTACACTCTAAATTTTTTTCAAAGAATAGTAGTAATAAAAATGGTTTTTATAGTATTTGTAAAGATTGCCGTAAAAAAAAGAGGGGTGTTGAATAATTTGTATATTGTAGATACAAATGTTTTAATGTCTTTAGCTTCTTTAAATAATTTTTTAAAAGAATATAAAGATGTTAAAATACCTTATGAAGTTTTGTCTGAATTAGATAATTTAAAAACTGCACCTGGAGAAAAAGGATATCAAGCAAGAAGAGCAATTAAAAATATAGAAGAAAATAAAGAAAAATTTGATTTTATTTATTCTAATATAATTAATAATAATCAAAAAATTGATGATATTATTATTTCTTATTTTCAAATTTACCCTTCTGCTAAATTAATTTCTAATGATCTTAGTATGAAGCTTAAAGCAGGAGCTAGAGGAATTATTGCAATTTCATATAAAGAACCAGTAAATATTAAACATTATATTCACGAAGAATTTATGAGCAATGAAGAATTTTTAGATTTTTTAGAAGATAAAAATAATATTTTTGGTGTTCCAATTGGTCAATTTCTATCTATCCAAGATTATATTACAAATGATATATTAGGAGTATTTAGATATATAGGACATGATACTTGGGACTCTGTACCCTTAAATAAAAAAATAAAAAATTATTTATTTGAAGTTAAACCAAAAGATATTTATCAAAGTTGCGCGATCTATTCTTTATATAAAGATGAATTTACTGTAATTGTTGGACCAGTGGGGACGGGGAAAACTTTACTTTCTTTTGCTTATTGTTTAAAAGAAATAAAAACTAATAATAAAAAAGTTCATATTTTTATTAATCCTGTTAAAACCAGGAACTCAGAAGAATTAGGTTTTTATCCTGGAGATCGGAATGATAAATTATTACAAAATTTTATCGGTGGAATATTAAAAAATAAAATAGGAAGTCAAAATGAAGTATTAAATCTCATTGATGCAGAGTTAATTAATATTTACCCTTTATCTGATATAAGAGGAATTGAAATCCCCGAAGGGGATATTATGTATATTACAGAAGCTCAAAATTTATCAAAAGATTTAATAAAATTAGCAATTCAAAGATGCGCGGAGGGCTCTAAAATTATAATTGAAGGTGACCCCTTTACGCAAGTTGACAAATATTCTTTTGCAAATGAAAATAATGGTTTATTAAGAATTTTAAGTGTTTTTACTGGAGAAAAAGAAAATTATTTTAGTTTTATTTATCTTCCTAATATTTATAGATCTAAAATAGCTTCAAAAGCAGAAGAATTATAGGAGGAGAAATATGTTAGAAGGCAAAGTTAAAGAAGAAATTGTTTGTAAAAAATGCAATAAACCAATGCAGAAAGAGCAAAATTTTTATACTTCTAGACGCACTGATCTTTATCCTGGAGGGTGGGTTGACGAATGTAAAAAATGTTTTACTATGCATTTAAATATTTATGAGCCTTCAAGTTTTTTATCTTTATTAGAAAAAATAGATGTTCCTTATATTAAATCTGAATGGGATACTATTGTTGATAAACATGGGAATAACCCAAAAACTACCTCTACTGCGATTTTTGGTAGATATATTGCTAAAATGAAATTAAAACAATTTGGTAAATATAAGTTTATTGATACTGAAAAGTTTGTTGAAGCAGAAGAAATGAAGCGTTTACAGGAAAAATCAGAAAAATTAGCGCAGATAAATAGATATAGAGATGCATTAGACAATGGAGAAGTTATTGGTAATATCCAAGAGTTGGGTTTAGATTTAAGTGTTTTATCAGAAGATGAAATAAGAGAACTACTAAAAAAACCTGAAGAATTATTTGACCCAAGTGAATATTTATCTTTTGACGATAATTTAACAAAAGAAGATAAACAATATTTATTAACTAAATGGGGTAAAACTTATAGTATTTTAGAATGTATTAAATTAGAAAAATTATATAATGAAATGATGGAATCTTATGATATTAGAACTGCTTCTCATATAGATTATCTATTAAAAATTTGTAGAGTTTCTTTAAAAATTGATCAAGCTTTAGAATGTAATGATATTGATGGTTTCCAAAAAATGACTAAAGTATATGATCTTTTGATGAAATCTGCTAAATTTACTGCGGCTCAGAATAAAGAATTATCAAGTGATTATACTGACTCTGTTGGTATTATTGTTGCTATGTGTGAAGAAAAAGGATTTATTCCTAAATATCATATAGAACGACAAGATGTTGTTGATATTACTTTAAATGATATGAATGGATATTTAAGAAAATTAGTAATGAATGAAATGAATTTAGGAAATATGATTGAAATTTATTTACAAAAAATGCAGCAAGAGGAAAATAGAGAAGAAGGTGTACTTGAAGAAAGCGAAGAAGATGGAATTATTATTATCTCTGAGAAAGAGAATGAAATGTTCTTAAAAGATGAAGATTTTGAAGACTATAATCAACTTATTGAAGAAGAAGAAATATTAGATGAAGAAATGTTGAAAAAAAGTGGTGATTTAATTGACCGTTGATATTTTAAAATATGAATATAGTCCAGAATTAAAAAATATATTATCAGATAATAAATATCGTATGAGTGATGCGCTTTTACAAAATTTAAATATTACTAGAACAAGTAATCAAAAAATTGGTATGTCAGAAGAAAGAATTAAAGAAATCCTGCCTACCTTTGAGAAGTACATTTCTTTTTGGAGAGAATATCCAGATATTTTTATTGATACACTTCTTCCTCCAGATTCCAGTTTTAAATTATTTTTTTATCAAAGAGTATTTCTGCGCGCAGCAATTCGTCATAAATATTGTTATGGAACTTTCCCTCGAGCGTTCTCAAAATCTTTTCTTGCCGTATTAGTTTTAATTATTAGATGTATTTTATATCCTGGAGCTAAATTATTTATTGTATCTGGGACTAAAGAGCAAGGTGCATCAATCGCAAAAGAAAAAATCGAAGAACTTAAAGAATTGATCCCTGCTCTTAAAAATGAAATTAATGAAAGAAAGTCTCTTTATGGTAAGGATTATGTTAGAGTTCAATTTAAAAATGGTTCTAGATTAGATGTTGTTGCAGCTAGAGAGAGTACTCGTGGTGGAAGACGTCATGGAGGTTTAATTGAAGAAGTCATCTTAATAGATGGACAAAGATTAAATGAAATTATTTTACCATTAATGAATGTTTCAAGAAGAACAAAAAATGGTTTTGTAGATGATAAGGAAAGTTTAAATAAGTCACAAGTATATGTAACAACTGCGGGTTATAAAAATAGTTTTAGTTATGATAAATTATTACAATTATTAATTTGGCAAATTGTTAAGCCAGAATCTGCTTTTATTTTTGGAGGAACGTTTCGTATCCCTGTCATGCATAAACTTTTAGATAGAAATTTTGTAAAAGATCTAAAAATGGATGGTACTTTTAATGAAAATTCTTTTTCAAGAGAGTATGAATCTGAATGGTCTGGAAGTGTTGAAGATGCTTTTTTCAAACCAGAATTATTTGATAAACATAGAGTTTTAAAACAACCAGAATATGAGTTTAGTGGTAGAACCACTATTAAAAGCTATTATATTTTATCTGTTGATGTTGGCAGAATAGGATGTCAAAGTTCAATTATGGTATTTAAAGTAGTCCCACAAGTAAAAGGATTAGCTTTTAAGAATTTAGTTAATTCTTATTCTTTTGATGAAGAACATTTTGGACTTCAAGCCATAAAAATAAAAAGATTATATTATAAATATAATCCTCAAGCGATAGTTATAGATGGGAATGGATTAGGGATTGGTTTAATTGATTTTATGGTTGTCCCTTCTGTTGATGAAATTACAGGAGAAGCTTATCCTCCTTTTGGTATCATCAATGATCCAGATAATTTATACAGAAATTTTATTACTTCTGATACTGAGAAAGATGTTGTATATATAATTAAAGCTAATGCAGAAATCAATACAGAGGCTCATACTAATGTATTGAGTCAAATTAGTTCAGGAAAAGTAAAATTTTTAATTGATGAGCGTGCAGCTAAGGCTAAATTTTTATCTACTAAAGTGGGAAATGCAGCTTCTGCAGTACAAAGGGCAAATTACTTGAAACCATTTACTTTAACTTCAATATTAAGAGAAGAAATGTTAAATTTGGTGGAAAAAAGAGAAGGAAAATATTTAGTTTTAGAATCTGTTAATAAAAAAATAAAACGAGATAAATTTTCTTCTTTTGAATATGGTTTATACTATATAAAAATGCTAGAAGATCAAGCAAAAAAGAAAAAACATGGTAGAATAGAAGATTTTATGTTTTATTCTCATGGAGGAAAATAATATGAGCCGTGGGGAAATAAAAATAGAAGAAATTTTAAAAATGAATCAAATAAAATTCGAGAGAGAATATATTTTTCCTGATTTGATAAGTTCTAGTGGAAGGCCTCTTCGGTTTGATTTTGCAGTATTTGATGATGATGGAGAGATTGACTTTTTAATTGAATTTCAAGGGGCGCAACATTATACAAGTGTAAAACATTTTGGAGGACAAGCAAGTCTACATACTCAAAAATATAACGATCAAAAGAAAAGAGAATATTGTTATAAACATAATTATATTTTAATAACAGTTCCATTTTGGGAATATGAAGAATTAAGTTTTGATTATTTATTTAATAAAGCAGAAGACTTGAGATATTAAAATAGGAGGTGAGTTCAATAAGACAACATGGTACATCACGACAAATGACTTCTTTAGATTTTGGAAAATTAGTTAGAGGAATTTCTGTTGCTGATAATGCAGTTCTTGAATTAGATAAATTTAAAAGATCCAAGTATCGTACTACTTATGTAGATAAAGATAGTATTATTCGAGCTTTAGAAGAAGGAGATACAGTTTTTTTAAGAAATTTATCAAATTATTTTTATTCTATTAGCGGTATTTATAGTAGATTTATAGAGTATTTAGCAGGTATTCTTACTTACAGTTGGTACGCTTATCCATATATGCTTAAAGATAAATATAGTTCTAAAAATGTTATTAAAGATATGAATAATATTTTATCTTATCTAGATAATTTATCTATCCCTTCTATTTTTTATGATATTTCTA
>Ga0209098_1004141_pt1 | contig 11464 bp, 10 predicted proteins | sample AD_JPNHW1_MetaG_FD_184429 | JGI IMG/M metagenome (GOLD analysis project Ga0209098, IMG submission 184429) | Active sludge microbial communities of municipal wastewater-treating anaerobic digesters from Japan - AD_JPNHW1_MetaG (SPAdes) (version 2) | ecosystem: Engineered > Bioreactor > Anaerobic... | reverse complement strand
AGATGAAGATTTAACTGCTGAAAGCTAATAGAAAAGGCCATCCGTTACCGGACAGCCTTTCGCGACAGTATATTTTGCCTTTCTACTTTTTCCTTTTGCCTTGTCTTAGTAAGCAGTAATAATTCCCAAGAAATCTTCAGCTTTCAGCGATGCACCACCAATTAAACCACCGTCTATGTCGGCCTGAGCAAACAATTCAGGAGCGTTTTTCGCGTTGCAGCTTCCACCGTAAAGGATCGAAGTTTCTTCAGCAACAGCTTTTCCGAATTTTTCGGCAATCAAACTGCGGATGAATGCCAACATTTCCTGAGCCTGTTCAGTTGAAGCAGTTACGCCGGTTCCGATAGCCCAGATTGGTTCGTAAGCAATAGCGAGTTTACCAAATTCTTCAGCGCTTAACTGGAAGATTGTTTCTTCGAGCTGAGTTTTTACGAAAGCATTTTGTTCGTTAGCCTGACGAACTGATAACGCTTCGCCGCAGCAATAGATTGGAGTTAAGCCGTTAGCCAAAGCCAAAGCCACTTTTTTATTCAGGATTGCGCTCGTTTCGCCGTAATATTCGCGACGTTCAGAGTGACCTAAAATAACATATTGAGCGCCGGTTGATTTAACCATAGCGGCCGAAACTTCGCCGGTGAAAGCGCCTTTTGCTTCAGCAGCACAGTTCTGGGCAGCAACGCCAATGCGGTTGGTATCAACAGCAGCAACAACGCTGGTGATGTGTGTGAATGGAGTTCCAAGAACTACTACTACATCTTTAGCGTCAGTAGCTTTTGCCACTAATTCGTTCACAGCTTTGGCCAATTCAACACCTTCCTGAACGGTTGTGTTACATTTCCAGTTTCCGGCAACAATCTTTTTTCTCATTATCAATGGTTTTAATAGTTTTTTTGAAAATTTTTCCAAAAATAGGAAAAGGCTGGCGAACATCCTAACTGCCCCGAAACGCTTTTACTTTTATTAACCAAAGTTTAAAGCGGGGAAGAAGCCTGGATTTGAGGATTTGGAGATACCGAGAAGTGGTTTTATGGCTGAATGGTTAGAAAACAATTTAGCAATTCAACAATTTAACCAAATAGCAAACCTGGAACCTGGAACTTGAAATTTGGAACTTTTTTACAACTCCGAACTTCGAACTTAGTATTTTTTTACCAACTCTTCGGTGATGCAATAAACTACCGGGCAGACTTCGCAGTTTTTGTGGGTGAGGTTCAGGATTTGATACATGCGTTTGCGGTCGGTATGCGGGTATTCGCGGCAAGCTTTGGGCCGGTCTTCGTAAACCATGCAATAATTGTCGGGCATCAAAAAAGGGCAGGGGGTCCGCTGAAAAACGTAATCTTTATCCTCGTCGATGTACAGGTATTGAGCGATGAAATCTACCGCTTTCATCCGCATGCGTTTAGCCAGTCGTTCAATATCTTTCTCAGTCACAATTGGGCTGATCGACGAGCAGCAATTGGCACAAGTCAAACAATCGAACTGATCGAAAGCTTCTTCGTGCAACTCATGAACAACATCATCCAAATCTTTCGGTTTTTTGGCCTTCAGTCGTTTAAAAAGAGCTGTAAATTCTTGTTTGCGTTTGGCGGTCAGCTCTTTCAGCTTTTCAGGCTTTTGATAGATGATGTTTTGCATGGTCAATTCTCATTTTCGTGCCAAAAATAAGAAAAGGAACAAGATACCATTCGCTCCCGTTCCTTTTCCTGCTTGCTTTCTTCAGAACTTAGTCTGAAAAATCAATCGGTATCAACAACTTGAAGCTTATGTTACGCCCCATATTGTAAATGCCTGTGCGTTCGGTTGCAGGATTGATTCCTGCGTATTTTAAGCGGCTTAAATGACTTTGATAAGCCACATTGGCCAGGTTATTGGCCGAAATGTATAACGAAAACCGGCTTCTGTGCCCGAAAACGAAATCGGAACCAAAGCCTGCATTCAGCAAGGTGTAGCCCGGAGTTTTCGATTCGGTATCGAAAGCCGAATAAACATGATTCTGCACCCAGGTTTTGTCCATGCCAATTTTCAGGTAAGCCTGGTTCATCCATTTAACCGGATTGCCAAGTTCAAATTTTAAGTCGGAAACCCAAACTGGCGCCGGAATAAACGGCAGATTGTGTGAGTCTTCAGGCTGATTGAGCAATGTTCCCCTCACATACGAAAAAGAGTTTTCGATGTGCAGCCAGTCCCACGGATGCGGGTGAACATCAAACTGAAATTCGCCACCATAAAATTGAGCATCGCCTTCCGAGAATTGAAACACAGGCAAACCTTCATAAATTGGGTTGTCGCTCTGGTCAGCAGTCTTGTTGATGTAAATGAAATGATTCACCCTATTTGTGAATAAATCCAGTTCAGTAGAAACGTGCGTCGTATTGATCCCAAAGATAAAATCGAACTGAAGGCTTGTTTCAGGTTTCAGGTTTTCGTTACCAAGCTCGTAGCGCAAGGTCCCTTCGTGTACGCCGTTCGAGCCCAGCTCTGCAATGTTGGGTGCACGAAATCCGCGCGAGACATTCATTTTGGTGTAAACAGCCTCACTGATTTGATATGTTCCTCCCAGGCTGCCCGAGAACCCGGTTAACTTTTTATTGATGGCCTTGAAACGTTCGGTAGCATCCGGGTCGGTTGCCGTTGTCTTTTCATCGCTGTTGTTCAGGTAAAGCGCGTCACCTGTTTCAGAGCGGCTGTCGAACCTGATTCCTCCGCTTAAATCAAGTTTTCCGATTTTTTTGTTGGCAATGGTATAAATTCCAAAATCGAACAGCCGGTATGCCGGAACAAGGAATTCTATTCCCCGATTTTCCGATTTTTGCCCCATTCCGTTAACTCCGGTGCTGAATTTCCAGTTATTCTTCTCCGGGAAAAGGTATTTTAAATCGTAATTAACGGTATTCAATAAAAAGAAGAGCCCATATTCGTCGGCACTTTCGAACTCTTTGCGCTGGTTTTGCTGAAATCCCAAAGTTGCCTCCAGCCTGCTTTGCCCAATAAATACGCTGCTATTCCAAACTGCTTTGTAGTGTGCTATTTTCTGGAAAGGCGCATCGGGCTGGTACGAATGAAAATCGCTCCAACTCGCCACTGATTCATCAGCTTTGATGAATTTTCCACTGGTTTCATCACGTTCGCCTTCAACAATTCCGGGCTTTAAGGCATAAGCTCCGAGGTGCAGGTGCGAATATCCCCAGCTTCGGTTGATGCCTAAAACGACGGTTGCTGCCTGCTCTCTGAATCCCGAATTGTAAACCCATCCGTCATACTTGTTTTGATAGGCATGAGCCAGTTTGTTGCTGTACCTCACATCCCAAATAAAACCTTGCTTGTTTCCCGACTGGTTGAGCGAATAACCAATTAAGCCGTTGTTCGTCTGGTAATTGGAAGATATGTTTCCCTTTACTGAACCTTCGGGCAACGTAGGCGCTGATAGCATATTGATAACGCCAGCCATAGCATCCGATCCATAGGCCAGACTGGCAGGCCCTTTCAGAATTTCTACGCGGTTCACCGTGTTGTCATCAATCTCAATTCCATGCTCGTCGCCCCATTGCTGACCTTCCTGACGGATTCCGTCGTTTATAACTACAACCCGGTTGTAGCCCATTCCGCGAATAACCGGCTTCGAAATGCCTGTTCCTGTAGTGATTTGCGAAACGCCCGGGGTGTACGCCAGCGCATCAATAATATTTGTCGATGAATTCTGAAGCATGTCGATTCTCGGGATTACAGCAATGGGAGAGGGGGTTCGGTTATTTTCCACTCCGCCGGTTTGCCCGGTAACTACAACCTCGCTAATTTCTGTAACCGATACTTCAAGTTGAATATCAAGTGTTTGTTCTTTGGAAAGATCGATCTGGCGAGTGACCATTTTGTAGCCGATAAACCGCACCTGAACCAATAATTTGGTGGCCGGAAGTTTATCAATGCTGTAAGTTCCGTCGGGTTTCGAGATGGTTCCAACTTTCAGGTCGGGAAAATAGATGCTTACTCCCGGAATGGGTTCGCTACTGGTTTTTTCTGTAATTTTTCCGCTTAAATGCGCGCTGTTTGTATTGGGTATTTCTATTGAGAATCCGGTTTTGATCGCTGAAAAGCATATCAAAATCAGGATGAATATCTTGATTTTCATGTCTTTATATTAATGCTTTGATGTAGGAGTCCAAAGCGGTTTTAAAAATGTATTTGCTAATTTCTGAAGACCGTTCAGCAATAAACTAAATTCTTTGTCACTTGCTGATTAATTTAATGAATATTCGTCTAAGTACCTAAGCTATCCTTTACCGTCTGCTTTAGCTGACCGACAGAATGATCATCGAAGCCAATGGCTTTAGTCACAATGCTTTTGGGCTAAAGCCCGGAATGCTGGTCTTACTTCTATCCGTTGACTGAAGTCAACGGCAAAGGATATCGCTGCAATTTCCATCTGTTTAGGTATTTATAACGATATTCGAATTAATTTTTCATACCACGCACAAGAAAATACGCGAAAATGTACGCAGTCTCTTTAGTTGCCAGCGTAAAAAATCAGCTAAAACGGTATTCATACCATATGTAAATCAGGCAATTGGAGGCGCTCTGAGCGAAAAGTAACGGACTAAGGGAGTAAAAACAATTTCCGGAATCGGATCGATATCGATTTTTATAACCGATTGAGCCTCGAAATGATTTGCGGGAGTAGTTGAAATGAAATTGTAAAATTCGAAATCGCAAACCGGACAAGGATCTTCTGTACGGTCAATCGTTTCGGAAGTAGTAAATTCGTGGTGATGGTGCGAACCGTGGTGTACGTGAAACGTCTTGCTTATCAGCGGATAAGACAATAGCAGCAAGTGCAAAACCACTACCACTATTAAGTTATTTCTGAGTTTTCGTTTCATGACCTGAATAAAACAGTTTGCTGTACTGAATGTTTAAGCCTGATAAGCTGTTTCTACAATTCCTTTTTTCCTTTTCCAGTTAATTTGGGCTAAAAACAATCCTGAAATTACGATGGCGATTCCAACCATTTGGTGAAAATAAAGAGTATCGCCCAATATCACGAATGCAAAAATAGCGACAAAAACAGGGATAACATTAATAAAAATGTTCGATTTGTTGATGCCAATGTTTCGGATGCTGTAGGTGAATAGGATAAACGCAAATGTTGAAGCGAAAATTGCCAGCTTGACGATTGCAGCAAACGATTTGAGGTTAAATGGAATTTGCAAAAAATCATTCATTTCAAGCCCAAGCCAGAAAGGCAAAAAGAGAACTGCACCAATCAGGTTTTGATAGGTGATAATTGTGAACGTATTGTATCGGTGGGCAATACCTTTAAGCACAGTTGAATAGCCAATAGCTCCCATAACCGCAACAAATTCGAGCGCAACTCCGAGCGGAGAAGCTGTAAAGTTGAGCGAATTGTCGAGTACAACCAGGCTTACGCCCAGAAAAGTGATTATTAGTCCAATGAGATTGGTTTTGCTTAACTTTTCTTTGTAGAAATACCAGGCCAGAATGGGGGAAAAGAGCGGAATTGTAGCAACAATTACAGCAGCTACAGTTGACGAAACATATTTCAAACCATAGCTTTCGCCCATGAAATACAGGAAAGGCTCGAAAAAGGCCAGCATTACAAAATATTTCAGGTCGCCGGACTTGATGCGCTGTAATTTGCGGGTGACAAGTGTAAAAGCCAGCAACATTCCCGACGAAAGAATAAGCCTGAACAACACGGTTGTCAACGGGCCATAAGCTTCGTAAACCACTTTGACCCAAACAAACGAGAAGCTCCAGAAAATCATCGACAACAGGGCGGCTCCATATGTTATCCAGCTTTTGTTCTTCATTTTACCTTTTATGTGCGGCAAAAGTAGGGATATTTAGGTGGATAAAAATGAGAAATCGGTCAGGTTGCCTATAAAAATTAGTCAGGGTTTCACTTTAAGCGAAGCCCTGACTAAAAATCAAAATTACTTTTAGAACTTGCCAAATTTGAACACCAACCCAATATTGGCGCCTTCCATAACATCCGAATTGGTATTAGCCATGTCAATTTTAGAGGTAAAACGATAGCCAATTGTTCCGGCAAGCCGAAAATGACGGGTCATGTTAAATTCCAGTTCAACGGAAGGCTCAAAAACAAGGAATACATCGCTGCGGGTATCATCGTAAGTCCAGTCGAGGTGGTCTTCAACCTGTGCAATTGCTCCTACGCCAAATAGGATTGGAACGGAGATGTGCACAGGCAAGCGATGAGCCAGAATAGGTTCCAAATACAGACCGCCGTAGCCACCAGCCAGGTTGTAATCGAGGTCGTTGTTGCGCCAATTGTGGTAGTTGACGTCGTTTATAAAACTGGTACCTCCAAGGCCAATGGCAAACGAATGGTTGATAATCCACGAACCGCGGGCACCCATCAGAAAAGCATCTTTCCCGTCAATTTGGGTGTAGCCAAAAGAAAGTGCGCCATAACCGCCGTTGCTCCGGTTTTTTGAGAAGATGGTTGAAATTTGGTTGTCGGTGTTTTCCTGGGCCGAGGCACATAAAACTCCCAGCCCGATAAAAATCAGGATAAATAATTGTTTCATTTTTAACTGTTTAATTGTTTTTGTTTCTGGCTAAAACGTATATTTTACGGTAAAAGCAAAGTCGAAGGGCTGAAGCTGGAAGAAGTTCTTTCCGAAGAGGTTGAAATAGGGTTTTACTTCAATTCCAAATACCAGCGGAATTTCTCGAATGTTGTATTCTATTCCGGCTAAGGCATCCAACCCGGCAACAGGGCCAGAGCGGCGTTCGCGATAAGCAGTATGGTAAATGTCGTTATAGTAACTATCTCTATACCATGATTCAAAGCCAGCATGGGCCCCAAATCCATATACAAAAGTGAATTCTTCCTGATCGATGTCGAACGCATCTGGCACGTGAAATTCCTTTAATCCTGTCAATTGGATTCCCTGCTTGCGGGTTGAAAGGAGCACTTTGTACGAAGTTAAATTACCCGAAAAAACGCGGTATTCGATACCCGACGATAAACCGCCACGGATGCCAACGGCTTTTACCGGTTCTTCGGCAAAACTAATAGTGGCAAGAAATAAGAGACTGATAACAAGGTAAATGTGTTTCATTCGTATAATTTTTTTGTTTTTCAATCGTGTTTTGGCACGTACTCATGGAATAGCCATTTATACATTTTCGGTTGGTATGGGCATTTGCTCTTATGACTATTTCATCTGTATTTTAGTTGTTTTCTGATTTATCAAATTTCGTTAATTTTTATCAACTACACCACCCGAACCCGAGATACTTGTGTGTATTGCCGGATAGTTGATGTAAAACACCTTTCCGCTTCCGGAAATACGAGCATCGATGCTGTTGGCTGCGTTCACATACATATCTCCTGAACCTGAAATCGTTGCGTCGCAGTCGTTTTGCTCCAGGTTATAGGATTTTATTTTTCCTGAACCGCTGATCAAAAATCGGCTGTAACCGGCTATTCCTGATATTGTTATGCTTCCTGATCCGGAGACATCGGCGTCAATTTTATTGCAGTTTACTTCTGTTATAATATCGCCCGATCCGGAGACATGGGCGTAGAAATTATCACTCAGAAAGCTGCCGGTTTCAATGAATCCCGAGCCACTAATAGAAACTCCGTTCAATGCCGGTGTAGTGATATAAATTTCTATTGGCAGCGTTTGGCGAAGTGAATGAATTCCGCTTGTCCTGATTTTCATCTTTTTACCGTCAACTTCAGTCGAAATATACGGAAGCAAATTCGATTCGGCAGTTACCTCTACCGAATAGGAAAATCCCGGAGTTACATGTACTTCAAAATCGCCGTTCGACGCAATTTCGTTGAACCCTTCGTCGGAACGTTTTTCAGTTCGTTGAATTCCATTGCCTTCGATGAAAAGCTCGTCGAGGCAGGAGGTTGTAATGAATAGCAACAAAACCGATGCTGCCAAAGTTCTAATTTTAGTTGTTTCCATAGCTTTGAGGTCTTTTAATTGTTTCTGATGTTTCTATCGTTTCTGTTGTTTAATTCAGAACTTCGAACTTTAGGCACTCCGAACTTTCAAAGTTTCTGTTGTTTTTCGAAAATAGAGACAGGATTATTTTTAATGGGTTGCAAATCCTTAACTTTTTTCTGAACTATTTTTCTGTTTTCTGTCGCAAGTATAATCGTCAAACCTTTCTTTCGGATATAGAAGTTGCTGAATCACCAGTATTTACTGATGAATTGGAGTTTTGGGGTGTTGAAAAAAGAGTTTAAACTTTAATACGACAGGATATTGACTTCGCCTCCCACTGAGTTTACAATCAACTGGTCTTCTTTCATCTTCTTGCCAAAGTAGCCGGTATGCCTGTTTTTGTTTTCCTTCGAATCAAGTACTTCCTTGTCTTCCACTTTCATTTCACGGCCTAGTTTCAGGTCGGTTTTGGCTTCGGTAATTTCGAAATTAAACTTCGATTCCGGCTGAAAATAAAGGTTAACATCGGCAGAGCGCGACTCAACATAGATGTTGCTGAACGAGCTCATTACCTTTTCCATTTCGAGCGAACCATAACTCAGGCGGATGTTTGCCTTGTTTTTCATTTCCGTAATTCGGAACTGGGTAAAACTGCCAGCTCCATCTATTTTGTCAGCGAGGCGAATGCGCAGTTTATCGCGGCGCGAATCAATGCTTAAATCTTCCGAATTCATAATTTCCACAGTCGATGATTTACTTTCGAGCCTCAATATGCCCGAATTTTTCACCTGAATATCGCTGTAATTACTTGTAATTCTTGAATTTGGTAAGTTGTTGAAAACGGCATCTGCGAAATTCAGGTTTAGGGTCGAGCGCTTGGTAAGGTCGCCGGTTTTTAGTTTCCCGTTGCTTACCGAAATCTGTGTTTCGCCCTTGTAATCGCCCATAATTATATCGCCAAATTTGTTTTCGAGCCTTAATTCATGATTATCAGGCAAAAATATAGTCAGATCAATTCTGATGCTGCCGTTGGTTTGAAGAATAGTTTCCTTGAATTTCTGAAATTCGTTTTCAAGCTGGCTTTTGTTTTTATCAACCTGCGTTTTTACAACCAGGTAATACTGGCTGTTGCTAATGTCGAAATCCAGGTTTCCCATCGTTTTTTCAAGCTTGATGGGCTTTTTCTCGTTAATTTCCATCCTGAATTTGATCACAACAGAGTCTTTGTCCCATGTATTCAGTTCAATTCGCCCGTATTTATTGGTAATATCGATTCGCGTTTCGGGCTTAATGGCAAAGCGTTTTACCAACTCGCGGGTTTCGGTAAACTGAGCTCTGGCAGTCAGTCCGCTTAATAAAAGCAAACCCGATGCAATGAGACTCAATCCTTTTATTTTACGTTTTGTATTCATAACCATTTGGTTAGCAATTTATTTGTTCGAGGACATCGTCAACCAGTTTCATTCGGTTGCGGTTATTCTCTATCATAGCTTCAATAACTTCTTTGTTCGAAACATTGTCTTTCAAATCACTTTTAAGCGACATATACATCGTTTCCAGCTCGTTTAAATCGCTTTCAATCTGGGCTTTCAATTCAGGATGAACTTTGTAGCATTTCTGAATCTCGGCCAGTTTTCCTGAGACTTCCTGTGCATAATACTGCTCAGCTTCAATGAGTTCCTGAACTTCAGGATCGGCAGTGGCATTGCTTTTAGCCGATTGTCCGGAATTTCCAGATTGGAAATAAAACACTGCCGGAATTGTAAGGACCAAAACAAGAATTGCAGCAATCTTGATTATAAGAAACCTGCTTTTCGGCTTTTGCTCCGGCTGTTCAAATTTCAGGTTAATGGCTTCCCAAACCTTGTCCGATGGCTCCAGGTGATCAAATTCGTGCCTGTTTTCTTCCACAAACGATTCTAATCTGTCGCGCTTCATATTGCTTTACTTTTTGTTTGTTTCATAAATTCGTAAACCCTGCGTTTGGCGCGCATATACTGCGATTTCGATGTCGATTCGGTAATGTTCAGTATTTGTGCAATCTCGCCGTGGTCATATCCTTCGAGCAGGTAAAGAGAGAACACGATGCGCCCGCCTTCGGGCAGTTGGTTCATTGCTTCCACAACATTTTGCGTCGTGTATAACGCTTCTTCAGGTTCTTCCTCTGCTGTTTCATAACGATGTATATCTTCAGTCAGTTTTAAGTCAATCTTCCGTTTGTTCAGTGCATTGATACAGGTGTGAACAGTTATCGTTTTCAGCCAGGTGCCAAAGCTCGATTCGTGCCTGAACGATTCCAGCTTTGTAAAGGCTTGAACAAAAGCCTCCTGAAGCATATCTTCGGCATCCTCGCGGTTGTTCATCAGGCGGTAGCACACGTTGAACATCGCTTTGGAGTACAGTTGATACAGCTGGTAACGGGCTTTGTTGTTGCCTTTTAAGCATTGGGCAATCAAATCCTGATGTATGAATGCTGTCTGACTCAAATTTTAAACTTTACAATTCCATTGACAACCTTTTTTCAGCAGGGTTGCAATTGATTCAATTATTTTTTCGTTTTACTGAAAACGGTATCAAATTTGGATATTTTTGCGCACACAAATACAACTTAAATCCATTAAAGCATAAGTTCATGTCAAATCGCAGAAACTTTATTAAGACCAGTGCCCTAGCCGGAATCGGTATAATGGCAGCCGCGAAAACTCAGGTGATTGCCAGTCAGTTGTTGCCAGCTTACGAAAGCCAGCGACCACAGCTCGCCAAACGAAAATTTGTGAGCGAAGGTGTTGAAAAAACAATTGCCAAAGTAAAAGCGTCCATTTCAAATCCTGAATTGGGTTGGCTGTTCGAAAACTGTTTTCCAAACACACTCGATACTACTGTTGATTTTGAGATTATCGACGGAAAGCCTGATACGTATGTGATCACCGGCGACATTGATGCCATGTGGCTGCGCGACAGTACAGCCCAAATTTGGCCATATTTGCCGCTTGTAAAAGAAGATACCAAGTTGAAAGAGTTGGTGAAAGGGGTGATCAACCGCCAAGCCAAGTGCATTTTGCTCGATCCGTATGCCAATGCTTTTTATAAAGATTTCAATAAAGAAAGCGAGTGGAAACACGATTTGACCAAGATGAAACCGGGCATTCACGAACGGAAATGGGAAATTGACAGCTTGTGTTATCCGGTTCGTCTGGCTCATGGCTATTGGAAAATGACCGGCGACACCAGCATGTTCGATACCAAATGGAAGGAAGCGATGCAGCTCGTTTTGCAAACTTTCCGCGAGCAACAACGCTGGCACGACAAAGGTCCGTATAGTTTTCAGCGCGAAACAGCCTGGGCAACCGATGGCGTTCCGTTGAGTGGTTACGGCTATCCGGTAAAGCCTTGCGGATTGATTGTTTCCACATTCCGCCCGAGCGACGATTGTACGCTTTTCCCATACCTTATTCCGAGCAATATGTTTGCCATCGAGGTTTTGGGCTACCTGGCTGAAATGTTCTCAACTC
>Ga0209098_1004139_pt1 | contig 11467 bp, 2 predicted proteins | sample AD_JPNHW1_MetaG_FD_184429 | JGI IMG/M metagenome (GOLD analysis project Ga0209098, IMG submission 184429) | Active sludge microbial communities of municipal wastewater-treating anaerobic digesters from Japan - AD_JPNHW1_MetaG (SPAdes) (version 2) | ecosystem: Engineered > Bioreactor > Anaerobic >... | reverse complement strand
GGAACAACCAACGGATTGGCGTTTCCTGAACCTGCTAAGCTGGTACATCCATTTACTGTCTGGGTCACTGTGTAAACACCGGCAAGGGTCACGGTGATGGTCGGGGTGGTCTCACCCGTACTCCACAGCAGATCGCCCGTATAGCCCGTTGCTGTCAGTGTTGAATAACCACAGAAATCGGAAACTGTCACAACAGGAGCAACCGGAATTTCGATCGGGCTGGCGGTGCCTGAACCCGGTAAGCTGGTGCATGAACCCACTGTCTGGGTTACAGTATAAATACCGGCAAGGGTCACTGTGATGGTCGGGGTGGTCTCACCCGTGCTCCACAACAGGGTACCGGTATAATTGGTAGCTGTTAGCGTTGAATAACCACAATTGTCTGCAACCACTACAACGGGTGCCGCAGGCATCATCATCGGGTTGGCGGTGCCTGTACCCGGTAAGCTGGTACATCCACCAACTGTCTGGGTCACTGTATAAACACCAGCCATCGTAACCGTGATGGTCGGGGTGGCCTCACCCGTACTCCACAACAGATCGCCGGTATAGCCGGAGGCTGTCAGTGTTGAGTAACCGCAGAAGTCGGCTACCGTTACAACAGGAGCTACAGGAACAACCAACGGATTGGCGTTTCCTGAAGTAGCAGGGCTGGTGCAACCATTCACCGTCTGGGTCACCGTGTAAACACCGGCAAGGGTCACTGTGATGGTCGGGGTGGTTTCACCCGTGCTCCACAGCAGATCGCCTGTATAACCAGTGGCTGTCAGTGTAGAATAACCACAGAAGTCGGCAACCGTTACGCCAGGAGCAACCGGTATTTCGATCGGGCTGGCGGTGCCTGAGCCCGGTAAGCTGGTGCATGAACCCACTGTCTGGGTCACGGTATAAACACCGGCAATGGTCACTGTGATAGTCGGGGTGATCTCACCCGTGCTCCATAGCAGATCGCCGGTATAGTTCGTGGCTGTTAGTGTGGAATAACCACAGTTGTCGGTAACTACAACAACAGGTGCCTCGGGAAGAGGGATAACACCAACCAATGCACTACCAGATCCTGTATTGGAACAGAGATTACCATCAACAACACTGGTGATCGTGTAGTTGGATGTCATAGCGGGTGTTACGTCGAAATTGTATGGAGTTGCTGTAATACCGCTGATGGTCACAGGATTGACCCCATCGGTATAAACAATATCCCATGGAGCAGTTCCTGTCAGATCGACTGTAAGGGTAGCGGTGCTGCCGGCACAGATCGTCTGTGAGCCGCTGATGGTAGCCATCGGTAAGGGGTTGACGGCTACCAGTGCTTCTCCGGTACCAACATTGGAACAGAGGTTACCATCTGTTACATTGACCAGGGTATAGGTGGTGGTTATTCCCGGGGCAACATCAAAAAGATAGGGGGTATCCAGAATGCCGGGGACAACCACCGGGGTTGTTCCGTCGGTGTAGGTGACTTCCCATGGGGCAGTTCCTGTCAGATCAACCGCGAGGGTTGCGTTGCTGCCGGCACAGATTGTCTGTGAGCCGCTGATGGTAGCCATCGGCAGAGGGAACACTTCGACCAGCGCTTCCCCGGTTCCGGTATTGGAACAAAGGGTGGCATCAGTAACATTAAGGATAGAATAGGTGGTGGTTTCTACAGGATTCACCTCAAACATGTAAGGATTTTCCGTGATGCCGGGTACAACGATTGGTGTTGTTCCATCGGTAATGGTAATTTCCCATGGCGAGGTTCCGGAGAAATCCACAGCAAGGGTGGCTTCACTACCATTACAGATGGTTTGTGAGCCGCTGATGGTAGCCATCGGCAGAGGGGTAACCTCTACCAGTGCATTGCCGGTACCCGTAGTGGAACACAAATTGACATCGGTTACATTAAGGAGGGTGTAATTTGTCGTCATTCCGGGGGTGACATCAAAAAGATAGGGTGTATCCAGAATGCCGGGAACTACCACAGGGGTTGTACCGTCGGTGTAAGTAATTTCCCAGGGAGCAGTTCCCGTCAGATCGACGGTAAGGGTAGCGCTGCTGCCGGCACAGATTGTCTGTGAGCCGCTGATCGTTCCCATGGGCAGAGGATTTACAACGATGGTGATACTGTTCGTGGGTAACGGACCACCACAGGTAGCGTCAGCATCCTGAAGCTGACGATAAAATGTTGTGATATTCAGGGCAGCCGGTTGATAATCGGTTCCAATTGCACCGTCAATGTTTGTGAAATTGATGCCGTCTCCTGAAACTTGCCATTGATAGGTCGGATCGGTACCGTTGAGCGGACCGGTACTCGTAAGGAGTGCGGGAATCTCTCCGGCACAAATAGTTTGATTATCGGCAATATCTCCAACCATCAGGGCAGGAGAGCCATCAACCATGTTATCGATGTAGGAGGTCGGTGCCAGTTCAGATCCGTTGTCGTCGTACAAAGCACAGAGGGGAGGAGGCGTTACATCAGGCAGGGTCCGCAGGTGAATCGGCGTCGTTCCTCCATTGTATGTAAACACCAGGTCGATGATTTTCTGGCCTGTAAAATCAACCCCGATCATACTCGGATTATTTAAACTCAGAAAACTGAGATTGGGATAAGCCGGATTGTACACGTAGTTATAAGTGGCGCTGAAACCCGGGTAGAGGTTTGTCCAACCCGGAGGAGTGCCCATGCTTAAAACGGAATGATCATATTCAATATAAAAATCCATTCCGGCAATGTTGTTACCGGTAAGATAGATCGGTACAAGGATCGTTTCACCTCCGCAAAGACCTGTGAGATCGGGTTGAAGTGTCACTGTGCCGGCATAAACCGTTATGGAAATATTGGTTGAATTGGTACAACCATTCCCGTCAGTATAAGTATAAGTGATCACATGCCATCCGCCTCCGGCAACAGCAGGAGTGAATTGGTCACCTGAAACACCATTGCCGGAGAAAGTCCCGCCGGCAGGTGTAGCAACAAGTGTGACAGCCGGATCGGTCAGGTTATAAGGACCGTAGGTGCCTTCAAATGCAACCACCGGCAGAGGGTTAACCCATACAAAGGCATCGCCCGTTCCCGTGTTGGTACAAAGATTACCATCAACTACCTGTGTAATCGTGAAGGTAGAGGTTGTTGTCGGAGCAACGTTGAAGGTGTACAAAGGATCGTTGACGCCGGTTATTGATACTTCTGTAGTACCGTCTGTATAAGTAAAGCCCCAGGGAGCTGTACCGGTAAGCACTACGCTCAGGGTAGCCTCTTCACCGTAGCAAATGGTTTGTGATCCGGCAATGGTAGCTGTGGGCACTGCATTGATGGATACGGTTGCACTGCCCGTACCGGTATTGGTACATAAATTACCATCGGTGACAGTAAGTACGTTATAGGTGGTATTGACAATCGGATTAACGTCGAATGTATAAGGGTTGAGAATGTTGCCGGTGATGGTTACCGGGGTGGTGCCGTCGGTGTAGGTGAAGTCCCAGGGCTGTGCTCCTGTCAAGGCGATACTCAGGGTTGCGCTTCCGCCGGGACAGATTCCCGTAGTTCCTGAAATTTCTGCAGTCGGCAAGGCATTTACAATGATTTCAGCGCTTCCTGTTCCTGTATTCATACAAAGATTGGCATCTGTCACCTCTGTAATGGTATAGGTAGTGGTGGCGGTTGGAGCAACCAGGAAGGTATAAGGGGTCGTCATTACGCCTGTAACAGGGGTATAGGCTGTTCCGTCAAAATAGGTAAAATTCCAGGGAGCAGTTCCCGTAAGATCAACACTGATTGTTGCGCTTCCACCGGGACAGATGGCTGTACCGCCGCTGATCGTAGCGGTTGGTAACGGGTTAACAAGGATGGCAGCAGAACCGGTACCCACGTTGGAACAAAGGTTTCCGTCAGTAACATTGGAAATGGTATAGGTTGCTGTTGCTTCAGGAGTTACGGTCAGTGTGTAAGGATTGGCAGTAATTCCGCTTACCGTAACAGGAGTAGTTCCATCCGTGTAGGTGATCGTCCAGGGAGCAGTGCCGGTGAATGCTACATTCAGGTCAACCGATGCTCCGGCACAAATGGTGCCTCCTCCGCTAAGGGTTGCTGTCGGCAGTGGAAAACCACTGACCGTATTGCTGATATATTGTGCGGGGATTACACCTCCGTCAGCATCGAAAAGCACACAGGTTGGAGGAGGAATGACATCTCCCGCCGTTCTGAGGTGGATAGGAGTGCTTGTAGCACTGCCCTCTCCATTGTAAATAAAGACCAGGTCGATTAGTTTCTGACCTGTAAAATTAGTACCTATAAAGGAGGGGTTGTTCAACCCCAGGTACAAGACATTGGGATACAACGGATGATAGACATAGTTGTAAACCACGTTGAAACCGGGGTAAACATTTGCCACTGAGTCTTCTGCGCGGGTCAGCACCGTATGGTCGAATTCAATGTAAAAATCCATACCAAGCACATTGTTCGCGGTGATATAAATCGGAACATGTACCGTAGCCCCGTGGCATAATCCGGTCAAATCGGGTTGCAAGGTAACGATTGCATCCGTTTTGGGCCCGGAGAGTTGTGCCATTGCTGTCATGCTTGCTAAACCCAAAAGAAAGACCAGGACAAACCTGTTGAGTAGTAGTGTTATTTTTTTCATGTTTTATATAATTATACCTAATTTATTGAATTATTTCACGAGATCGTCATGGTTGAAAGGCATAGCGAATGGTTAGGGATTGGGATAGGAACCATTGACGTCGCCTGAGCAAATTCCCTTAAAATCTTGTACTACGGGAGCATTGCTTACAACCACTGATGGATTTTCAAATAACCAGTCGGGTGCGGTATAGTTGGGGTTCGGTAAACCGGCGATCCGTTTCTGAAGAACAATAACATCTCCTCCGTTGATCAGGGAATTCATGAAAACGTTGCCGGCTTTCTGGCGCAAGGACCAGGGCGGTGGCGGCGGGGTATTCGGACCAATTACGTTAGGCAATCCCGCGATGTACTTCTGCAATTGAATGACGTCACCGGTGTTGATCCAGATCCATGAAGGATCATAGGTTTGTGTCGAAGAAGCATATAACCAATAGGTACCACTGGGGATGAAAAATTCAAAATAACCCAGCGGGTCGGTGGTTGTCGTAAGGATAACGTTAGGAGCGGGAGTAACCAGAGGATAAGGTTCCGCACCATCTTTCAGATAGACCGTCAAACCTGCCAGAGGAGTGCTTGCCAAATTGTTATAGGTGATAATCCCACTCACTTTAAATCCCATATTGACACCGCCGTCATGCCAGTTCATCGGGATGATGGCCGGGTCGGGCATCACGTTGTCGGAAATCTCACAGCCGGGTTCAAAAGTAACGGGAGCTGATCCGTTTACTCCTACATGGAAATTCAGATTGCAGAAGGGCATTGTGTTGATATCTGCCCAGGGGGTAGGACTGGTCCAAACAATATGGATGAATCCTCCGCTGACATTATAATTGGCAGATCCGGTACCAGGGAAGTCGGTTACGTTGATGAAAGTCAACTTTGTTTCGTCATAATCCAGCTTGAGGGTGATACTGCCCACATTGGCAGGCATATCGGTAAAATAGACCGGTACGGGTACTGTGCCGGCAACCGGACCGACCGGGGTTCCGATATAAGCATGGTGGCCGTTAACCGGATCGGGTTGCACATTCACACCGGTATATTCGACCTGAATCTCATTCTCATCGGCCGTTGCAAAGGAGCAACCCGCCCCGAACCCAACCGGGGTCTCACCGGGGCCGTTGTATTTAAAACGCAGCGAGAGAAATTCTCCGTCAATATTAACAGGGGTTGTCGAGGTCCATACAATCCCAAGGCCCGAACCGGTAGTGTTTACGGTAGCACCGTGAGGATTGGAGGAGCTTCCTACATACGACAATTTATCAGCATCAAAATTGATATTAAGGGTAATCGCCTGCGCTTTATTGGTCAAAAGGTCAAAACCCGTGAACATCAGGGGCAGATCAAAATCCATTCCCTGTACCACCGGATCGGTAATCGGCCCCAGTGCCACAAAGGATTGTGCCGGTTCAAGGGGTTCGACTGTCCCATTGTGATAGCTCAACAACAGATTGGTCGCTCCGTCGGCGCCGGTAATCACACACCCGGGCTTGAAATAAAGGTCACTGGATGTATTTCCCGTATAGAGGAAAGTAAGAATGATCTTATTGTCGGGAGTTCCCGCACTCCAGTTGATATCAACTCCACCGGGATGAGTCCAAACGAGGTTGACCATACCGTCAGAGGGATTGGCTATAACCCCGTCAAGGGTTCCTGTTCCGGTAGCAGAGATAAAACTGAGTTTGCCGGGATCATAGGAGATGAATTGCGTAATAGCAGCGGCATTGGCGGCAAAATTTTCATACTTCAATTCAACCGTGGTGGGTTGGCCCGTCAAAGTCTGTTGCCCGGTCAGCGTGGCAGTAGGTAAGGCAGGATCGAGATCCTGGGTTACTGCACCGTTGGTATAAACCACCGACAAAGGAACCAGGGCGCCATTCACGACTTCGCAGTCAGCTAAAAACGTCAGGCAGCTTGTTCCGGGTCCGTTATAATGAAAATTGATGTCCAATAATTTACCGTTGAACGTAGGATAACTTCCCGGGTTAGCTGTCCAGGTTATCACCAGGTTATTCCCACTCATGTTAGCCATGAAATTGTTCGGACTAACAGCAGGGGTTATACTGGTAAAATTCAGAATACCCGGATCCAGTCCGATGAAGAAAGTTATGGCGCCCACGCTGTTGAAGCCTGTCACCATCAGCGGCATACTGAAATCTTCTCCGGGACTTACCGTAGTGGCCGGATCCAGCGATGCTGTGGCCTGGCCCATCGATACTGATCCGAAAACCAGTAGCAGAAGCATCAATAAGGTAAATTTCTTTTTCATAATTTTGAGTATAAAGTTATTTACTATTTAAGTTTTACTTTAGGGATATATGTTGATGTATTTAATAGCGTTCAATTTAATTTTATCATTTTGGTCATAGCAGTCCATTGATCGTTGCCGTCATTTAAATTCAACCGGCAAAAATAAGAACCTGCCTTGAATTCTCCATCAGGGATATTGATTTTATGAAACCCTTGTTGTTGAAAATCGTCATAGAGCGTTGCCAGGATCTGTCCCTTTGAGTTCAGCACTGTGATCCTTACAATGCCATTCTTGTTGATTTGATAATCAAGGGTAGCAGGATGGGTGAAAGGGTTGGGACAAACCTGCAGGCAGGAAATCGGTCCTGAACCATTCAGGTCCTTTCCGTTGGACGACATGGAATCTACTGTCAGCAGAACAGGTAAAGTGTTTACTGAACAACTGGTGGTAGTCAGTTCAGCCCGGTACTGATTATTATTAAAGGTAAGGGGTACCTCGTGAAGGGTTAATTCTGCATCATGGGTCCCGGAATATACAGTGTTGTCTTCCAAAAGAATCCAGGTCATTCCATTATCAGCACTTTCGCTCCAATGGTACTGGGATGCATTGGGGGAGCTGACCTGGAAAACCGCATCCGATCCGGCACGGGTATTAACATTGTGGGGAGGTACCCCGATCAAAGGTTCCCCCGGGTTGACCGAACCATCGGTCAGGGTAACCGGTAGTATCTGAAGAGAGACATCGGCTACTTCACATCCGGCAGCAAACTGTACCATGTTTTCTCCTGATGTGTAAAACAAATGCAAATCAAACAATTTCGATTGTGCAGGATAATCTGCTCCGTTCAATCCGCTCCAGGCAACAACCACTCCCGGAGGATTGGCAACGGTATCGCTGGAAATCCCGTTCAATTGTGCATCGACATTTTGAAGATCGATGAAAATGAGCCGGGTTGTATCATAAGTAATAAATAAAGTAAGCGCTCCCATATTGTAAAGCGCGTTGGCCTGAACAGGAACCAACACCTCCTGCTCTGCACAAGCCAGGGAATTACCGAGAGTAATGACCGGGGTTTGTGCAGAGAGGCTTACAGCAAAAAAGAACAGAAAGAAAAAAATGGTAAAGTGTCTGTTCATTCGTTAAGGGCTGGCTGGTGTCGGTTTGTGTTTAACAATTCAAAAAGGTAAGAAGACAGCCCGCGGGGGGCTGTCTTCTTAGCAACTGGTATTATTTCTGGAAGATCATTTTATTAATCTTCGAGTAAGTATCCGAAGCACCGTTTACATCAATTTTATACAGGTAAACACCCTGGCTCAGGCTGAAAGATGCCGGGTTGACCTGGATAGAATAGGTTCCGGATGTTTTATAAGCATCCTCGAGGACGGTGATGGTTTTTCCGAACATATCAGTCAGCACGAGACGGACCTGGCCGGCTTCGGGCAAGGTATAGGTGATGGTCGTCGTATTGGTGAACGGGTTCGGGTAGTTGACAATGGAGAAGGTCTGGCTGCCGGTGATCACATTGGCCATTTTCAGGTTGAAATTGATAACCTTGGCATTGCCATTGGCGAACTCACTGCCTTCGCTGATGGTGAAGATCTGGGTCGGGTTGTCAATCGGTTTCAACGTTTTCACGGTAAAGGTAGCCAATGTCTCGTTGTTGCCGGTAGAAACAGTCTGGGCGTCTGACCAGGCTATGGCTACTTTACCATTGTTAACCTTGTATTGCAGTCCTTCGAGGGTAGAGGTGACGCCTTCGATTTCAAACAAATTGTTGTCGAAGGTCATGAAGAGGGTCATAGCCCCGAGATCTGTTACAGAATTAGCCATCAGATCATAGGTGAAAGTCTGACCGGCGGGAACCGTGGTAGTGCCTTCAGCCACAGTGGCAATCTGTGAAGCAGATTTAGTCGGGTATCCATATCCTCCCATGATGGGGATATAGGATGCATTCACGTCGCCAACACACAGTGCCCGGAAGGTATTTCCGAAGTCCATGATATGACCGCCGGCTGCATCAAGGGTAAACGGGAGGTGCCAGAAAGCCCAGTCGCCGGCTGCATAGTGGTCAACCAGGTCAACTACGCGCAATTTGATGTTCAAAGCGTCGGTAGCATTAATGGTATAGCTCCCATTGACATCGGCTGCCATTGCATAGAGGGGAGCCCAGCTGCCACCGGTGTTCATCTGGACGATGAGCGCGTCGGTTGCGTTGTTGCCGCCCCAGTTGCCATAAGCGTGGGCATGGAGAATGTAATCGCCGTCAGGAATATTCACGAAGCCGAAAAATCCCGGTTCACCGGTCAGCATGTTGGGGCCGGTAAGGCATTCTCCCACCAGGTTCAGATCGGGATACGAGAGCAGTTCGATTTCTACGCCGTTCAGCGGAGTGAGGTAATCGTTGTCATACACAAGGGTACCAAATACATTGGTTCCGTCAGCGTGCAGGATTTCGATGTTATCAAGGCAGTCGTAACCGTAACCACACTCAGAGTTTTCAGGATCATATTCGGTAACACAAACACGCCCTTCACAACCGGCACAAGGCACATCCCAAAGGACGGTGATCATTTCCGTTCCCTGACCATCAACAATGGTTCCGTTTTCGACAGACCAGTTATATTGGTGGGTAGGATCGCCGTTCATCACGATGTAGTTCGCGGTATTGTTGGAGAGGACGGTAAGCGGTCCGTGGATAGCAGGATTGGTGGGTTCCGGCTTGAAGTTGACGATGAGCGGATCGGAGGTGCTGGTACAGTTACCCCTTGAAATGGTAACCTGAATCTGGCCTACTGAACAATCGCTTGCCCAACAGACATAAACATAATCACCAAAATAATCGATGCTGTAATAGGTACCTGAAACCGACCATTCATAGGTGTCGCCGGGAGCGCCGCCCAATGCATAGTAATAACCGCAACCGCCGTGACACAGGAGCGTGTCGCCTTCCACTTCGGCTATCGGAGCATCCATTACATAGATCTGTACATCGTTGGTCATTTCTTCAGTTTCGCAAACCGATGTGCCCAGGGTGGAGACGGTCGTACGATGATAATAGGTGGTTTCCATCAAAGCGCCGGGTGCATAGGTTTCGGCAGTTTCATCGGGGATAATGGCCCAGTTAATGCCATCGGTGCTGCTGTACCATACAAAGGAGAGTTCACCGGATCCTTCGGGTGGAATTGTGCCGGTGGTAATGGGATCCGGAGTAAAGCCGGTACAGATGGTTTGGTTAGCAGCAATATCGCCAGCTACCGGGATCATCTGAACGGTGATGGTTACCTCGTTGGATAAGGGAGAGTAACAGGTATCGGTTCCAATGATGGAGATAACGGTACGGCGGTAAGAAGTGGTTTCTTCCAGCGTGGTGGTTCCAAAGTTGAATTCAGCGCCCGATTGGACGGGTTCGGCTTCGATCCACTCAACGCCATCGATACTGCTTTCCCAGAAATAAGTATAACCAGGGATCTCAGGGCAATCGGCGACAAGGTTTTCCGGAACAGTGGCATAGCAGATGGTCTGTGCCGGGGAAATGGTACAGGCCTCCAGAACCGGTTGAACGATGATGGTCACTACATTGGAATACTCGTCGGATAAACAGACGGAGGTTCCCAGTGTGGAAACCGTCTGGCGTTCAAATTCAGTGGTAACAGTCAGACCGGCAGTAAAGGTCAACCCTTCGCCGGTTTCACCAACGATTTCACCCCAGCTTCCGCCAGCGGGTTTGCTGAACCATTTGTAGGAGATGGTACCGTCGCCGGTTCCTGCCATAAGATTGGTCAGGGGCTCAGGGGTAACACCGTTGCAGATGGTTTGGTTTTCAGCAATCTCACCTGCTGTGGGAACGCTCTGGACCGTAATCAGTAAAGGATCTGTAGGGTCCGGTGAAATACAGGTACCGGCAATGGTCCACCGGTGATAATTGGTACTGTTGTACAGGGGATCGGTGAAGGCCAGGTCTTTACCGGTTTCTCCCGGAATTTCAACCCAGCTTCCCGAAGGAGGCACATTGTATTCCCATTTGTAGGTAACCCCGACTCCTTCATCCGAACCGGTCAGCCCGGCAGGTACATCGCCGTAACAGATGGTCTGGGGAGGAGTGATGGTACCGGCACCCGGAACGTCGCGTACGGTGATGGTAACAATGTTACTATACTCAGGATCATAATCAGAACAGAAAGTGTTAACCCCCTTTACGCGATATTCTGTTGTTTCAGTGATCGGTCCTTCGGGGAAGGTGTAATCAGGAACCAGGTATAACGGGAAAGGACCAACTCCGGTAATGGTAGTCGGTGTCCATGTGGTTGCAGGAGGCACCCTTTTTTCCCAGGTATAAGTGATGTTATTGATCCCTGCGCCACCGGCGAAAGTGGTACATGTCAGATTGTTCGCGGGAATTTCGCCCGGACAGATGGTCTGGTTGGTTCCGGCAGTTCCGGGTACCAGCGGGTCAATGAAGACAACGGTCGTAAAACCGTTTTGGAAATCATTGGGACCCGGGCCGTACCATACGGTGAGGTAATAAGTTCCTTCATGGTAATAAGGATCACCGATCGGAATGATAGGGTTTTTCTGCGTTGAAGTAAAACCCGTTG
>Ga0209098_1004136_pt1 | contig 11472 bp, 7 predicted proteins | sample AD_JPNHW1_MetaG_FD_184429 | JGI IMG/M metagenome (GOLD analysis project Ga0209098, IMG submission 184429) | Active sludge microbial communities of municipal wastewater-treating anaerobic digesters from Japan - AD_JPNHW1_MetaG (SPAdes) (version 2) | ecosystem: Engineered > Bioreactor > Anaerobic >... | reverse complement strand
GCCCCGCACTCGGCGATCCTGTTCGGCGGGATGGAGCACCTCTTCGAGTACAACGAGATCCACAACGTCTGCCAGGAGTCGCACGACTGCGGCGCCATTTACGCCGGGCGCAGCTGGTGCCTGCGCGGCAACGTTTTTCAGTGCAACTACCTTCACCATCTCTGCGGCAAAGACGGCGGCCCCTGCAAAGGCATCTACTTGGACGACGAGTTTTCGGGTGCGACCGTGCGAAGCAACGTCTTCTTCCAGGTCACGCAGGCGGTCTTCGTCGGCGGCGGCCGCGACAACGTGACCGAGAACAACCTCTTCGTCGACTGTCCGCGCGCCTTCCACATCGACGCGCGCGCGCTGGGCTGGGCCGCCCCTTATGCCGAAGGGCGCCTCAAAGCCGCCCGCGAGACCGGCGTTCTCTGCGGCGTCAAAATCAGAGAGCCACCCTTCGGCGCGCGCTATCCCCAACTCGCGGCGATGCTCGACGACGAGCCGGCGAAACCGAAAGGCAACGTTGTCCGCCGCAACATCTTTTGGCAAGGCCAGGGCGAAGACCTGCGGCGCGTGTCGAAAGGCCAACCGACAAGCGAAACGTGGTGGAAGCACATCGAGGACCGCATCGAACCGCTGGTGAACTTCGACAACAACTTGATCAACGAAGACCCGAAATGCGGCGACGCGGCGAGCGGCGACTTCCGCCTCCGGGACGATACGCCGGCGAAGCGGATCGGGTTCCAGGCAATCCCCGTCGGCGAGATCGGGCTCTATCGGGATTCCAAACGCGCAAGCTGGCCGGTGAAACATCCGGTCACCCGCTTGCCGCCCCGGCCCGAAGAGTAACACGCCCCGCCGGAAGGAACGGCGACGCCGTCGCTCGGCAAAAAACGGAAAGGAAACACCATGAAGAATGTTTCAGCGAGCCTGATCCTGATTGCCTCCCTGTGCGGCACGATCGCCGCAGAACAGCCGGCGCCGGCGAAGACCGCGCCGCGCGAACAGCCCGCGCCCGCGGCGCGGGTCCTCCTCTGGCCCGACACCGCCCCGACGGGCGAGGGCGCACGGGAGAAGACGGACGCATCCATCAGCGTCTTCCTGCCGTCCAAAGATCAGGCGACCGGCGCCGCGCTGGTCATCTGCCCCGGAGGCGGCTACGGCGGAAAGGTGCTCACGCACGAGGGCTCGTATATCGCGGCATGGCTCAACCGGCACGGCATCGCGGGCATCGTGCTCGACTACCGTCTGCCGCAGGGCCGCCACAGCGTGCCGCTCTCGGACGCCCAGCGCGCCATCCGCCTCGCGCGAGCCCACGCCGAAGCGTGGGGACTTCAGGCGGACCGCATCGGCATCATGGGCTTCTCGGCGGGCGGACATCTCGCTTCCACGGCGGGCACGCATTTCAACGCGGGCGACCCCAAGGCCGCCGACCCGGTCGAGCGTCTGAGCTGCCGCCCCGACTTCATGATCCTCGTCTATCCCGTGATCCGGCTCGACGCGCTGGGGCACAAAGGCACCCGGACCAATCTTCTCGGCCCCGATCCGAAGCCCGAGCTGGTCGCGTTCTATTCGAACGATCAACAGGTCAGCGACCAGACCCCGCCGGCGTATCTGGCACACGCGCAGGACGACAAAGTGGTGCCGCCCTCGAACAGCGCCTCCTTCCGCGACGCGCTGAAGGCGCACCACGTCCCCGTCGAATACCTCGAGCTGCCCTACGGCAACCACGGCCTCAACGGCTACAAAGGGCCGATGTGGGATGCGTGGCAGAAGGGCTCGCTCGAATGGCTGGCCAAGCTGGGTTTTCTCGCCCCCAAGAAATGAGCGGCGAAGCCGCCGCGCGCGTCAGAACAGGCCGGGGCAATGCTTGCGGATCAGCGCCTGTTCTTCGGCCGTCAGTGCCGAAAGCGGCACGGGAGCATCTTGCGGGCGGCGGTGCTTCTGGTTGATGCGGTTGATCAGGCTCCAGTTGCGGGTCGGTTTGTCGGGTGACGGGTCGACGGGCTCGCGCGCGGCCAAGTCGTAGCGCGTGAAGTCGATGACCTCGCCCGGCCCGCCCTTCTGCCAGTCGCGCAGGACGGCGAGCCTGAAATCGCGGTTCATGAACCAGCGGATCTCCAGATGGGGCTCGGAGCCGCCGATGCCGGTGCCGCGCTGCACGAAGCGATAGTCCATCCGGCCGTTGTCGGGATGCGCCCGGCGCCACGCCTCGCCGAACTCGCCCTGGGTGACGGCCAGCGTGTCGGGCCAGCGCGTCCGCACGTTCGCGAGCCACTTCGCGAGGCAGCCGGTCACGTCGGGCTTGAGCGCCTTGACCAGACTGATCTCCCAGCAGACCGTCACCCAGCCGAAGCCGTTGTCCTTGAATCCGTCGTCGAAATGCGCCGCCGTCACCGCCATCGCTTCGGCCATTCCCTTCTCCTCGCCGAGGTTGTGATAAGCCTCGATGGGCCCGACGCCGAGCCGGCTGTTGAAACCGCCCTCGAAGCCGAACCGCCGCGCGCACAGGAAATCGCACGTCCAGCCGTCCAGATTGACGCAGTCGATGAAGTCCGCCTTGTTCTGCGCCGGCTTGCAGGCGTGTTCGCGGCTCGGGTAATAGGGATAGCAGATCGAACCCTCGCCGTCGCCGTTGTCGATCCCGTACTGGCTCCAGATCGTTCCCTGACAGACGTGGATGCCCTCCTCCTCGGCGAGGAAGCGCAGGTTCTCGGCCGCGAGGAAGCCCGCCACCACGCTCTTCGGCCGGTAACCGCCGCCGACCAGATCGCTCACCTTCCGCAGCGCCTCTTTGAGGTCGCGGTTCACCTGGGCGCGCGAACTGTACATGGGCGCAAAGTACCCCCCGGGAATAAAGGTGAGCTCGTCGCCGTAGGTCGCGTGGTAACCCGCCACCTGCTTGCGGATGGCCGCGTAATTCGGCCGGGGATCCTGCAGGGCCAGCCACGAGAAGGCCCATGTCACTTTTGCGCCGGGAAAACCTTTGGAGACCGCGTCGCGGAAAGCGGCCACCGTCTCCGGCGTATGGAGGGCGGCCTCGTCATGGCCCACGTTCCGGTCGCGGGCCGACTCGATCTGGTTGACGCGGATCACCGTGTTCAGCGTAAGGAATCGGCGGCCCGCCACCGCGAGTCCGCCGCCGTCAGCCGCGTCCGCGCGCGCGGCGTCGCCCCCCGCCAGAGCGACACCCATCATCAGCCCCAGAAGCACCTTCCCTCTCTCTCGCGTCATCTCGCATTCCTCCCAAAAAAGATCGAACCTCGCCTCGGAGAGAACATAGCACGTGTTCCGCGCCGTGGCCACACCGGTTTGCGCAAAAACCCGCTGCTCGCAATCCTGATCCCAACTCGGAGCTATCGGTCAGTGGAACGAGGATGCGCCGGAGACCGGGATTTTCGCGCCTTTTGCATCGACATGCATCTGCCAATATGTTTAAATCCAACCATAATCTTATGCCTGCCATTTGCATCAGCGGGGCATCGTTAGCGGATCCGTTTTCTGTCACGCAACAAACAAACCCAAAGGGAAGGAGCGGAAAATGAAGGGCAACAACAAAGTGCTCGCGACGTTGAACAACCTGTTGGCCGACGAGCTGACGGCGATCAACCAGTATGTGGTCCACTCCGAGATGGCGGAGAACTGGGGATACGGCAAACTCCAGAAGCTGGTACGAGGACGAGCGATCACCGAGATGAAGCACGCGGAGAAGCTGATCGAGCGCATCCTGTTCTTGGAGGGCACGCCGGTCGTCAGCGCCCTCAACAAGATCCGGATCGGGGCGGACATCCCCAAGCAGCTCGCCAACGACCTCGCCGCAGAGACGGACGCGGTCAAAAACTACAACGCGGCGGTCAAGGTCGCGATGGAGGCCGGCGACAACGTCACCAAGGAGCTTCTCGAAGCGATCCTCAAGGACGAGGACGGCCATCTCGACGAACTCGAAGAGAAACTGGACCAGATCGGCCAGATGGGCCTCCAGAACTTCTTGGCGCTGCAAGCGGGCGAATAGCCGCCGGCGGACGGCTGACAGGGCGTCTGGGTTGACGCCTGCGGACGCATCGTGTATAAGCATGCACGATGCGTTTTCTTTTCGGATGAAGCCCGCCTTCCACAAGCCGGCCGCTCACCGCGCAAACTCGCCGGCGGGCGGCGGCGCTGCCTCAATCAGGATTTCTCCATGAGCCCGTTTCGCACCTTGCCCATCGCGCTGTTCGTTTCCCTTGCCCCGGGACTCGCCGCCCTTGCCGAGCCCGCCCCAATGTGCTGGGCCCACTATGTCGGCTGGGGCTTCGATCAGGTGAATGGCTATGACCGGGCGGCGCTCGATCCGCTGTGGAACCTTCAGAAGTTCAACGACCGGAGCCTGCTCGGACGGCATGCGCAAACGGACGAGGGCGTCGGGGAAGCGACCAAGCTCCAGGTCCGCACTGCGATCCAGTACGGCATCGACGGCTTCTGCGTAGACTTGCCCATCCGCGAGGACAGCCGGGAGACGTTCTACGCGGACGCCATGGCCAGGTTCCATCGCGCCGCCGAAGGCACGCCCTTCAAAGTGGCGCCCTGCGTCGACGGCACCGCGCCTTCGCCCGACGTCATGGCCCGCGCTTTCGCGTCCTACCTTGAGCGCTGGGGACGTCACCCCAACACCTGCCTCGTCGACGGCAGACCCGTCATCTTCATCTACAACAGCCGTCCGCGCACGCTGACCGAATGGCGGCAGATCATCGGATCGTTGAAGGACCGCGGACTCGCCGCCTACTGGCTCGTTCAGCCCATGGGCGAAGGCACGCTGTGGGAAGATCCGCAGACGCTTGCCGACAATCTGGCCGTGTTCGACGGCTTCTACGATTTTGGCATCAACGGCTTCTCGTCCGCGCAGATGCGGGAGCGGCTCACCAACGGCAAGCGGGCACTGAGCCGACACCGGCCGGGCGGCCTGCTGGTGGCCGGCATCACGCAGGGGTATCTCGGCAACGCGAACAGCTTCTATCGTCCCTATCTGAACAGCGGCACGCTGCGCGACACGTGGGAGGCCGCCCTCGCCTCGGGTGCCCGCTGGGTTTGCCTCACCACGTGGAACGATTACGTCGAGCACACCCATTTCGAGCCTTCGGCCGTGAACCGCGACGCGCTGCTCCGCATCAACCGGGATTACGTCGCGCGCTGGCGGCACGAGCAGGTTCCGCCGCGGCCCCCGCAAGTCTTCGTCAGCTACCACGAGGAGGCCAGCCTCGGCGACGACTGGACGCTGGAGGTTCTGAGCCTGTCGTACACCACCGGGCCGGCCGCCGTACGCGTGCGGCTGCTCGACGAGAAAGGCCGGCCCGGTTTCGAGTCCGACCTCCTGACGCTCCCCGGCGACCGCCTCTCCGCCACCACGCTGCGCGTGCCGCAGATCGGCATGGACGGTTCTCGCCTCTTCCGCGTGCAGGTTCAACTCGCCGACGCCGCGCACACGAACGACTGGCGCGACCTCTATCCCGTCGCGGTGCGGTGCGGCCATCTCGAAAGCCTGCGGACGGTCCGCATCCCGCTGGACAGTCTCGCCGCCGAACCCGCGCTGGCGCTGGAACCCGAGGCCGGAGGACGCGTCGCGCGCATCCGCTTCGACCGCTGGAACCTGGCCGGAAGAGTCGAGCTGTTGCGCAACGGCTGGCCCGTCGCCGAAGCCGAGATCGCCCACAAAGGCGCGCCGTCGGTCGCGATCCGCCTTCCGGTCCCCGCGACCGACGCCACGCCTTCGGACATCTTCATCGCCCGCTACAGCACCCTCTCGGGCGACGTCGCGTGGAGCGCGCCGGTCCGCTCTCACGCCGCCGTTCCGCCGCCGCCCGCCAGCAACGCCTGCCCCGTCATCGTCACCGGCTCGGACTTCGACGAGGGATGGTGGGGCGGCACGATCTCCCGACTCGACAGGCCTCGAGTGATGGCAGCCCCCCTCGACGCCGGCGCGACGTACGCGCTCACCTACCCGTTGACGGACGGCGCGGGATCGGAGCTGCCGTCGGTCTCCGGCTGGCGCACCCCCCTGCTGCTGGGTCGTCGTCACAAGGGCCTGCAGAAGAAAGACGAGTGGACGCCGCGGTGGACGGGGCCGGGCGAAGGTCCGTCCGCCCTACGCTTCGACGGCGCGGACGACTGCGCCATCCTGCCGAGCCGGTCCATGCCTTACGGGCCCTTCACGCTGGAACTGAACGTGTGCCCGGAGCAGACGGGGCGCGCCATGACGCTCTTCTCGGACACCTGCGGCGTGTCGTTGAGGCTCCTGTCCGACGGCCGCCTCCGCCTGGCACGCCGGAAGGACGCGACGACGTCGCGGCAGCCGCTGCCCGCCAATCGCTGGGCCCACCTCGCGGCGGTTTACGACGGGGCGCGGCTGAAGCTCTACGTCGACGGCACCCTCGGCGCCGAAGCCCCGGCGGAAGCGCAGGTCCTGCGCATCAACTCGCTGCCGGTCATCGGCAACAGCGACGCCTTCAGCGAAGGGTTTCAAGGGCTGCTCGGCGGCCTCCACCTTCAATGCGGCGTGTTGCCACCGGACCGCTTCGCGCTCCGTTCCCGCAAATGAGCGGATCCGCCACGACGGTCACCTTCGCCCGCTTGATCGCCGCCGGCGCGGCCGTCCGCCTTGCCGGCACCGGCCGGAGCTGACGGACGGGCGCTCAGCCACCGGCACGGAGGTCGGCGGCCAAGATGGCCGCTTTACGCTCCAGCAGATCGTCCAAGAGAAGCTGCTTCTGCACATTCTCAAAACCGATCCGCTCGATCGTGGAGGCGAAGCGCTCTCCCGTCTTTCCCTGTTCCCGGAAGAGAAGGATGGCTTTTTCGACAACGTCCAACGCTTCCGCTTCGCTCGTAAAGATCTTCCCGAGAGGAAGGCCCTGCTTGACCTGCTTGCCCCAGCGGCCGCCGATGTAGATCTTATAGCCGGTCGTCCCGGACTCGACGGCGCGGAAGTGGCACTTCCCGACGCAGCGTCCGCAGTGGTTACAGGCCTTCTCGTCGATGTGCAGCACGCCGTCCCTCACCTTGGCGGCATGGATCGGGCAGGCCGCCTCCACCGCGCATTTTCCGCATCCCCTGCAGCGGCCCGCATCCAACTTGGGAATCAGCTGTCCGACGATGCCCAGATCGTTCAGATCGGGCTTGACGCAGTTGTTCGGGCACCCGCCGACGGCGATCTTGAATTTGTGCGGCAGCTGGACCTGATGGTAGCCCGTGTAGAAACGCGCGTGAACCTTCTTGGCCAGAGCGAATGTGTCGATCAGCCCGTACTGGCACGTTGTTCCTTTGCAGGCGACAACCGGGCGGACTTTCGGTCCGGTGCCTCCCGTTTCCAATCCCGCGGGGGCGATGAAGGCCCGGAAGGGGTCGATCTTGTCGAACGGGATGCCTTGCACCTCGACGGTCTGGCGCGTGGTGAAGGTGACGTTCCCATTGCCGAACTTTTCCGCCGCCTCGGCGATGCGCCTGAGCTGTGCGGCGGCAATCATTCCGTTGACCGTGATCACGCGGGCCGAGAAGTTGTCGGTCCCCTTGTTGTTGAGGAAACCGAGGCCTTTCACGCGTTTGACCTCTTCCGGAGAAATCGTAAGTTCGGACATTGTCGATCGCTTTCTGTTTGAGCCGCAAAGGGGATGCCGGGGCCCTGCGTTTTTTTATGCGCTTGGCCGGCGTACCGGGATTCCGAGTCCGGCGGTCACCGGTCATCGTCCGTCACGAAGGTGTTGTTCTCATACTGACGAATCCGCTCACTCAGATCCATCACCAGGGAAGTCTGCCCCAATTCCTTCGCCAGCGCGAGCCCCTTGCGCGCCGCTTCCAGCGCCTCCGGAAAATGGCCGGACGCGGCATGAACGAGGGCCAGCGTGTCCAACATCGCCGCGGTCGGCGCGCCCATCAGGGAAAGGGCCTTCTTCACCAGCTGCATGGCCTCCTCGGCGTTCCGCAACTGGGGATCGCCGGTCGTCGCGAGCACCCTCGCGATATCGCTCATGAGGTCGATGTCGCCGGGCTTCGCGCGCAACTCCTCGCGCCAGCGCGCGATCCGTTCGGCCATCGATGTCGCCCAAGCCGGTTTCTGGACCGTTGCCGGCCGGCCGCCCTCGATCGCGGCGATGTTCTTCTTCAGGGTCGTACCCGTGCTCAGGATCTCGCGGATGGCGGCCAGCAGGGCGTCGTTGTCGGCGGGCTTCTGGAAGAACGCCTTGGCGCCCAGCAGCAGCGCCCGGTCGCGCGCCAGGGCCGGATCCCGGCCGGAAAGCACGATCACGGGGATGACCGCCGTGGCCACCATGCCGGACAGCCATTCGAGAACCTTGAAGCCGTCGCCGGCGGGGAGGCCGATGTCGAGAATGATGAGGTCGGGATGGAGATTGTTCGCCTTTGTGAAAGCGGAGGTGCCGTCGGCGGCACAGATCACCTCGTAGCCGTTCGCCTTGAGGCGGACGGTCAGACCGATCGTCTGGTCCAGGTCATCCTCCACAATCAGAATAGTTGAAGCACTCATTCCATCTCCCTTTCTCTCGCTTTCAAAGCAGGTATTGAACCCAACGGCGCACTTCTTTCATGTTCAGTTTGCTGACCAAGGGGACCGCCGTCCCGAGCGCTTTCTCCTCGGCCTCGTTGTTTTCGCCGACATAGCCCGACACGACCACAATCGGAATCACGGCTGTCTTCTCGTTCTCCTTGAGGCGGCCGATGACCTCATGCCCGTTCATGCCCGGCATCACGATATCGAGAACGATCAGATCCGGCAACTCTTTCTCGAGCGACGCGAACAATTCGAGGCCGCTGGAAGCCGTTCTCACGTTCTGCACGCCCAAGGTCGACACCATCCGGTGAAGGAGCTTGAGGCACTGCTCATCGTCGTCCACCACGATCAAACGCTTCTGGGCCAACAGGGCGCGCTCGGACACCGCCGCCGCCCCTGCGCGCGCCAACAGAGCGTCCGCCGATTCCTCGTCCTCTCCGGGCACGGCGACCCCATAGGACAGCGCGATGGACAACTCGGACGCCGTTTGAAAACACGCGTCCTTCGCCAAACGGCGCAGGCGATTCCTCGCCGCCCCGGCCTGAGCCGCTCCCGCATCAATCAGCGCGACGAACCGCGTGCCCGCATATGCCGCGGCAAGCGCCTTCTCCCGCGCGGCGGCCAGCAAGGCTTCCCACACCGGACGAATCGCCTCGGCGGACGAATCGGCCTCCGCCACGACGACCGCGAACGTCCCGCCGGCCGCCTTCGCCCGCGCCAGCCGTTCGCGGACGAGGGACAACACCGCGTGTTCGGGCGTGTACACCGGCACCGTAAAAAAGAACGTGCTGCCCTCGCCGAGGCGGCTCTTCACCCAGATCTTTCCGCCGTGGCGGAACACGAGATCGCGGCAGATATAGAGCCCCAGCCCAAGGCCCATGCGCTTCTGGTCGATGCTTTTGTCCACCTGGTAGAGCTCTTGAAAGATGCGCTCGTGGTCTTCCTCCCCGATGCCGCAGCCGGAGTCGGCGACGGAGACCTCGATCCAGCGGGTCGCGGCAGCGCCCGCAGCGGCCTTTCCCGCCTCCGCCGCATTCTCCGGCCGCGGCTCGCCGACCGCAGGCGCCTCTTCACACGCCCGCGCTTCCACGCGGATCGTCCCTCCCGCCGACGTGAACTTGATGGCATTGTCCACCAAGTTCACGACGATCTGCTGAACGCGCTGGGGATCCGCGTAGGCGGAGGGAAGGCCCTCTGCCAGATGGACCGACAGGGACAGATTCTTCGCCTGAGCCGCGGGCCGCACCGTATCGATGGCCGCGCCGATGGTTTCCGCGAGGTTCAGCTCGCGGGGGATGACGACCAGCTTGCCCGATTTCGAGCGGGTCACGTCCAACAGGTCCCCGATCATCGCCTGCAACCGCTTCACGTTCCGCAAAGCGATCCCGAGGTACTGGCGTTGCTCGTCGTTGATCTTGCCCGCGAGTTCGTCGAGCAAGATGGTGACGTACTGGTAGACGGCATTGAGCGGCGAGCGCAACTCGTGCGAGACGCGCGAAATGATCACGTCCCGCATGCGCAGCTGGGTCTGGCGCGCGCTTTCCTGTTCTTTTTCCGTTTCCTTGCTCGAGGTGATGTCCGTCAGCACGACGAGGCGGGCCTCCAGCCCGCACCAGTTCGTTTTCTGAACCCGCACCAGGACATGGCAGGGCCCCTTCCCCGGCCGCGCGATATCGATCTCAGCCGTGTCCTCCTCGGGGAAATTCAGCTCCGTTCCCATCAGGGCTTGGACGGGCCGGTCGAACAGGGCACCCGCGCCGGGATTGCAGTAAAGCACCTTGCCCTTGGGATCCAGGATCAGGATCCCGTCGCTCATGGTCTCGACGATCGCGCCGAACCGCTGGCCGCTCTTTTCCAGCGCGGCCTCGTCGTCTTCCTGTCGCTTGGAGTCTTCGATGGGCATATGAAACATTTTCCGAACCATCAACCCCGCTCGGCAACGCCCCGCCCGCGGTGGAAATTGATGCACCGTTCGATAGCATGAACATACATTTGTTTTTCGGTGAACACAAGAAAAACAGGATTCGCGAACGGGCCTGACGGGAACGCGGCGCAGCGTTCGTCGGGGACGCCTATTGCGCCGGGAAGATCTCGATCTCGTCGAGCATCAGCCAGCCGCGTCTGACGAAACGAAAACGCACGAACCGCGCCTCCCGCGGCTCAAGGGTCACTCCCATGAACGCCGAGGCCGCCGCCTTGTTTTCTTCGGCCGGCCGGTCGCGGGTTTCTCCCGCCGCCGACCACGTCTTTCCGTCGACAGAGGTGGCGACCGCAACTCGTTCGGGGAAGTGCACGCCGCCCAAGCCGCCGCCTTGCAGGTGTACGCGTGCGGCGCCCAGCCGATAAACGGCATCGAGGTCCACCACCACGGTCGGATCGGCCTTGTCGAAGCCGGCGCACGTCTTCCAGCCGGCACCGGCCTTCGTGTAATAGCCGTCCGACAGCAGCCCAGAATTATCCGCGTATTGCGCCTCGCCGGTCGGCGGCGGCTGAATCGAATAGGGCTGGTTCGACGCCACGTTCACGCCGCCCGACAGCACACGGATCTCGCTGACCATCAGCCAGCCCTTGGGCGTCATTCTCAGCTTAACGTACCGGCCGCACGCGCGCGGCGTCGGCAGTTTCAGCCAGCCCGCCGCCAAGTTCCGGCCGCCGAGCGCGCGGCCTTCCTTTTCCGCCGGCTCGGCATCCGAAACGGCAACCTGCGCCCATTTCCTGCCGTCGTCCGAAACCGCGACCACGGTTCGCGCGGGGAACTCGACGTTTGCGGCCCCGCCGCCCTGCACCTGCGCTTCAACCGCCTCAAACGTCCGCTGCGCGCCGAGATCGAGGATGACCGCCACGTCCCGAACCGTCGACCAGCTCGCCCAGCCGACGGTCTTCCCGTCCCAGAAACCCCGCGACGTTTCGCCGTCGGTCAATTCGCGGCCGCTCGCGTCCGGGTACTTCGCGAG
>Ga0209098_1004135_pt1 | contig 11478 bp, 7 predicted proteins | sample AD_JPNHW1_MetaG_FD_184429 | JGI IMG/M metagenome (GOLD analysis project Ga0209098, IMG submission 184429) | Active sludge microbial communities of municipal wastewater-treating anaerobic digesters from Japan - AD_JPNHW1_MetaG (SPAdes) (version 2) | ecosystem: Engineered > Bioreactor > Anaerobic >... | reverse complement strand
GACATGGATTTTATGGGAAATCCTTTTGGTCCGATACCGGCGCTTCTCGCTGTCGCTGAATATGTTTCTAAAGTTCATGCAATATGTGTGCGGTGCGGAAATCTGGCTCAATATTCATTCAGAAAATCGGGAGACGAGCAACAAGTTCTCCTTGGTGAAAAGAATCTTTATGAACCTCTTTGCCGGAATTGCTATAATGAGGTTTTAAAAAAATAAAAATGATTATCAGTTCATCAGAAATTGCCAAAATTACAAATGGCCGGTTGTTTGGCTCGCCTGATTTGAAAGTCAGCGAAATTATTACCGACAGCAGGCAGTTAAGTTATGCGGAAGGCCTTGTATTTTTTGCCATTGGAGGAAAAATTCACGATGGCCATAAATTCATTGAAAGTCTTTACGGGAAAGGTATAAGGGTATTTGTAGTTGAAAAACTTCCTGAGCATCATGAAAAATATTCCGGAGCAGCGTTTATTTTAACTGTAAATACTATTGATGCTTTGCAGTTGCTGGCTTCGTATAAACGCAAATGTTTTAAATCGCCTGTAATAGCTGTCACGGGAAGTTCAGGTAAAACAATAGTAAAGGAGTGGCTTGCAGATATTATTGGTTTGACGACTTCAGTAGTCAGGAGCCCAAAAAGCTACAACTCACAGATAGGAGTTCCGCTTTCAGTCTGGAAGCTTGATGATAAATACAAGTTCGGGATATTTGAAGCAGGAATCTCAATGCCCGGGGAGATGGATAAGCTACGGAAGATTATTGAACCGGATCTTGGAGTAATTACAAATATCGGAGATGCCCATAGCGAGAATTTTCCTGATGACAGGATAAAAGCAGAAGAAAAACTCAGACTTTTTGTAAATGCATCTACTATAATTTACAGTAGTGATCAGGAGATCGTCGGTCAAATGATTACGGGTAATGATAGTTTAAGATCAAAGAACCTGATTGACTGGTCATTCAGGAGCAGGGACGCTAAAATATTTGTCAGCAGATCTTCTATGCCTGATGGCAAAACCGCATTGCAGATGACCTTTAACGGGAAGTTAAATGGTTTTATGATTCCATTCAGTGACAGGGCCTCTGTTGAAAATGCGGTTACTGTGGCTGCTGTATGTCTTGCTCTTGGCATTGATGCAGCTGTTATTGCACGGGGGTTGGCAGAGCTTGAGTCGGTGGCAATGCGCATGGAGATGAAAAGGGGTATTAATAATTGTCAATTGATAGAAGACTATTATAATTCAGACCCCGGATCACTTGGCATGGCCATAGAATATCTCAAATCGCAAAACGGGGGTAAAACTTCTCTTATACTTTCCGATTTTATACAAAGCGGGAGAGATGAGAAAGAGCTTTACGGTGATGTTGCCCGACTTATAAAAAAAGCAGGGATAGATAAATTCATCGGAATAGGAGATGCCCTTATAAGAAACAGTGCACTGTTTGATAAAAGTTCTAGATTTTTCCGCTCAACAAATGATTTTGTAAACACTTTTAACGGGAGTGAATTCAGGGACGAAACTATTCTGCTGAAAGGGGCAAGATTATACGAGTTTGAAAAAATAGGAAATCTCCTTGAACAACAGATCCATCAGACAATTCTGGAGATAAACCTGGATGCCATAGCACACAATCTGAATGAGTTCAGGAGGCATCTGGATCCCGGTACAAAGATACTGGCAATGGTCAAAGCTTTTGCCTATGGGGCCGGCCCTGCAGAGATAGCAGCATTGCTGGAATATCAGCGGGTCAGCTATCTGGCTGTTGCATGTGTCGATGAGGGTGTTGATCTGCGGAACGCAGGAGTGACTCTCCCCGTTATTGTAATGAATCCGGGGATGTCTGCTGCTGAGGTAATAATAAAGTATAATCTTGAACCTGTAATATTCAGTTTTGAATCATTTGAAAACTTCACAGCGGTAGCTTCAAAACATGGATTGATAAACTATCCTGTTCATATAAAAATCGATACAGGAATGCACCGGCTCGGCTTTATGCCTGAAGAGGTTGAGGCAATTGCAAAAAAAATCAAAATGACGGAATGTATCAGGGTAAGTTCTGTTTTTTCACACCTGGCCGGAAGCGACGATCCTTCTCTTGATGATTTTACCCACAAACAGGTTGCTGTCTTTAAAAAGGCTGTTGATCAGGTTTATAATATTGTTGGATATCCTTTCCTCAGGCACATCCTTAACTCTTTCGGTATTGTCAGGTTCCCTCAGTATCAGTTCGATATGGTGCGTCCCGGTATCGGAATGTACGGAGCCTGCAGCTTTGAGGGTATTGACCTGAAAACTGTCGGACGTTTTAAGACACGAATATCCCAGATAAAAACAATAAAAGCCGGCGAACCGGTTGGATACAACTGTACCGATGTATCGGATATTGAAAGGACCATAGCTATTTTACCTGTAGGTTATGCTGATGGTCTGAACAGGAAACTGGGGAGAAGAAACGGGTATATGTTTATTAAAGGAGCACGGGTCCCGATAATAGGCAATATCTGTATGGATATGTGTATGGTCGATGTCTCAGGAGTGACGACCCGGGTAGGGGATGAGGCTGAAATATTTGGAGAAAACATACCAATTGACGAGGTGGCTTCAAAAATTCAGACTATTCCTTATGAGATACTTACATCAATTCCACGAAGGGTGAAAAGAGTATTTTTCAGAGAATAATAAATATCTGCAAGGGGAAAATTGTTGCTCAGCCCAGTTCGTTGATGTGTTCAAGACTATCGCTGTCGACAAGGGCAATTTTCCTTCCTTTTATTCTTATCTTTCCTTCCGAAGCCATAACGGAAAGTGTACGGATAGCGTTCGATGTAGTCATGTTTGAGAGGTGGGCAATATCCTCCCGCGATAGGGCAACTCCTATTGTCTTCCCATCTTCCTCATAACCATAAATTTTAGCCAGCATTAACAATGATTCAACAAGCCTGCCCCTTACATGTTTCTGGGTCAGAGATACAGTCCTGTCATATGATGTGTAGAGTTCCTCGCAAAGGACTCTGTTCAGCCTTAGCGATAATTCCTGATTCTTTTTCAGTATCCTGATAATGGCTTGTTTTTCAAGAATACAAACCACAGAATCTTCAACAGCTGCAGTAGAAAATGACCACATACTGCTGCCAAACAATGATTGATAACCAAAGCAATCATTTTCACTGACCATTTTAAGTATCTGTTCCCTTCCGCCTACTCCAACCTTAAAGACTTTCAACTTTCCCGACACCAGATATGCCATTCCCCTTATCTTGTCATCTTCTTTAAACAATGAATCTCCCTTTTTTAAAACAACAAGAGAATGGTGTTGTGCAATTATCTCTTTTTCTTTCTGGGTTAAATCTTTAAAGATAGAAGATGGTCTTTCAAGGCATGATTCTATGCCGGGATTTGAATAATGCATGTTTAATTTATGTTTAAAAACATGCCAAAGATAACAAAAGAAGTATTATTGAAAATAAATTAACATTTTTTAACATATTCAATAACAACAAGTTGCGTAAGAAAAATTTAATGGTTTACTGTTGGTTACGTCCCAGGTGTTTGTGATCCATTATGATACACAGGAGAGAAAATGCGGTGGCTGAATAAACGATTAATATTTTGCCACCAGAGGCATCCTTCGTCCGGCTCCGAATGCTTTCGATGAAATTCTCAGTACAGGAGGTGCCTGATATCTTTTATATTCATTGAAATTGATCATCCTTACGACTTTATTTACAAGTTCCCTGTCATTATCTTCGTTTATTATTTTCTCAACAGGTTTCTGAAGTTCAATGTATTGGTACAAAATCCCATCGAGGATGCCGTAATCAGGAAGTGAGTCAGTATCAAACTGACCAGGTCTTAATTCTGCTGAAGGGAGTTTTTTAATTGTATTCTCAGGAATTATTTCTTTTTTTCTGTTAATATAATTTGCAATCCGGTAAATGTCTGTTTTATAGACATCTCCTATGACCGACAGGCCACCTGCCATATCTCCATACATTGTACCATAGCCTACTGAGGCTTCGCTTTTATTCGATGTATTCAGTAAAACACAACCGAATTTATTTGAAACAGCCATAAGAAGGATAGCCCTGATTCGTGCCTGTATGTTCTCCTCCGTAACGTCTCTTGACTTTCCTATGAAAAGAGGTGCCAGCTCTTCCTCAAAAGCTGTGAATGGCTTTTCAATTTTAACAATATCATATTGTACATCCAGATTTTTGGCAAGTGCAACAGCATCATTAACGGAATGATCAGAAGAATATCGTGAGGGCATCAATAATGCACGTACGTTTTTGTTCCCCAGTGCTTCGGCAGCCAGGCAAAGGACAACAGCTGAATCAATACCTCCCGACAGGCCGACTATAGCGGTCTTTAAATTTGATTTTATAAAATAATCCCTGATTCCCATAATGATAGCTTTATGGATAAGAGCCACAGTATCAGTTATGTTGTCTTCATGTGTTATTTCACCTGACATGATATCTTCGAATCTGAATGTTTCGAGGGCTTCTTCAAAAAACGGGAGTCTTTTAATGATTTCCCCCTTGTTGTCAACAATCAGCGAAGCTCCGTCGAAAATGAGTTCTGTATTTGCTCCTGTCTGGTTGACAGATATGACAGGCACCTTATATTTAACAGCCTTCGATCTGAAAATGTCTGTTTTTGTCTCGACTTTTGTATATGAAAACGGTGAGGCAGCAATGTTAATAATCAGATCTGGTTTATGCTTTGACAGCTCTTCCATCGGCGAGATTGTATAAAGCCTTGTCTTCTCGAATTCGTTGTCGAAAGGCTGTTCATCCCACAGATCTTCACAGATTGTTATTGCAAGCCGGAATCCCTTGAAAGAGAATACAGAGAATTTTTTCTCGGGTTCAAAATACCGGTATTCATCAAAAATATCATACGTAGGTAATAAAGCTTTATTGGCAGAGAATATGATTTTGCCTTCCGACAGAACAAGAGCAGAGTTAAAAAGCTTTTTGCCTTCAGGGTTATTATTAAGAGTGGGCGAGCCTACAATAGCAGTTATACCTGTACATTCTTTAGCAATTTCACTGACAGTTTTACTGCATTTCTCTATGAAATCGGGACGGTCAAGCAAATCAAGAGGAGGATAACCGGGAATGGAAAGTTCGGAAAAGATTATCAGGTCGGAACCGCAGGCCTTTGCTTTTCTAAGTGAGCTGCAGATAAGATCCTTGTTCCGTTCGAAGTTACCTATATGATAATTAAGCTGTGCAACAGTGATTTTCATTAAATTACAGTTAAAAATTAACACCCATCCTGATACTCAGTATCTTATGCGAGATGATATCACCTGGCTGATCTCCAATATCTTTGGTTACGTCCATGAAATTATTTTCAAAGCTCAGTCCTAAGACCAGGGCTGTGGTTCCTCCCAGTGAATATTCCGCGCCTGCCGTTATATGATAGGAAAGGTTGAACATTCTTAATTCATTCCTGGCGTTTTCGTCTGAGATCCCAAGTGGTTTGACATCAGCTTTTCCTCCTACAACAATCTTGGGATCGATTCCCAGGTCGGTAAAATATGTGAAATACCCGATCTGATTTGTCTGTAATTTCAATCCCACAGGAAAAGCCAGATATTTAATTTTGTAAACAACCGGGATACCCGGATTAACCGGTGAAGAGGTGAAATCGAGGTGAGCAGTATCCTGACCGACAAGTCTTCCTCCGGCCTGAATAAGACTCAGTCCTGTCGAAAATGAATAGTTCTCGGTGAAGTACCTGTTGAAGGTTAATCCGAAATTGAACCCTGGTCTGCTTCCTTCATTGCTGACTTTTTTAATGTCGGATGTGAACCAGCATACGGCAGGATCGATATGTACCCCGAACCCTATTCTTGGTTGAGCATTTGAAACACCACGTGAAAATATTACAAAAATCAGAGCAAGTGATATTGTCACAGCTCTGTCTGGTAATGCTTTAAATATTCTCATACGATATTGACTAATCTCGTGTAAAAATAAGAAATATTAGGAGATGTTAATGTGTCGTAATTAATTGTTGCCAGTTAACCGAAAAAGTAATTATTTTAGACGGTTCAAAAGAGAAGAAATTATGAAGATCCGTTCAGCAGCTTTTATCTTTTTATTATTGACACTTACCTTTGTGACTTCCTGCAAAAAGAATCATTATAAGGTTAACACATCTTCAGTTGATGTAAAAGTTGATATAAAAAGGCTTGAAACAGACCTCTTTACTTTGAATCCTGATGAGATTCCTGCCAAAGTTCCGTTCCTTAAACAAAAATATGGTTCTTTTCTTCAACTGTTTAGTTATGTTATTAATACAGGTGATATTAATGACACGTCATTCGGAGATTTTCTGGTAAGGTTTTGCACTGATAAACAGAACAATGATGTATATGCCCTTACCATGAAGCTTTACCCTGACGTTAAGAATATTGAGACAGGACTCCGGGAAGCATTCAGGCATTACCTCTATTATTTCCCTGGAAGAAATGTCCCTGCGGTATTTACATGTATTTCAGGATTTAATAATAGTATAATAACGGGTGATTCAATCCTGGGAATAGGGTTGGACAGGTATCTTGGTGCTGACTGCGAGTATTATCCGCGTCTGGAGATATATAAATATATAGCTTCCAGGATGACTCCTGAAAACATTGTCCCTGACTGCATGTATGGATGGGGTGCCTCGGAGTGGGATTTTTCGGTACTTAATTACCATGATGATAATGTTATAACAGAGATGATACATAACGGGAAACTTAAGTATTTTGAAAAATGCATGTTACCCGAAACCAGTGATGAACTGATCTTTGGTTTTACATCCGGCCAGATGAAGTTTTGCAGGAACAATGAAAGCCAGATGTGGCAATATCTTATAGAGAATGACCTTCTATTTAAAACTGATCAGTTTATGATCCGTAAACTTACGGGAGAAGCTCCTTTCACATCTTATTTTACCAATGAATCACCGGGAAAGGCAGCTGTATGGATAGGCTTCAGGATTGTTGAGTCGTACATGATGAAAAACCCGGGTATCACACTTGAAGATCTTATGAAGAATACGGATGTCAGTGGAATTCTTGAAAAGGCAAAATACAGCCCTCAATAAAAAGAAAGGCTGTATCGTAATGTTACAGCCTTTAACTTAAATTTTCATCAGTTGAATTACTCTGCAGGATGAATAGCCTCTACCGGGCAAACATCAGCGCAGGTTCCACATTCTGTGCATACATCCGGATTGATCTTGTAGATGTCGCCTTCAGATATTGCTTCAACAGGACATTCATCAATGCATGTTCCGCAAGCGGTACAATCGTCACTAATTTTGTAAGCCATTTCAATTATTTATTTTTGGTTAATTACAATAAGTGCCCAAAATTACCTTAATTTTTTAAAATGAAAAAGAAACAGGTAAAATATATGTATTCATCCGTAATGAGATGTTTTTTTTATTGATGGTGCGATACCCTGATTTTTGATTTTATCCTCACTGTTTCAATGGTTGTCTTTGCTGTTTTAACCATTAGTAAGACAATAAGATACATGAAAATTAAAAGTAGCACAAGGAACCCTGTTGACCCTTGTGATGTTATCAGAAATCGAGACTGAAGGAGAGATAGAAAATTCTTGGTAAGATATATTTGTTTTCTATTCCCCAGGCCCAGTCGGCTCTCACGAAATATCCAAGCAGTTGTGCTCTGGCTCCCGCGCCAAATCCTGCAACAATCGGTTCTCTGTTCGAGTCGAGGGTGACGCTGACCGGTCCGTTGGTAATTGTTTCGGTATCGTATCCGTTTTCACCCGACCATGGTGATTTTCCAGACCAGGCTGTTCCAATATCCCCGAATCCTACAACCTGAACGCTGTTGAGAAAGTTAGAACGTAACGGATGCCCTGCAAAATATCGTATAACCGGCCATCTTATCTCGCTGTTGAAAAGGACAAAATTATTACCGTTTCTTACATTCTGGGAGAATCCTCTCATATTTGTGGCAAGAGCCTGGAAACCATAATTGACATTTGGAGATACAGGGATGGAATTGTCAAACATTGAGTTCGTGTTGAAAAGATAACCCATCCAGTTATCTACACCTCCAAGGTAATAGAGAAGCTTTGTGTGCCCGAATGAAGTACTTGCTGCAAATCTGTTTGCCCAGATCAGTTCACGGTGTATCCGCGTGTACTTTCTGAAATCAACTCCCAGTACAAACATATCAGACCGTTTCTTTGTCAGCTCATTATAAAACTCTCCAAAGATCTTGAATCGGGTTCCATAATATATGTTGATACACCTTTTCCGTGTATTGTCATATATCACTTCCCCCTTGAGCCCTCCCCAGTGCTGGGCAATATTATCATAGTTCAGGGTCGCTAAATCAGTTGAAAGAAAAACATGCCGGTCGTATCTGTAAGAGACTGTTGCCTTAAGAGCCAACACAGGAGTGATTGGTTTCGCCAATGAGAAGTATATGTTATGAGTATGTGTTTTGTAAAGGCTCGAGTCATCCGAACTCAGATATGCCTGCCGGTGGAAGATAAGCTGTTTATCAAACTTACCTTTAAGATTCTCAACACTAACCAGGTATTCGTTACTGTTAAAATCTCCAGCAAATCTGAAACCACCAGTCACACGGTAATCTTCAAACAGATCAAGTGTGCCAAATCTGGTCAGAACATTGACTCCGGGATTATAAAAAGTAGACCCTCCGCTATATACCTGATATGAATTATTGAGAAAACTAAAGTCGACCTGTGTGGCAAAGTAATTATTGTAAAATGATGTCTGGTAAATTCTTATCAAAGGCAATACAAGCTGTCCTGTGTCAAGATCGATATCCATATACTTCTTTCGCCACAGTTGTTCATAATAGTTCTGTTTTTCTTTCTCGAAAATGTAATGGTTTATATCTATGGGTTCATTTTTACTATAATATTCATACAGTGGTTTAGTAAGGGTATCCCTTCTTTTTTTGTCTTCCGCTATAAGCCATTGTCTCACCTGTTCTATGCTGTCTGCTTTATGGAAGAGCAGATTCTTATCCTGCCGGAATTTTGTTGTTTTAATTTCCTCCCTGGGAATGGTGACTGATTCACTGAAGGAGCCCTTCTTTAGTTTATACTTTCTTTTTGTGAATAGAATCTCGCTGTAAGTGTCGGACCCGTTTATAACTGACTGATTGATTATATTCCGGTCATAATTAGTTGTGGGCAGTGATGTTATGAAATACCTGTAATGGGTGGCGGTGTCAATATAACTAATTGAACTGTCGAATTTTGCAGTATACCTGTTCAAAACACCATTTTCATTTCCAACATATGTTAATTTGTTCTTACTGAGTCCTTCCGGCTGATATCTGTCTATATGCTGACCTTCCGAAAGTCTGATCAGAACATTGTCATTCCGTGCAATATTGTATGTGAAAAGATCGAACGTGGATGACAACTTTTCGTAGGGGCTGCCTGTGTTTGTAAGTGTGTCGGATAACCGGTTTGAAGAGAAAATTATTTCATCCGGGGAATCTTTCATGAATGAAGGATTTATATCGTCAGCAAGATCCCTTGTAATCTGCTGGTTCGTTCCTGAAGCCAGAGTGTGTATGTATATATCAGTTATTCCATCTTTAACAGCAGAGAAAACAAGCCGTGATCCTTCAGGAGCATATGAAAAGTCGAGAACCTTATCAAAATAAAGGAGGTTTCTTTTTTCTGTCGATTTATCGCTAACCTTGTAAAAATACATTACAAGATCAGCTTTCTCATCATTTATAAAAGTAAGAACCATGCTGCTCGGATGCCAGGCCATCACGGGATATGTGTTGTCTGTAACCTGTTCAAACTTAGGTTCTTTTCTAAAGATTACTTTTTGTTTACCGGTTGTCTGGTCGTATAGCCAGATCCGTTTTCTGCCCCAGTCGTTAGTTACATAAGCGATATATTTGCCATCGGGACTGACTTTTACTTGTTGATAAATCTGTTCTTTCTTTGATTTTCTGATAATGCTCCCGTCGTCCACAGGCTGTTCCCTGTCATCAGAAAATTCTTCAGTGTAAAATTCTGTCCATTCCTTTAGAAGATCCTTGAGATCCTTCCCGGTAACATACAGGAAACCGTCATCAATATTTTTATAGATTTTTGTCAGATAAATAATATTCGGGATAAGAGCATCTCCGTATTTTTTACCGAAGAATCTCCAGAATGATTGCCCGGCAACAATGGCATCATCATATTCAAGATGGTTGATGTTCCTGAACTTACCTGACTTGAAACCATCTTTCACTCTGTTTTCTTCCTGGTAATCCCATCCGTATGATATATAATTGTATAATCCTTTTGTATACCAGTTAGGCATATATATCAGCGAAGAACTTGATATCCTGTCTTTTTCTTCTGCGTTATACAGTATTTCATTAACTATGACTTCAGTAATTGAAGCGGCAATCTGCCTTTCAAAGGCTACATGGTCACCTTCATAATACAGCATCACTTTATTTTTGATGATTCTGTTGAAGCCTCCCGTATTATAGCTATCCTCGTCAAAAGTCACAAGACCTATATTGGATTGTTTGTATTCTGCATTCTTGTTGAAAATGATGAAGATAAGTCTTTTATCAAGTGTGTAGTCGAAGAAATCCTCGATTTCTTCAAGCTTCTTCATAGCATAGTCAGCAGTGAATTCGGCCAGATCACGCCCATTTTCATTGAAATAGCAGTCAAAATCATCAAATCTGAAATATGACCAGTAGTAATCGTAATATTGCACTTTATTTTTCCCGAAAGACATTTGGTGACCATTATAGAACTGACTGTTTGCATTTAGATAAAAAATACAAGTTACAATACAAATAATCAGCTTCTTATAATTAATTGTCTTCAAGGCTTTTCAGAAATAAACCGGATTTAAAATTAACAAATTTCATTCCAAAAAGTCCGGCTCTCGCAGCAAAACTAGTGATATTCTGTTTGAAACTCTCTAAAAATAATAAACTTTATTAACAAATATGACTTGCCGGCGATTGTTTTTCGGTCTGATTTTTGTACGAATGCAACCAAAATCAGGTTGTCTTTGTTTTAATGGATAAATGTTTTTACAATAAATGTATATTTGCATGGAACTAGATCATTATTTTTCAAATACCAAAATTAAAGTCAATATGAAAAAGGTGTTATTTTTTATTCCGCTCTTAATTTTAGGAATCACAGCAAACTCACAGGTTGCACAGACAACAGTCAAATTTGCGGAAACCGAACATGATTTCGGCACTTTTAAGGAAGATGCAGGAGGGCAGTCTTATGATTTTATTTTAACAAATACGGGGACACAGCCTTTGGTAATACAAAATGTAGTTGCGTCATGTGGATGCACAACTCCCGACTGGACAAAGCAACCGATAGCACCGGGAGCAAAAGGAACAGTTAGTGCAAAGTATGATCCGAAAAACAGACCCGGTCAGTTTAATAAGACACTTACTGTCTATACTAAC
>Ga0209098_1004130_pt1 | contig 11487 bp, 6 predicted proteins | sample AD_JPNHW1_MetaG_FD_184429 | JGI IMG/M metagenome (GOLD analysis project Ga0209098, IMG submission 184429) | Active sludge microbial communities of municipal wastewater-treating anaerobic digesters from Japan - AD_JPNHW1_MetaG (SPAdes) (version 2) | ecosystem: Engineered > Bioreactor > Anaerobic >... | reverse complement strand
CGCACCCCAGAGGGAAACTACAAGATCACCGGCCGCATCAAGGACATGATCATCCGCGGCGGCGAGAACGTGTACCCGAAGGAGATCGAGGAGTTCCTCTACGGCCACCCTGCCGTGCGCGACGTGCAGGTCGTCGGCGTTCCCGACGCCACGCTCGGCGAGGAGATCATGGCGTGCGTCATCCTCAAGGAAGGCTCCGCCGTGACCGCCGACGAGCTCAAGGAATACGTGCGGAGCCACATGGCCAAGCACAAAACCCCGAAGTACGTCGAGTTCGTAGACTCCTTCCCGATGAACGCCGCGGGCAAGATCATGAAGTACAAGATGCGTGAGTGGGCGGTCGAGAAACTCGGCCTCCAGAAGGCCGCGTCCATCGAGACGGCGTAACGCGCGTTCGCAAGCGCGCAAGCGCAGGTTCACGAAATGATATCACGCAAAAGGGGCGGCTTCGGTCGCCCCTTTTTTTTCGCTCGGACCCGGGATTCGCGTTGCGTCATTTCGCGTCGCGAGAATTCGCGCCGCGCGGAGTGACGGAAAATGACACAAGGCGTGTTAAACCATAAGGAGAGGATCGATGAAAACAACCGCCTTCAAAAAATCGTGCATCGCCGCAATGGCCCTCATGCTTTCGCTCACGACCCTTACGGGCTGTCCGGGCGACGATGTCAAGAATATCACGATCAACGGGATCGATCTTTCGGGCGCCAGGGACGGCACATGGGAAGGCGTTTGCGAAACGAGCCTGATCAAGGCAACCGTGCGGGTGACGATCGACGCCGCAAGGATCACGGACATTAAAATCACGCGGCACGTCTGCGGCAAGGGGAAGCCCGCCGAGGCCATTACGCGAACGGTGACGGAGAAGCAGACGACGAAGGTCGATACAGTGAGCGGGGCGACGGGAAGCAGCATCGTGATACTGAAGGCCATCGAAAACGCCGTCGCGAAAGCGTCCGCAAAAACGGAATCGTAAGGAGAGGCTAAAAAATGGGAAAGGTCGCGGTATTGTATCAATCAAGGTATGGGACGGCAAAGCAATACGCGGAATGGATCGCGGAGGAAACGGGAGGGACGCTCTTCCCCATCCCGAAGGTCGCGCTCGCGGATCTCGAAGGCTACGACACGATCATCATCGGAGGGGGAATCTACGCCTCGCGCATACTCGGCATGACATTCCTCGCGAAAAACTTCGCGCGCCTTTCCGGGAAGAAACTCATCGCGTTCTCGGTCGGCGCGTCGTTCGGCAGCAAAAAGAATACGGACGAAATAAGGAACCGCAACCTGACCCCGGAGATGCAAAAGACCGTGCGGTACTTTCATCTCAGGGGTGGGCTCTTCTACAGCAAGATGGGGAAGCTCGACCGCGCAGGCATGAAAATGCTGATCGCCATGTTAAAGAAAAAACCCGAAGACCAGTGGGACGACGATACCCGCGGCTTGGTCGAAACCTATGGTAAGGATACGTCGTTTCTTGACCGAGCGACCATCGCCCCGATCCTGGCGGCCGCTCAAGACTGAAAAAAGAGCGCGGGGCGATTCTCTCGCGAACGAGGGTTGATTTGCCCTCCGCGCGAGCAGGACAAAGGGGCTCGGGAGGAATGCGGCTTTCACTTTCCTGGGGCCGTCACTTTCCCGCGAGCATCCTTCGATGGCGGCGCCAGGCATAGAAGAGCATCGCGAGCGCGACCGGGATAACCGCGAACGCGATGAGGTTTCCCTGAAAAAGCCAATAGAGCAAAAACCTAATCTGGTTGCCCCCGTCGGTGAAAGCGGTTATCTCGCTCGCGCCGCCCGTGGACATTCCGGTGTTCGCCGCGAGGGCGGTAAAGACCGGAGCCATCCGCGAGGCGACGAGCAGGAATGTCGCGACGATCGGGATGCCCGCGAGCACAGCCCGGATTACGTTACCCCTGAGGACGAGCACGGTTACTGACATGATCGAGATGAGGTTCGGCAGATCGCCGAGAGGAAGAACCCGATTACCGGGCAGGACGAACGCGATCACGAGCGACACCGGGATTAGGATGAGGCCTGTCGCGATGACCGAGCGATTGGTCATGAGGATGCCGGTATCCATCGCGATCGAAAGTCCTTTGAGAGACGGGACCTTCCGCTCGACGAGCGCCTTGAACGCGAGCGCTATCTCGCCCATGCCCTCGCCGATGAGCCCGCCGCAGCGCGGAAGCAGGAACATGACGGCGGCGATGTTCACCATAGTCTCGCAGGTCATCCTGACTCCATACCCGGCGAGAAGCGAAAGGAAAAGCCCGACGAGAACGCCAATCACCATAGGTTCGCCGAAGAGCCTGAGTGCGCCTTTATTTCCGCCACTTTCCGACGGGTTCCACACGAGTCGATTGAGACCGGGAATCGCGTCGAACAGCCTATCAACGATCACGGCGTACGGGAGAAAGCCCGAGACCGATATCGGGCTAATCGCGATGCCCGCCAATCCCTGTTCCCGCGCGACGTAGGGCGCCGACCACTCGGTCGTCTTGATCGTGTAGAGCGCGATGAGGGAGCTCGAGGCGAGCGCGAGCGCGAGATTCCCCGTCGCCGCCTGCACGAGCGCGCCGATAAGGGCGAAGTGCCAGTAATTCCAAAGGTCGATATAGAGGGTCTTTGTTAGGCGCAGCGCGAGAAGCACAGCGTTCAGCGCGGCCGTCAGGAGGATCACGAGCGGGGTGAGCCCCCAGGACCAGGTAATGGCGGCGAGCGGCGGCCAGCCGACGTCGACAACAGGGAAGTCTAGGTGCCGCGCGGTGATAATCGCCTGGATCGCGGGGCTAATCTGGCTTACGAAGAAGTTGAACACGATAAAAATCCCGGCGAAGCCCGCGCCGGTCTTGAGCGCCGCGAGGAAGGCGTCGATCGGCTTCATGCGCGAGGCGAAGGCAAGGATGAGCATGAAGACCGGAAGGATGACGTACGCCTTGAAGGCGAAGAAACCAGAGAGGCCCGAGGCGAAGGAAGCGATTATGGTTTGCATACCCATAACGCTACTTGAAGGAAAGCGCGCCGTCAACGAAATAGTGTTGCGTACACCCTTTTTTTCGCCTTGCCCATCGGAGGCGCGGGTTTCACGGACGGAAAAGAATGTTGACAGGCTAAATACCGTGGGCTAAACTTCTAGCAAGTCCGGCGATGCCGGATAACGGAGGAAGGAACGGAGTTTTCGGGCGGAAAAGGGGTCAGACCCTGACTATAGGCGCGCCGAAAACAATCACAGTTCCCCTCGGTTCAGGTATTAAATAACATGAAAATCCAGCAAATCGTCTCCACGTTCGTTTGTTTCACCATGGCGGCCATTCTCATTGCCGAGACACCCTACGCGACCATCGCGTATGCCGAGGGAAAGCGATTCTCGGTAATTCGCGACGGAAAGCCGGTTTCCTACAGCGCTGATAGCCCCGAGGTCATCGGGCTCCCGATTCAGCGCGGCGATATCCTGCAAACCGCGGCGGATACCTACCTCGAAATCTCGATACATCCGATCTCGGCCTCGGTCCAGCTCGCGGAAAACACCACCTTCCGCTGCGACGCGGACGAATCCGGCATGAAGTCCGAGGGAAAGCTCTATTACGGCCGCGTTCGCGCGAAGGTATCCAAGCTCGCCGAATCGGCCACGTACAAGATAAGCTCGCCCGCGCTCGTCGCCGGCGTGCGGGGAACCGATTTCGGCTGCGACCATTTCTACGTCCGCCCTTCGGCGCCCACGACGCCCGCGTCGACCGCGATAGCGGACGGCACCGCGGCGTCGCCGACCCTGAACCGCGTGTTTTGCTTCGAGGGCCACGTAGCCGTAGCCCCCTCCGCCGAGCCCGATCTCGAGACCGTCATGATCGCGGGCGGCGAGATGGTCGAGAGCTCCGCGCTTGCGACCGGAGCGGCCGGCGCCAAGGAGGCGGCACCGCTCGCGAAAGCGCCCGTCGCCGCCGAGGTGACCGACTTCTGGAAAAACCGCGAGTTCCACGCGCTCCCGAGCGATGAGGAGGTCGCGCTCGCCGCGGCACAGGCCGAGGAAGAGCAAAAGGCCGCCGCGCAAGAAGTTAAGCGAGAGCGCAATCACAAGGTTCGCCTGGCCGGTTCGGTCGCGCTCCTTCTCGCCGGGGCGATCGTCATCGCCCCCGAGTACTCCGAGTATCAGCGCGACGGCATGACCTCAAGCGTCGCCGCGGGCGCTTCCTACGGCGGCGTGCTGATCGGCACGTCGCTTGGCATCTTAATCTACGATCTCATCAAGCACTGAGGTGCGCACGAGCGCGCGTGCACTCGCGCGCCGCGCGCGACGAGGCGGACTCTTCGCGTGAGGGACTGACGCGGGGAGCAATCAATAACGCCCTTGGCGGTATTGATTGCTCAGAGCACAAGGCCCGACCCGAAGGCCGCGGAATTTGAGCGGCGAAAAAAGAAAAAGCCCGCGCGTCGGTCGATCCGGCGGCGGGCTTTTCATTTCAGGCGAGGGGCGGCCTTCGGGGCACGCCCAAACTCTTCGCCTTCGTTTAACTAGTTGGGAAGTTCCTTCCGGTTCACGATGACCTTCGAGATGAGGTTGTAGTCCTTCGCCTCGGCGGCGCTCATCCAGAAATCGCGGTCGGTGTCCTTGGCGACTTTGTCGACGGGAAGTCCGGTCTCGGCCGAGATGAGCTCGTTGATCTTGACGCGGAGTTTCTCGAGTTCGGCGGCGTGGATTTCGATTTCGGTCGCGACGCCCTTGATGCCGGAAAGCGGCTGATGGATGAGGTAGTGGCTGTTCGGCAGGCCGAAGCGGCGCTCTTTCGGGGCGGCCAGGAGGATGATCGAGCCCGCGCTCGCGACGAGGCCCATGCCGATCGTGTACACGGGCGCGTTGATGAAGCGGATCATGTCGAAGATCGCGTAGCCGGCGTCGGCGTCGCCTCCGGGGGAGTCGATGAATATCTTGATCGGGTCCGAGGAATCCGCCTCGAGGACGAGCAGCTGGCGGATAACCCGCTCGGCGAGGGGCTTGTTGATCTCGCCCGAAAGGAGGATCTGCCGGGTTTTCAGGAACTTATGGGCGAGCGGGTCCTGTACTTCCTCTTTTGGGGCCTTTTCGCATTCCTCTTCCTCTTCTTCTCCCTCGTCGTTCCGGAAGGCGGGGCGCGCTTTGGGCGTCATGTATGATGAATGCATGTCAGGTCTCCTCAAAAGTTAGTGATTCCGCTTCAATATACTAAAATTCCGCGTACACGTACAGGGCTTTCGGCTCGATCGTCACCTCGGTTCCGCCGGGGAAGCTAGTCGCCCCGCGCAAGATTTTCTCCCCGCATGGGGCTGATTCCCCGCGCGTGCGGAGTTCGCCGCAGGGAGATTGATCCCCGCGGGGAGAAAACTCCCCGCGCGTGCCGACTTCGCCGCAGCCGTCGTAAACCCCGTCGGCGTCGACGGCCAGGCGCCAGAGGCCGCCCGAGGGGCACGGGGGAAGCGCGAAGGGACGCGGCGCGGAGGAGACGTTGCAAACGACGAGCGCGCTTTGCCATGCGTCGACCGTCGTCGCGCCCGCGATCATCCAGGCGAGGAGCGGAGACGGCGCGGGTATGAGGGCATCGGGCGTTTCCGCGACGAAGGAAAGGGAGAGCGCGACCTCGCTCGCGGCGGAGAGGCGGAAAAGCGGGTGAGCGCGGCGCAGCGCGATGAGGCCGCGCACGTACTCGACGAGCGTCCGTTTCTCGGCGCAGCGGTCCCAGTCGAGGGCGTTGATCCGGTCGGAGAGGTTATAGCTGTTGTGCGAGAACGCGCGATACGAGCCGGGACTTGAGCCCGACGGGACCCGGATGACGTCGACCGGGAGGGGCGCGCGCCCGGCTTCCGCCTCGGCGACGAGGTCTGCGGGTAGCTCCTTCGTCCGCATGAACTCCATCCCCGCGTGAAGGATCGGCATGCCCTGCGCGAGGAGGACCAAGGCGATCGAGAGACGCTGGAGCCGCTCGTAGTGCGCCTCGGCGTTTCCCGGCTCGACGAAGACGAGCTTATCGTAGAGGGTCATGTTGTCGTGGATCTCCGCGTAGTTGACCGAGGAAGAGGTCGCGTCGGTCCAGGGATTCGGGTTCACCGTGCCGACGACGTCGCGGTTATGAACCTGGGGATGATAGACCGCGCCGACGAGGCCGAACTTGACCGACTCCCGCCGCGAGCCGTCATGGACGAAGCCCGGCTCCCCGGCGGCGAAGGCCGAACCCTTAACGGCGCACCGGAAGGCGTCGTTGAAAAAGCCGATGCCGGGAAGCTTTCGCGCCTCAAGCATGCTCGCGGGAACCATCGCCCTTCCCCGGTCGCCGCCGTGGTACATGTCCCACCCCTCGCCGTAAAGGAGGACGTCCCCCCGCGCCGCGCGAAGCCGGTCGGCGGCCTCGTTCATCGTCCGGATGTCGATGAGGCCCATGAGGTCGAAGCGGAAACCGGAGAGCCGGTATTCGGTGAGCCACCACGCGAGCGACTGAATCATCCAGGCGCGGAACATGGGCCGCTCGCTCGCGGTGTCGTCGCCCGCCCCGGAAAAGCGCTCGAGCCTGAAGTAATAGCCCGGCACCGCGATCCCGAGCGGATGGCGGCGCGCCGACGGCACGTGGTTATACACGACGTCCATGACGACCCCGATGCCCGCCGCGGCAAAGCCCTGGACGAGGGTTTTCAGCTCGCGAATCCGCACAGCTCCGTCTTCGGGATCGGTCGAGTACGAGCCCTCGGGGGCCGAGTAGTTCCCCGGGTCATAGCCCCAGTTATAGAGCCCGTTCGTTACCCGCGCCCGGTATTCCGGGTCTCGCGCGCGGGACTCGTCGACGCTTTCAAAATCGAATACCGGCATGAGCTGGACATGGGTGACGCCGAGCGAACGCACGTGGTCGAAGCCGGTCGGCACTCCCCGACGCGCGGTGCCCGGCTGAACGGCGCCGAGGAAGGTTCGCCTGAGATTGTCCGCGCCGTTCCATCCCGCCGACGCGGTGAGGTCGGCGACGTGAAGCTCGTAGGCGACGACGTCGTTCGGCGTCGGCACGATCGGGCTTTTCGTCTCGGACCAACGCTCGGGGTCGGTACGCCTGAAATCGGCGACCATCGACCGTGCGCCGTTTACCCCGCACGCACGGGCGAACGGGTCTCCCGTTTCGCGCGTGACGCCGTGGACGCGAACGCGATAGGTATAGTAGATGCCGTGGAGGTCGCCGTAATACGTCGCTTCCCAAATCCCGCCCGATTCGGGGCCGTCGCCGAGGCGCGCGAGGGGGACGGCCGCGAAGGGCACTTGGGCCGCGCCCCCGCCTTCCACGTAGAGACACAAGGTCACCGCGCGCGCCGTCGGCGCCCACAGCCTGAAGGTCGTCTGCTCGCGCGTCCAATGGGCGCCGAGGGGAAGAGACCCCTGATAGAGCCTGACGAAACGGTCCGACCCGAAAAACCACGAGAGCTCCGCCGTGAACAGGTCCTCGCCGACGAGAAAGTCCATCGGATAGCGGCGATGCAATTCACCGAGATAGCCCGCGCGATGCGCGGCGCCGCACCAGGGCGGCGAGAGGTCGCGCGCGGGAAAGGGATCTCGAATCCATCTTCCGGCGAGGTCGCGCGCGATGACGATAGAAGTGGAGTTCGCTAGGCGCTGATGGTTCGCGGTATTCTGCGCGTTCGCCGCGCCAAGCGTGTTCGTCGCGCTCGGGGTGTTCGCAGCATTCTGCGTATTCCCCGCGCCAAGCGTGTTCGCCATCTCCTGCGTAGTCCTCGCATTCTGTCGATTCCCCACGCCAAGCGCGTTCGTCGCGCTCGGGGTGTTCGCAGCATTCTGTCGATTCCCCGCGCCAAGCGTGTTCGCAACATCCTGCGTATTCCCCGCGCGCGGAGACTCGATGAGAATGGCGATTGACTCGTTGGGAACGAGGGAAACGCCGTTGATCGAGAGCGCAGAAGGCGTAAGGCAGCGCGCGCTATGAAGCGTACCGCCATGCGCCGCGCTCCCCTCGCCGATGCGCCAGGTAATCTCAGCGCGGTAGCATTCGCACGGAGTGCGTAAGTCAATCTCGCTCGAAGTCAAACCGGAGTTTCCTTTTTCTTTCCCGATCCGCGCAACGCTGAGATCAAGCCTCCAGCCCGGTCCGAACGGAAGGGACGCGTCCGCTGAGTCGAGACCCTCCGGCAGGTTCGGGAAAAGATCGAGGACATTCTCGGAAAGCCGGGGCCGGAAACCGAGCACGGCGCGAAGGGCGGAGACGAAAAGACCCGCGGTAGCAGGAACGTCGGGCGCCGATCCGCGCATGACAGGCTCACCCGAGGCGTCCGGGCTCGCGTCGATAAACCGAGGCAGCGAGCCGGGGAACGGGGACGCGAGGAGCATTCGGGCGGTATCGAAAAGAAGGGCGTCGCGAAGCCGCTTGTCCTCGAGTCCGTCCCCATACGCGCCGAGCGCGGCGAGGAAGACGGGCGTCAGGCGCGCATCGATCGAGCCGTTATGCCGCGCGGCGTCTGATCCGTAGAAACCAGGCTCCTCATGGCGCGGATGGAATCGGGGATCGTCGGGACACAGCGAATACAAGCCGAATGGAGAGGCGAGCTCGCGCGCGAGGGAACGAATGACAAGACGGGGGATGTCCGCGCCATCCCGAGGGGATAGAAGTCCCGAAAAGGCGAGCGCGGCGAGTTGGTTCGGCCTCACCCGATAGTCGGGGAGGGATTCTCCCCGAGGGCCTGAAGGTACGCGATCGGCGAGCGCATGCGCGGAGTCATCCCAAAATTGCGCGACGAACGCCGCGCGAAGCCGCTCGGCCGCCGAACCAAGCCGGGCTGCGCGGGTCTCGTCTCCGCGGAGGCTCGCCATCCGCGAACCGAGGGAAAGCGCGAAAAACCACAGCGACTCGACCTCGACGGCGCGGTCGCCCCGGGCGGTGAGACCTCCCGACATCCGGGTTTCGTGGGGGCCATGGAGGAGAAACCCGCGCGCGTCGCAGCGACGCTCGAGCGCGGCGTCAAGCGCGATATCGAGCGCTGCGATCGGGCTGATCGCCCCGACGGTATCGGATGAATCCTCGGTGCCGTCGAGAATCGATCGGTCTCCCGAGGCCTCAAGGTATTCCCATACCGCGACGGCGTAAAGGCTTGGGGAGTCGGCCACTCGATCGCGCGCGTCCTCGCGGAAAAGGCCGAATGAGGGATTCGTTTGATCTCGCTCGATGAGACCCGAAAGCGCGGCAAGCTCGGCGCGTGCCTCGGCGAAAAGACCGCAGGGAATCGAAAAAGATACAAGCGCGAGCAGACGCTCGCGGACGGTCGGCGGCGGTGAGTCCTCACCCGCGTGGGTTTGCGCGAGGCTCATCCACGCGGTGAATCGCGCCCACGTGATGGCGTCATCGAGTTCCGCGGAACCGAAGGAAAGCGGGCATGCGGCAAGGAAGGACGCTATTTCCTTTCGATGGGCCTCGATTGCGCGCGAGGATGCGAGGCGAATCGCGTCCGCAGCAGCGGCCTCGCCGGGAGTGCGCGAGGAACCAGGCTCTGCGGCGGAGAAGACGCAATAAAGAGAAAATCCCGCGCCGAGCGCGCGCGAGGCGCCTGAGGCCGATACCCGAGGAACGCAGCGAACGGCATCGCCTTCGCCTTCCGCAAGGTCGAAGGGATCGGCCGAGGCAAGGGCGAAGCCTCGCGCGTCGGAAAAGACGGTGATCCCGGAATCCTCATGGCGCGACCAAGAAAGCGGGGAAACCATTGGCGGAAAGACGAGGCCGATCCCTTCTCCCGCGCTGCTTCCCGAAAGCGCGAGGAATACCGCGCGCTCATGGAGCAAGGCGGAAACCGATAGCGAAAGCGCGCGGTGACCGTCCCCTTCCTTAGTAAAAGCGAGGTACGCGCCTTCGGGCGCGAAATCGATCGCCTGGGCATTGCCCGCGAAAAAATCGGAGCCTTCAGAAACCGCGACGAAGCAATCCTCGAGAACTCGCTTCCCTTCGAGGGAAAACAAAGCCGGGCACGCGCGCGGGTTATCAGTCCTGTTTCCTAAGGCGGAAAGGGCAAGCGAGCCTGAGTCCTGGTTTGACCAAAGAAAACGTCGATTTTCTCCGGGATACGCGCGGATTCTCATAGAGCCTCTAGGATAGCAGCTTTCTCGGATTTTACAACTAAAACGGTTTACCTCCCGAGAAAACAGGGGTATACTGCGCCGCGAACCGAAGGAACACGATCATGAATCAAGCGGGAATCTTTCATAGCTGCGGGGGCACGTGGTGCTACCCCACGAGCGGTACAATGCTGACCATCAGGCTCTGGACTGCGGCGAACGACATCGACCGGGTCGAGCTCGTCGCGGCAGATCCCTACGAACTCACCGGCGAGGGGCCAGGGCGGGTTTGGGACAGTAAGCTCATCCCGATGATAAAAACGGGAACCGACGGCGTCCACGACTTTTGGGAAGCCGATGCCGATGCCCCCTACCGGCGGCTCAAGTACTGGTTTCTCGTCCATCGGGGTAGGGAAACGCGCGAGTACGGGGAAAAGGGACTCGTCTCGCCGGCGGACCGCCATAACTTCTGGAACGCCTTCATCTATCCCTATATCCACGACGAGGCGATCTTCCGCGCGCCCGATTGGGTGCGTGACACGGTCTGGTACCAGATCTTCCCCGAGCGCTTCCGTAACGGCGACCCTTCCCGCTCGCCGAGCGGCGCCCGCGCGTGGCAAACCGGAACGGTGAGCAACGAGGAATTCTACGGCGGCGACCTCGCGGGGATCATCGAAAAGCTCGACCACATCGCCGACCTCGGCTTCAACGGGATCTACCTCACGCCGATTTTCGCGTCGCCCTCGGCGCATAAGTACGACACGACCGATTACCTCGCCATCGATCCCGCGTTCGGGACCGAGGGCGACCTTGAAAAGCTCGTGCGGGAATGCCACGCGCGCGGGATCAGGATTATCCTCGACGCCGTCTTCAACCATTCGGGAACCGGCTTCGCGCCCTGGAAGGACGTACTCGAAAAAGGCGAGGCGTCCCGCTACCGCTCATGGTTCGCGATCGACCGATTCCCGCTTTTCCCGGAAGGCAAAGACTCGGGCGACTCGCACGGCGCGGGCTTCCATACCTTCGCGTTCACGACCGGGATGCCGAAGCTCAACGCCGCGAATCCCGAGGTTGCCGAATACCTCATCTCGACGGCCGTCCATTACGTCGAGCGATTCGGCATCGACGGATGGCGGCTCGACGTCGCGAACGAGATCGATCACCCCTTCTGGCGGGAATTCAGGCGGCGGGTAAAGCGGGCTAAGGGCGACGCGTTCATTGTCGGGGAGATTTGGCATCACGCGATCGACTGGCTGAAAGGCGACGAGCACGACGCGGTGATGAACTACCACTTCGGGCAGGCGATCGCGAACTTTCTCTCGAGCGCCTCCGAGATACCCGACGGCGTCGCGCTCGCGCGCCGCGTGTCCGCACTCGAGGCGGCGTACCCCGAGCCGGTAATCCGCGCGGGGTTCAACCTTCTCGACTCGCAC
>Ga0209098_1004129_pt1 | contig 11488 bp, 11 predicted proteins | sample AD_JPNHW1_MetaG_FD_184429 | JGI IMG/M metagenome (GOLD analysis project Ga0209098, IMG submission 184429) | Active sludge microbial communities of municipal wastewater-treating anaerobic digesters from Japan - AD_JPNHW1_MetaG (SPAdes) (version 2) | ecosystem: Engineered > Bioreactor > Anaerobic... | reverse complement strand
CGAGGAACCGGGGCACGAGGACGTTTTCGCGCTGGTCGGCGATGGATTTGGTCGAGCCGGCGACCATGAGCCCGAGCGGATAGAGCATCGCGACGGCGCCGAGGCCGAGCGCCGCGTAGATCGCGGCGATCAGCAGCCGCGATTTCGGCGAGCGGCGTCCGATGGCGGAGAGAATGGGCATCGGTCAAGGACTCCCCGCCGCGGGAAATCGCGGCCGGTGATTTTTCCACACTGTGGAAAAAAGTTTTCCACAGTGTGGAAAAGCATCGGTCTGGGACCCCTGCAGCCTTGCGTCGCGGGTGAAGGAGGTTGGCCGCAGTCCTGCGGTCGTCCGCCCACCTGATTCACCCACCACGCAAGGTGGTGGGGGTCTGAAGACATCGCGATTCATCGGCCGCATCCTAGCAGAGGCGGACGATGTCGAGAAGGGCGGCGCCGAACTGTTCCAGTTTTTTGGGGCCGATGCCGTGGATTTCGGCCAGTTCGGCTTCGGTCTTGGGCGCGGCGGCGGCGAGGGCGTAGAGGGTCTTTTGGGAGAAGAGATGATAGGCGGGCACTTTCCGCGCGGCGGCCTGTTCGGCGCGCCAGGCGCGCAGGGCTTCGAAGAGAACGGGATTGGCGGGGGCGGAGGTGGTATCGATGGCCGCGGCCGGCGACTTGCTCTTCCGGCGGGACTTGGGGGCAGGCTCCACTTTCAGCGCCGCGGCGGAGCGGGCGGCGAGGAAGGTTTGGACGTTGAATCCGTCGGCGCAGGCCTGGATGCCCGCGAGCTTGATGCGGGCTTCGGTCTCGGCCTTTTCCTTGGCGTTCAGGAGCTGGCGGCGCAGGGCCTGGTTGTCGAGTTCGCAGTCGGCGTCGGCGAGGGGGTCGAGGATGCCGTTGCTCAGTTTTTCCGCAAAATAGCCGTTGGCCTTTTGGAGGCGGTCGCGGAGGGCGGGATTGGTTTCGGCGTCGGGGTGGTCGGTCAGCAGGCGATCGATCTGCAGCAGGAATTTTTCGCCGACGGCGACGAGGTCGGTTTGGGCGACGTCGTGGATCCGGCCGAACGATTCGACGAGGCCGGGCAGGACGCTGCCGCGGTTGAGGTCGGCGAGTTCGAGGAGCGCGTTGAGTTGGTAGCGCAGGCGGTGGAAGCTGAAGAGGCTGACGAGGAGTTCGCGCTGGTAGGTCAGGCGATCAAGGGCGAGGCGGGCGGGGTCGGGGGTGCGCGCGGCCATTTGGCGGACGTAATCGGCGACGGCGGGGTCGGCGATGATGCTGCCGGGCCGGAGGGGCTTGCGCAGGACGAGGCCTTCGAGGGTCTTGCATCGGGAGAGGGCGACGTAGACCTGGCCGTGGGCGAAGGAGGCGTCGGCGTCCACGACGGCGCGCTCGAAGGTGAGCCCTTGGCTTTTGTGGATGGTGATGGCCCAGGCGAGCTTGAGCGGGATCTGCTTGAAGGTGCCTTCGACGGTTTCGGCGATCCGGTGGGTGGCGGGGTCGATGGCGTATTTGACGTTGTCCCACTGCATGGGCGCGACGGAAATGTCGGCGGGATCGCCGGGGCAGCGCACGCGGACGGCGCCGTTTTCGATGGCCGCGACGCGCCCGATCTTGCCGTTGAAGAAGCGCTTGTCGGGCGAGGGGTCGTTCTTGACGAACAGGACCTGCGCGCCGACCTTGAGTTCGATCCGGGGATCGACGGGAAAGGACGACTCGGGAAAATCGCCGGCGACGTCGGCCGCGAAGCGGACGGCGGGGCCGGGGAGGGCGGCGAGCTTGGAATCGTTGAGGCGCTGGGCCTGCGCGTTGTGGGTGCAGAGAGTGACGTAGCCGTCGCCGTCGGCGGGCGCGAAGTTCGGCACGTGGCGGCGGTTGAGTTCGGCGAGCGCTTCCGGGGAGAGCCGGTTTTCGCGGACGGCGTTGAGGAGATCGAGGAAGCGGCCGTCCTGCTGGCGGTAGACCTCGACGAGTTCGATGCAGGCGTAGTCGGTTTCGCGGAGGGCGCGGCTGCCGAAGAAGTAGGGCACGTCGTAGCGGTCCTTCAGGAATTCCCATTCGCCATCCTTCACGACGGGCGCGAGCTGCTGCAGGTCGCCGATCATGAGAAGTTGGACGCCGCCGAAGGGCTTGCGGCGGTCGCGGAAGCGGCGGAGGACGCCGTCGACGGCATCGAGGAGATCGGCGCGTACCATGCTGATTTCATCGATGACGAGCAGGTCCATGCCGCGGATCAGGGCGAGTTTGTCGCGGGAAAAGCGGAAGTGCTGCGGATCGTTTTCGCGATCCGCCAGGGGGCCGAAGGGGAGCTGGAAGAACGAGTGGAGGGTGACGCCGCCGGCATTGATGGCAGCCACGCCGGTGGGGGCGACGACGACCATTTGCTTGGGCAGGCTGTCCTTGAGCGAGCGCAGGAAGGTGGTTTTGCCCGTGCCCGCCTTGCCGGTCAGGAACAGGGGGCGGCCGGTATGCCGCAGGAGGTCGAGGGCGAGTTGCCGCGCAGGATTGGGGCGTTCGGGAATCTGCATGGGGCCAGCATGCGCCGGCGGCCGCCGGATTGCAATACTGAACTAGCGTTCATCATGAGGGAATTGACGAAAAAGGAGGGACGGAGTACTTTCTGGCCATCGTCAGTGATGACAGGGAAAAAAAGATGCGTGCGATCCGCTCCAATCTGAATGCGCAAACGCGCCCCTGCACCCCGGCGGCCCGCTAATCGTTTCCGATTCGGTTCCGACAGCCCGTCCCGAGGTTTGCAGGTGCGGCCGATCCCGTCTCCGGGATCCGGCCCGGCGCGCCGTTTCCCCGTTTTTCCCGTTTGTTTTGTTGGAGCTTTTCCCATGACGAGATCTCATGCGCCGGACGCTGGCATATCCAGCCCGGCCTTCCTATGTACCCATTGCGGCGCCGCCGTGCCCGGGTCCGCCCCCGGCACGATCCATCGCAATCATTGTCCCCGTTGCCTGTGGAGCCTGCACGTGGACCTGACGACCGGCGATCGCCGGTCGGCCTGTCGCGGACCGATGGAGCCGATCGCCATCGGCATTCGGCCCGACGGCGAGTGGTCGCTCGTGCATCGCTGCGCGCGCTGCGGGCTGATGCGCCTGAATCGGATCGCCGGCGACGACAACGAGCTGCTGCTGGTGTCCTTGGCGCTGCGGCCGCTGGCGCGGCCGCCGTTTCCGTTGGAACGGCTCGGCGCCGCCGTACTTCCGGAGGGGCAGCCATGAACCTGCGCGAATGGGGATGGGACGACGATTGGGCGGCGGCGTTCGCGCCGCACGCGGCGGAAGGCCTGCAGCCGGCGCGCGTGGTGCGGCAGGATCGCGGCGCCTGCGAGATCCAGCTGGAAACGGGCGCGCGTTCGGCGGAACCCACCGGGCGTTTGCGCCATGCCGTCGAAGCCGGCGAAGCGGATCTGCCCGCCGTCGGCGACTGGGCGGCGGTCGATCCGCGGCCGACCTGCGATCGCGCGGGCCTTGCGGCGGTTCTGCCGCGACATGCCTGCCTGGCGCGCCAGGCCGTCGGGCGGGCGACGCGGGCGCAGGTGCTGGCGGCGAACGTCGACGTTGCGTTTTTGGTCGGCGCGCTGGACGCGGGGCGCGGCTTCAGCCTGGCGCGGCTGGAGCGCGCGCTGGCGCTGGTGCGCGCCGGCGGCGCGGAGGCGGTCGCGGTGCTGAACAAGGCCGACTTGTGCGATGATATCGGCGGTCGGGTGCGCGAGGCGCAGGCCGTGGCGCCGGACGTGCCGGTGGTGGCGTTGAGCGCGCTCGAAGGCTGGGGCGTGGACGAACTGCGTTCGTGGTTGGGCGCCGGCCGGACGGGCGTGCTGCTGGGGCCGTCGGGCGTCGGCAAATCCGCGCTCGTCAACGCGCTGCTGGGCGAAGCGCGGCAGGCAACGGGGCCGGTGCGCGAAGAAGATGCGCGTGGACGGCACACCACGACGCGGCGCGAGCTGTTCCGGTTGCCGGACGGCGGACTCCTGATCGACACCGCGGGCCTGCGGGAATTCCAGCCGTGGGACGCCGCCGGCGATCTCGATTCCGTCTTTCCTGAAGTGGCCGAACTGGCGGCGCATTGTCGGTTCAGGGACTGCCGGCACGAAGGCGAACCCGGTTGCGCGGTGCAGCAGGCGCTCGGCGACGGAAGCCTGGACTTCCGGCGCTTCGAGCATTACTTGCGGCTCAAGCGCGAGCAGGCCTATCAGGAGCTCAAGCGCGATCTGGGCGCGCAACTGGCCGAAAAAACGCGCTGGAAGCAAATCGCCCAGTGGCAGAAAGACATGTACCGGCACCGGGAGAAATGAGCGGGTGACGACAAAGAAACCGGCTCCGTTTGGAGTCGGTTTCACCCGGCGGAGTCGGAGCAATCAGCGCGCGTGCTGGAGCGCGTAGGCGTCCAGAAGATTGCGGATCATCTTTTGGTAGGCCGTCTGGTGCTTGTCCGCCTGAGCCTTGAAGAATTCGAGGCTGGCGCGGCTCAGCGAGATGGTCACCTTGACCTTCTCTTCCCGGAAAGCGAGTTGCTCAGGCGAGGGCAGGAAATCCTTCACCACGCGGATGTTGCCCAGCGGTTCATTCGTGTATTTGATTTTGCTTTTCATAGATGGCCTTGCCTTTCCGCCAGTATCCGGCGCCGAAGATGCGGATCGCGTTGTCGCGATAGGTGAAGCGCACGGTCAACACGCCGTCGCCCACTCGACCCAGACAATAAAATCGCCGTTCGTTCGCGCTGTGGTCTTCGTCCTCCAGGACGACGCGGCGGATGTCGGCGAAAGCGTACTGGGCCAGCGCGAAGGGGACACCGTGCTTGCGCTGATTCAGGCGATTCTTGGCCTCGTCCCACTCGAACCGCGTCTTGTCCATGCCCTGAATCTAGCACGCCGGGGACGAAGTGCAATATAAATATATGGCTATTAATATGGCAATAATCTGGGCTGGCCGGGTGTTGCTTCGCGGGGGGCTACTTCTCTTCGCGGTTCGCGCGGAACTCGACGCGGGAGAGGATGCGGAGCTGGTAGAGCGTGAAGCCGACGAGCAGGCAACCGAGCACCCAGGCGGCGGCGGTGGCGGGACCGAGGCGCAGGAAAATGAAGGCCTTGTAGAAAATGTGCAGACCGGCCACTTCCGTGCCCGCGCCGCCGGCGGTCATGGCGAGGACGTTGGCCTCGGCCTGCCAGGCGGCGATGAACACGCCGACGAAATTGATGATCAGCAGCGGCCGCAGGGTCGGGACGATCACGAACAGGATTTTGTCGGTGAAGGAGGCCCCGTCGATGTCGGCTGCTTCGTAGAGGTCGTCGGGAATGCCCTTGAGCGCGGCGAGGTAGATGAGGCAGCCGGGGCCCATGCCGGCCCAGAGCATCGGCAGGACGCACGAGAAGAGCGCGGTGCGCGAGTCGTCGAGCCAGCGGACGGGTTCGGGCAGCGTGGTCCAAAGCAACGACCAATGTTTGCAAACAATGATCGCATTCCGCGCCCGCCAGATTTCGTGCAGGGGGCCCAGCGGTGCGACGGCGAGCAGGAGGCCCGCAGCCAGCACGAACAGCGCGGGTTTCCAGAGGTTGTGGTTCAGCAGGCGGCGGGCGAGATGGAGCGCGAGCCCCAGTGCGGCGAGCGCCAGCAGCAGCCAGCCCGCCGCCGGCATCGCCATCACGAGGCGGTTGATCAGGCCGGCTTCGGAGGGCTCGTAGAAAGTCTTCCACAGCAAAATGACGACGAGGCCGGTGATGGACGCGGGCAGATAGAAGATCACGCGGAAGAGGATTTTGCCGCGCGGGACTTCCTGCAGCAGGATGGCCAGCAGCACGGGCGGAATGAAGGTCAGCGAAATGACGAGGAACGCGTAGCGGGCGGAGGTCAGCAGCGCGCGCCACCAGTCCGGATCCCACAGCAGGTTGGCGAAGTTGTCGAGGAACACCCAGGTCGAGGCGCCGAAAATGCGGTAGTCGAAGAACGCCATCGCCGCGCCGCGGAAGAGCGGCACGTAGCCCCAGAGGAAGATGGTGGCGGCGGCGGGAAGAAGGAGCAGCGCCGCCGGAAGGAACCGGCGGCGAGAATTCAGAATCCAGAATCCAGGATTCAGAATGGAGGATTTTGTTTTCTTGATTTGATTCCGACTCCTGACTCCTGACTCCTGAATACTATTTTTGCCCGGCAGAAAGATCCGGACCATTTGGCGGACGGCGAGGACGACGCTGGCGGCGAGCGCCAGCAGCAGGGCGCCGGCGGCGGCGCGGCGGACGCTGAGCGCGCGCGCGGGAACGAGGCCGAGCATGTCGACATCGGCCTTTTCGCGCGCGCGGACGAGCAGTGCGCGCAGTTGCGCGCGGCGCGCGGCGGAGTCGGCGGCGAGCTGGCCGGAGAGGGCCAGTTCCTCGGCCTGGCGGATGGGCGCGGTGAGGATGTCGTAGATGACGTTGGCGTTGCGGCCGTAGGGTTCGGGGCGGCCGTCGGCGAGCGCGATGGCCAGGCAGTCGCGCCACTCGGCGGGAATGGTGGCGGCGACGGAACCGTAGCCGTGGGCGCGGAGCCGATCGGGATGCAGGAAGCGGCCCAAACCGCCTTCGACGAGGTGCTTCACGCGCACGGCGTCGGCCTCGGGGGAATTCTGGAAGCGGACGTATTCCCAGGCGGCGTCGCGAACGAGCGGGTTGGTGACGCCGGCGAAGAGGCCCATCATGCGCGCGTTGATTTCGGTGCCGCGCGCGGCGGGGCCGACGGGCAGGGGGGCCATGCCGGTGACGTCGGGATTGAGGGTGGCGAAGAGCTTTTCATCGATGTAGGCAAACATCATGCCGAGCTGGCCGCGCCGCCACTTGAGGCTGGATTCGGCGGTATCCTTCACGACGTAGCCGCGCCGGAGCTTGCCGGCGGCGTCGGTCCACGGCTCGGTGGTCAGGCGCACGTAGAAATCGAGGGCTTCGGCCGCCGCCGGCGAATCGAAGACCGCGCGCCAGCGGTTTTCGGATTCGTCGAAGACGAGGGCGTCGCCGCCGGCGCCCCAGAGGAAGGGCATCCAGAGGAACGATTCGTCCTTGCCGCGCGAGAGGCCGAGGCCGTAGATGCCGCGGGCGGGATCGGCCACCTTGCGGCAGGCGTCGTAGAAATCGGTCCAGGTCCAATCGGGCTTGGGCGGCGGGACGCCGGCGGCGTCGAAGAGGTCGCGGCGGTAGAGGACGACGCGGCCGAGCGGCGGTCCGCCGGGCAGCGCCCAGACGTGCGTCGCGCCGTCGGGGCCGGGCCGGCGGACGACGGGTTCGATCTTGGGGTGCAGGCGGCGCGCGACTTCTTCCGGCGCGAGCGCCGAAAAGTAGCCGTCCTCGGGGAGATCCATGGGGTAGAGGAAGCCCTGCTGAATGTAGGTGTCCGACTGGCGGAAATTGACGTAGAGCACGTCGGGGGCGACGTTGCCCGCGATGGCCAGCAGGGTGCTCTCGACGCCTTCGACTTGGATGCCGGAGAAGCGATGCAGGCGGAGGTCGAGGCGGGACAGGTCGAGGTCGCCGTAGCGCGCGGGAGCGGCCGCCTGGCGGGCGCGGAGGAGGTCGGGGGCGATGCGCAGGAATTCGCGCTGGACGGCGAGTTCGGCGCGGGTGGCGGGGTCGGTGCGGGAAGGATCGGGCAGATTGAAGAGCGTGAGGTTGAGCACGAGGTTGGTCGGCGTCCGCTCGACCCAGCCCGCCGCGGCGGATTCGACGAAGAAGGCCAAAAGGAGAACGAAGAACGGCCGGGCGAACCGCCGCCGGCGGCTTTCCCATGCGGTCCGGCGCGGCTCGTGGGTTTTTCCACGGCGTGGAAAAATCGCGCGAACGGTTTCCACGGTGTGGAAAAATCGCGCGGACTTTTTCCATGGCGTGGAAAAATCGCGCGAACGGTTTCCACGACGTGGAAAAATGGCCCAACGGTTTTCCATGGCGTGGAAAACTCTAGGCGTTGAACCGTTCCGACGCAACGCCCAAGTCGGGCCGGGCCTGCGGCGCCGGGGCGGAACTCAGCGAGCGAGATTCGGATAGAGGCGGGCCGCCACGATCGTCAACGCCGTCGCGATGGCCGCGAGGACGGCCAAGTCCAGGCCGACGCCGAAGACGGCGGTGCCGCCGTGCACCATCAGCGCGCGCATGGCGTCCACCTCGTAGGACAGCGGGTTCGCCCGGGCGACGGCTTGCAGCCAGGGCGGCATGATCGAGATGGGATAGATGGCGTTGCTGGCCAGGAACAGCGGCATGGTCAGCACCTGGCCGATGCCCATGAAGCGCTCGCGCGTTTTCACGAGGCAGGCGATGATCAGCGAAAAAGTGGAGAAGGCCGCTGCGCCCAGCGCGACCGCCACCGCGACGCCCGCCAGCGCGCCGGGGTGCCAATCGACATCCACGCCCATGAGCCAGGCCAGGAGATAGACGATCGCCGCCTGCGAGAGGCCGCGCACGCCCGCCGAGAGGGATTTGCCCAGCACCAGCGCGGACCGCGAGGCCGGACTGGCCAGCAACTTGTGCACGAGGCCGAGATCGCGCTCCCAAATCGCGGAAATGCCGTAGAAGATCGCGATGAACAGCACGCTTTGCGCCAGCACGCCCGGCGCCATGAAATCCAGATAGCGCAGGTCGCCCGTGGGAATGGCCCGGAACCGCGTGAACACCTCGCCGAAGACTGCCAGCCACAGCGCCGGCTGGATCGCGCGCGTCAGCAGTTCCATGGGATCGTGGCGCAGTTTGCGCAGCTCCATTTCCGCCAAGGCCAGCGATTGCCGGACGAAGGCCGCCGTTCCGTTCCAGACGCGCCGGCTGGGTCCGGATTCAGCGCAGGCGGGCGATGGTCCGACGATGACGGGAGATTTCACGATAATCGCCTCCGAGGTCCAATTCATGTCCGGTGTGGTGGGCGAAGACGTCCTCCAACGTGGCATCGGGCCGACCGAGAGCGGCCTTCAATTCGGCCGGCGTGCCGGCGGCCGCCACTCGTCCCACATGCATGATGGCCACGCGGTCGCACAGGGCGTCCGCTTCTTCCATCAAATGGGTGGTCAGGAAAATGGTCATGCCGCCGTCGTTTGCGAGCGTGCGCAGCTGGTGCCAGACGGTTTGCCGGGCGATGGGATCAAGGCCCACGGTCGGTTCGTCCAGGAACAAAATGTGGGGGCGGTGGATCATCGCCAGGGCGATTTCCAGCCGCCGCATCATGCCGCCCGAGTAGGTGCGCACCTGCCGCGCCGCGGCGTCCCGCAAACCGACGAACTCCAAGGCCGCGGCGATCCGTTCCGGTCGTTCCGCCCGCGGAATGCCATAGATCTTGGAGAAAACGAGCAGGTTTTCGCGGCCGGTCAGGGTGCCGTCCACGGAAACCAGCTGGGGCACGTAGCCGATGGCCTGGCGGGTGCGGGCGGCTTGGCGGACCACATCGAAGCCCGCGACCGCGGCGTGCCCGGACGACGGCGGCAGCAGGGTGGTCAGCATCTTGATCAAGGTGGTTTTGCCGGCGCCGTTGGGGCCCAGCAGGCCGAAGATCTCGCCGGCGTCGACGACCAGATTCACGGTGTCGACGGCGGTGAGCGTTCCAAACCGGCGCGTCAAATCGATGGTGCGGATCATGTCCATGGTCAACTCGGGGAGGAAGGGGCGACCGTCTGGAACAGGTCGCGCAACTGGCGCAACGCGGCGCGGATGGCGGCGCAATCGTCCGGCGCCAGCGGGGCCGTCGCGGCGGCGATTTTCCGCTGGGTGGCGCGGCGCGCGGACTCCAAGGCGCGACGGCCGCGCGGAAGGAGCGCCAGCGCGGCCCGGCGGCGGTCGCCCGGTTGGATCCTGCGCGCGAGGAAGCCCTTGCGGACGAGGCCGTCCGCAAGCCGCGAGGCGGTCGGCAGCGAGAGGCCGAGGAATTGCGCCAGCGCGGAAACCGTGGCGGCGGGCGTGCGGTCCAGAAACAGCATCGCGCGGAATTGCGGCACCGTTGCGCCGCCGCGGTGGCGGCGCATTTCGGAGCGGATGAAGCGGAACAGGAGGGGCGCCGTTTCCAGAATTTCCGCCGCGCAGCCGGCCGGGGCCGGGCTCCGCGGAATCATTGCATTCTGCAACCGTTTCATATGGCAACCATCCGCCGGAATCGGCGGCACGTCAAGCCGGGGATGCGCGAAAACGGGCCGAACGTTCGGGAAACGGCGCGCGGGAAACCCGCGCAATGCGCGTTTTCGCCTTTTCGGCGCGGCGGCCACGTGTCATCCTGCGGCTGGCGGACCGGAACGAACGGAGGGTGCCATGCAAACGATTCTGCCGGCGGAATTCAGGCGCGGCCAGGCCTTGCTGCTGGACGGCGTGCCGCACGTCGTCGAGGAACTGCGCACGTCGGGGACGGCGAAGACGAAGCACAAGCTGCATGCGCTGCTGCGCAATCTGCACAACGGCCACGAATTCGAGCGCACGTTTCCGGACAACGAGCGGGTGCCGACGGCCGAGTTGGAATATCGGCGCGCGAGCTTCAGCTACAAGCAGGGCGACGCGTTCGCGTTCCTGGATGCCGAGACCTTCGAAGAATTCGCGCTGACGGCCGAACAGGTGGGCGCGCGGCGGTTTTTCCTGAAGGAAAACGAGGAATATCGCGCCTTGTTCCTGGACGGGCGGCTGCTGGACGTCGTGTTGCCCGACGCGACGACGCTGAAGGTGCTGGAAACCGCCCCGGCGCAGCACGGCGGCGGCGATTCCGCGTGGAAATCCGCGCGGATGGAAGGCGGCCTCGAAATCATGGTGCCGTTGTTCGTTGGCCCCGGCGAAACCCTGCTGGTGGACACGAAGACGCGCAAGTACGCCGGCAAGGCGGGTTGAGCGGGATCCGGGCGTTTTCGCCCGCGAGCCGCGCCTTGTGCCGCATGGGGGGAACGAATCAGCGGGCGGGGGGCTCGGGATCGACGGCGAAGCGGAGGTTTTTGACGGTGTCCTTGCCGAACTGGGCTTGGACGCGGGACAGGATTTCGGCGGTCATGGGGCCGCGGAGCTCCATGATCCAGGCGGGATGGGAGACGTAGACGAGGAGAACCTTGTTCTCGAGGTGGGCGGGGCGGGTGTTGCGGGCGAGCTGGGGACCGACGATGTCCGGCCAGGCGGCGGCGACGCGGGCGACCTGGGCATGGGCGTCGAGCTTCATGCCCTTGAGCGCTGCGGGGATGAGCGCGGCGAGGGGGAGCGCGCCGGCGTCTTCGACCGGGGGGCGCAGGTCGGCGATGTGGAAGCGTTCGCGGGCGACTTCCCATTGGCCTCGGTTGTAGGGTTTGCGGCGATTCATTGGAGGCCATCCTAGCAGAGACGGGGGCGCAGGGGAACCTCGCAAGCGGGGCTGGACCGCTTTACAAAGGGCCGGAAAAGGCGTAGGTTGTTCCATTGGAATGAAAGCAGTCGCTCCAGGCAAATTGATCCTGACCGGCGAGCATGCGGTGGTCTACGGCCGGCCGGCGCTCGCGATGGCGGTGAACCGCAACGCGCAGACCTTCATCACGATGGAGGGGGCGGAGGAAACGGTGTCGT
>Ga0209098_1004128_pt1 | contig 11489 bp, 9 predicted proteins | sample AD_JPNHW1_MetaG_FD_184429 | JGI IMG/M metagenome (GOLD analysis project Ga0209098, IMG submission 184429) | Active sludge microbial communities of municipal wastewater-treating anaerobic digesters from Japan - AD_JPNHW1_MetaG (SPAdes) (version 2) | ecosystem: Engineered > Bioreactor > Anaerobic >... | reverse complement strand
ACAGACTCCTTTTGTTCCAGGAGTCGTAACATATTGCATCATTTCATTCCACTGATACAGCCCGCCATAAATGTCGCAGTTTGATTCAAGATCGTTGTAGCAGTACTTTTCGATCGTCTGGTTGTTGGTTTGGTCCTGGATTACGTTGATACGTGTACCCACATTCAGGTTCTCTTTCATCCAGCATTGCGTTCCTATTTGAACGGTATTATAGGTCATACCTCCGTATGTAATAGTAGCAGTTCCCGGACAAGCGCTTTGTGAAATGACTGATTTCGTCATCATTAACATTGGAAAAAGGATCACAATCGGCAGAATTGTTAATATTCTCATATTTAGTTGATTTATTATTGTTTTCTGAAATTTGATCATGATTCTTTAATCCACTTAAAAACAAACGACTGCAATGTAACTATTGTTGATATGCTAATTGTTGGAACCTGATTATTCATGTGAAACAGAAATTGAAAAAATTGAAAAGCATCGTTAACCTGGCAACCTTCTATAGCCTGTTTCAACATGAAAATTAACCGAATGATCATTGTGTACTACTTTCTCCCCGGGTTATTTTAGGAAGGCGACATATTTGCAAGGAAGATGGGTTAACAAAGGAGGAAGATAATATGTGAACGATCAGGAACGCTACTATTCAATCACAATCCCCCTTGGAATCTATAGTGGTAGTAGTAAACGAAAAACCGATGGAAAAAATTAAACACAGAAAAATCCCACGAACTTTACTCCCCCAATTTGCCGGTTAACTCCCGTAATTTCTCAGCCGGAATCTTGAAGGAGATTTCTTTCGAAGCGCATTTGATCATGCATTGATGGGTCTTACGGTTAATAGAGACCACAACATCGATTCTGACTAATACCGATCGGTTCAGCCGGAAAAATATTTTTGGGTTCAGCAACTCCTCAACCTTGCCGATGTTCATCGACACTGTGTGCCTTGTTCCGTTTCTGAGGTAAATCTCCGTGTAGCTCCAGTCGGCCTGGCAGTAAACGATCTCGGCAGGATCGATCATAATGAAACCGGTGCGGGTGTTGAAGCGGATCTTCTTGTGGGCTTTCAGGTGGGCCATCAGTTCGTCGATCTTGCCGGCAAGATGGGTGTGGGGTTTGGCGGCCCGGTACTTCGCCACTACCTCGCTCAGCTCGTCGGGATCAATGGGTTTCATCAGGTAGTCGAAGGCGGCGGTCTTGATAGCCTGGATGGCATAGTGGTTGAAGGCGGTCTGGAACACGACGCAGGTCTGAATATTCAGCCGTTTCAGATCGGCCACCAGGTCGAAGCCGGTTTTGCCGGGCATTTCCACGTCGAGGAAAAGGATGTCGGGAACTTTATCCATTAGTATGTGGAGGGCTTCACCGGCGTCGCGGGCAGCGCCAATGACGGTTATTCCCGCGATGGATCGGAGATGTAAGGAAAGTACCTCGCGCGACCGCAGGTCATCGTCAACAATCAGGGCGGTGATCTGTTGGTCCATCTTCAAAATGAAAGGCTGTTATTACAGCCAAAGTTAAAAATTCCTTATTCCGATCCAGCATTCTCAGTATAAATTTTACAGATCCGTGTACGAAATTTATCGGGGGGTTAAAACCACGCCCAATCAGAAATAGCTGTCACATTCGTGAATGCAATCTCAAAACTGGCATTCAGGGGTATAATATACTGTCATTCAGATATTTTCCCGAGTTGATCGGAAAGAATCACGCCGCTCAAGGCTGATTAAAAGTACCATCAAATTGTTTTACTACAAAAAGAACAAAAGAACACAGTAGGTTGATTATTCAGTCCCCTTGTGGAATGATAAACGCCATGCAGCCAAAAAGCAGCTGAAAGAACATGTGATGGTTTGTAACCCGGGTATTTCACCGGGGCACAGGGTACGGTCTACGGATTCAGCCTCCATGACCGGAACAAACCGGAGGTTTATTAAGCGCAAGATTTTCAGCTCTTGTAAAAACTGTAATTCATATCCAGCGGAATGATGATTGTAACGTTGGTTCCGGTTGATTTTCCCCGCTCATCTTCCGGATCAACGATGACATAGCTGATCTTCCTATTATTGAATTTATTGATGATCCGGATGGTCTGGTCAATGATGGAAATACCTTTGCCGGTGCCGTGTTCACCATTCATTCCTGCCTCTTTCCGCCCGACCCCGTTGTCGCTGATCGAGATGATTGTCTCACTTTTTTCCTGCCGGACCTTTATTTCCAATTTTCCATCTGCCAGCAGTGGTTGCAGTCCATGCTTGATAGCGTTCTCCACGAAGATCTGTGTGATCATTTTGGGAACCTGCACCTGCATATCAACCTGATCATCCAGATCGATGGTGAAAATGAAGGCGTCGTTCATCCGGCTTTGCATCAGGTTGATGTAATGCTGCAGGAAATCGAGTTCCTCACCCAGTGTACGTGAAAGCTTATCTGTCTGGAGTACGGTCGATCGCATCAGTCGCGACAACGAGAGCAGGTTCCGGTTGGCGTCATCCGGTTTCCCGTCCAGAATCATGGCGCTTATGGAGTTGATGGCGTTGAAGGTGAAGTGGGGATCCAACTGATTGTTTAACAGTAACAACTGTAATTCAGTGATCTTTTTCTCGGCAGCGATCTGCTGTTGCATCCTTTTACGCTGCAGCAACTGAACCAGCATGACAAAACCCAGAACAACCGCGTAGATCAGCAAATAGGCCGGATACCTGAAATAGTACCAGCGGTTTGGTTCATACGAAAACACCGCCCGTTTATTGCCGTCCTGAAAACACAGTTTTCCGCGTTTGCCTGCTTCCCTGATCGATTGAGAACTCATGATATTTCCTGACAACGGGTTATCGAACCGGATCGGGTGCGAGAACTCATTATCGGTTATTATGAATGCTTTTTCATTTGCTGCTTTGAAAAGATACTCCTGCTTTCCGTCGCCGTCGATGTCGATGCATTGAAACAAAGTTGATCCGGGCGATTCGATTCTTTTCCTTTCAACGACAGTAAGGCTCGTGTCGTATCGCTCGATGATTCCGCCTTCACGGGAAAGAAAAACACTGCAGTCAGATTCACGTGATCTGAATAAATCGTAAAATCTATGCCGAAGGGTATCATCGAGCTGTCGCTCCCGCATTTTTTCTCCCCTTGCATTAAACAACATCAACCTGGCGGTTCCCGTTCCGGCATTCCTGGGCTCCAGGAGTATAAAAAAGAAATGGGATGATTTGATTCGGACCACTTCGGGAGCCAATCGGATATATCGTCCGGGAAACTGCACCGGCGGTAAACAGAAATTGAAATCACGGTCGTATGCCACCAGCCAGGCGCTGTTATCATCATACCGGGCACTGATCTTTCCCTGGTTATTGTCGATGGCATACGTATCGGTGATCAGTTCAGGACGGCCATCTCCGTTCAGATCGGCGGTATCGGTAACCGACTGAAACAATACCCCGGTATCGGTCTTTTTCAGTTCACCGGTTTTTAAATTATAGCTGAAAAGGAAGCGGGGCTGTGCCCTGAAACCAGCCATAATTCCCGAAACAATCTCTTTGATGCCATCCCGGTCAAGGTCGATCAGCCAGGTGGTTGTCAGTGAAAAATCATTTTCTCCGTTCTCAGGTTCCAAGGCACCAATAAACAAGTCCCTGAACAGAACCTTTTCTGACCCCATCGGGGCAATGCCATGTAAAAAGAGCGAATCGCCCACGCACGTAAACAGGAAAATGCCCACGGAGCCGATTGAATCATACGCGCCAACCGTGATCGCATCAACCTTAAGCAGTATTTTTCCGGGAAAATAGAAATGATCGAGAATGAATCCCTTATGATCGTTAATCTTAAGAGAGGCCTTTCCTTCGGTATTGTCGAAATAGACGATCTGTTCACTGTTGCCATCCCCGTTCAGATCCTGATACAGTTCAAGGGCATTCGGCTTGTGCGTTGCACCAGAATCGACAACTTCAACAGAATATTTCCGGAAAATATCGGGAAGTAGCAGAATGATCAGGATGGTAACGGGCAGGGCAATGAACCATGGGGAGAACCAAAAGTGCCTGAGTGAATAACGCCACAATCGTTTCATAAATCAGGAAAAGAAGATAGTATAACCGGTTAAAAATTGTCAGTTTGGGGTTTCAGGTTTCAAGTTACAGAGTTTCAGGGTTTCAGGGTTTCAGAGTTTCAGCGTTAATAGATCTAAGATCAAAGATCAAAGCTTAAAAGAAGCGAATAGAAATTAGCGAATAGCGATTAGGGGAAAAATTAAAATTCTCACATTCTCAAATCCTCAAATCCTCAAATCCTCAAATTTTCACATCAGCACATCAGCACATTAGCACATTTTCACATTCTCAAATCCTCAAATTTTCACATCAGCACATCAGCACATTCACTAGTCCACCGGCCTGGTAAATTTCCACCGTTTGTGCGACCAGAGCCAGTATTCCGGTTTTGCGCGTATCGATTCCTCCAACCGTTTCATGAAGGCGCTGACAATCGCACCTTCTGGAAGTTCGGCGGGATTTTCAGAAATCAATTCTGTTTGAAATGTGTAATATCCCCTTTTGACCGGACGGATATCGATGTAGACCACGGGCATGTTAAACCGTCGGGCCAGTTGTTCGTATCCTTTGTGACAAGGGGTATCCTGGTTGAGAAACTGCAGCCAGATGCTGTTCTGCAGGTCAAACGGACGCTGGTCGACACCGAATACATATCCCAGGGCCCGGTTCCGGTTCCCGGTCATGAACCGGAGCGTCTGTTTCACCGGCAGGATATCCATGTCGTACATGCCCCGGGTCTTTTGCTGGTATGCTTCGACATATGGGTTGCTGAAAGGACTGTAGATGACCACAAACCGGTGTTTTAACTGTTTTCCCAGGATCTTTCCCCATTCATGGTTCCCGTAATGTCCGCCGATCAGCATGACGCTCTTTCCCTGCTCGAAGAGGCGGTCGGTAAGTTCGGGGTTAACCACCCTGAACCGCTTGATCAGCGACGGAATGGACATGGTGTATCCTTTCAGGGTCTCGGCGACCAGATCACAGAAAAAGCGGAAGAATTTTTTTGCCAGTTCTTCAATTTCGGGGGCGCTTTTTTCGGGAAACGAATTTTTAAGATTGTTAAAAACTACATCACGGCGGTATCTGATCCCATAATAGACCAACAGGTAAAAAAAACGGGAAAAGATCTGGAGCAGCCAGAACGGCATGATCCGGAAGGTCTGTATAAAGAACCAGCTGATGCAGAACACCAGGTAATCGACTATTCTCTTTGTTTGTTTCAAGTTTTCGATTCCGTTAAGGGGCGGGGTAAAGATACGGGGAAATTTTCAACGAACCGTTAACCTTTCCTGTCTGAGCGCTTCGAGCGCTGCAAAATAACCCGAGTAGACCACTCCGGAGAAGCCGCCGCCGAATTTATCCCAGGCGGAAGCGATGTGGAGGTTGGCGACCGGACTGATCCGTTGTTTACTCCTCGGTCCCGGATTCTGGGCAAATCCGTATACCGCTGCATCCGTGTTCAGGGTATATCGCTTCATGGTTCGCGCCGTAGCCGCATCGTACCACACCAGGTGACGGTTGAGGCCCGGAACCAGTTGTTCGAGCCGGGAAAGGAACGATTCGGTTACTTCCGCCTTCCTTTGTTTATAATCCTCCGGAGTCATTCCGTTCCAGTAATTCAGGTAATCTTCCGCGACGAGGGCGGCAAAACCCTTTCCTTCCGCGACAAGTCCCGACCGGATGTGGCTGTAATCGGTCAATACATAGGTCTTATCCTCGAACCTTCCATGACTGTTCCTGCCGATATCATTCTGGGTATTTACATCCGGCCCATACACGCAGGTACAGTAACACGGGTTCCCGATCTCTTTGAGCGGCCGGTCAAAGCAAAGGTAAAGGGTATAGAGCGAAGCCCCCGGCACCCGGTCGCTCGTGAGATCCATCAGTTTCCGGCCAAATTCTTCAGGAAGTAATGTGGTAGCGACCTGCGGAAGGGCGGCGTTCACAATCACCTGTTTTGTCCTGGCCGTATGATCGGTTCCATCGCGGAGTGATCGGAATTTTACTCCGGAACACAGCCCCGAATCCATAAGAATTTCGAGGGCCAGATGACGGCAACGTACCTCTCCTCCGTGTGATTTGATGTATCCTGCGAGGTAATCCGACAGAACCTGAGAACCGCCTTCGATGAATACACTTCCTGAATTATAGTAAGTACCCTGGGCCTGGGCATAATAGTCCATGCTCAGCAAATAGGGGTCATCGCTGAAGGCCATCAGGTTACCCAGCAGGATCAGCTTCAGATCCGCATCCCCGATCAGCCGGTCGAGGTAGCCGCCGATGGATTCAAAGGCCTCCGCTTCACTTTCGGGTCGGTACTTCCTGAATTGCTCCATCCTGCCGAAATAGATATCCAGTCCTGCGGCTTCGTGCGGAAACTCCGCTAACAGTAAGGCTTTCGCGGCGTGAAGGTCGTGCGGAACAGTAACATCCTTCCGTTGTGTTATGGCGCGGTAAAAATGGGGTATTTCAGGGAACTTCACATGGTTAAAAATGTCGAGCTCCGTGAAGATCTTCTGTTTGAGATTTCCCCCCCCGAAGCCATCCATTTCGTGTAGTCCCGCCTCCACGCGGAATTCCTTATGCCGGAAGGTCGTGGCATAGCCCCCGGGAACGGAATGCTGTTCGAGCAACAGAACCCGTTTCCCTTCGCGCGATAATTTGGCTCCGGCTGTCAGTCCGCCCAGTCCGCCGCCAATGATAATTACATCGAAAAAATCCAAAATTCAAAATAGGGATTAGAGATTAGTGAATAGAAAAATACATAAATTCAAAATAGGGATTAGAGATTAGCGAATAGCGATTAGAAAAATACATAAATTCAAAATTTTACATCTTCACATTCTCAAATTTTCACATTCTCAAATCCTCAAATTAGCACATTAGCACATTAGCACATTTTTATTTCCCAGTCCACTTGTCCGCCAGTCCGCTGGTCCGCTTGTCCAACTCTTCGTCAAACCCGTTCAAATTGTTCTACTCACCGAATAGATCTGGTCGATCACTTTGACATATTTTTCGAGGATGAACTTGCGTTTGAGTTTCAACGTGTGGGATAGTTCTCCGGAGTGGGGCGACCATTCATCTTCGACCAATTGGAACCGTTTGATGTATTGAAATTCTTCCAGGTGGCGGTTAAATTTATTGATGATCTCCTGATAATGCTGAAGGACCTTCGGATTGTTGATCATCCGGCCGGTTTGCTGATGGCGGCATCCCCTGTTGGCGCACCATTCGGCCAGAAGCTGGAAATTGGGTGCGATCAGGGCGCTGGCGAACTTTTCACCTTCACCAAAAACAAAAGCCTGGTCGATGAATGCCGATTCCTTGAGCCGGTTCTCAATTTCCTGCGGGGAGACAAATTTCCCGTTGGCCAGTTTGAAAACCTCTTTTTTCCGGTCGGTCACCATCAGGAAGCGGCCTTTCACAATTTCGCCGATGTCGCCGGTATGGAACCATCCTTCCGCATCATTTGCCTGAGTAGTGGCCTGATCGTCTCCATAGTACCCTAGCATCACGTTGGGTCCCTTGCACAGGATCTCCCCGTCGGCTGCTATTTTGATTTCTACGCCGGGAATGACGCTGCCCACGGAACCCAACAGGAGATCCGGACTGGAAGCCCTGTTGATGGTGATGATCGGCGAGGTTTCCGTCAACCCGTACATGTTGATCACTTTAACGCCGGCTGCCCAGAAGATACGTTCGATCCGCGGCTGAAGGGCAGCCCCGCCGCAGCCGACCAATTGGATCTTTCCGCCGATGGCCTCCCTCCACTTGCTGAAGATCAGTTTATCGGCCAGCCGGTGACGGATGCGGTAGTGCCAGGGATTATTCCCATCGGGACGGTACTTGAGTCCCAGGGCGATCGACCAGAAAAAGATCCGTTTTTTAAACCCGGTAAGTTTATTACCCTTCTGGAGGATGGTATTAAAGATCTTTTCCAGAATCCGGGGAACCGCGTCGAAGCCTTCAGGCCGTATCTCACGCATGTTTTCAGCAATCGTACCGAGGTTTTCGGCATAATAGATGGTTGTTCCCGAGTACTGGGTCTGGTAGTTGCCTAAACGTCCGCCCACATGGCAAAGCGGCAGGATGCTGAGATACCGGTATTCGGATTTCAACCGGAATACATTGGCGGCGGCCAGGAAGTTGGAAACCAGGTTCCGGTGCGACAGCAGAACGCCCTTGGAGGGTCCCGTCGTTCCAGAAGTATAGATCAGGACTGCCGGATCGTCGGGTGTGATTTCATTCCGGGTTTTTTCGAGAAAACCGGTCAGTTCGGGTCCCTGTTTCCGTCCCAGTTCGAGGATTTCAGTCCAGCAACGTACCCCGGGGATCGGGTTAAATGAAAAAATGCGGTCTTCCTGCAAAATGGAGGATGCTTCATTGCCAAGTTTGAATAAAGCTGCTTATCGCCGAAAATCAGCAGGGAGACTCCGGCATGGCGGAGGATATGGTTGAATTCACGAAGGCTGAGGGTCGAAAAGATGGGAACATGGATGATCCCGGCCATGGTAAGTCCCATGTCGATAAAATTCCATTCCGGGCGGTTTGTTGTGATGGTAGCGACCCGGTCGCCCTTGCCAAAACCCATGGCAAGCATTCCCAGGCTGAAGCTGGCGCTGTATTCAAGGTACTCATCTGTGGAGAAGGGACGCCATTTCCCCCCGACTTTGCTAACGAATACGTCCGGTTTGTTGAAATGCTGCCTGTACCGCTCAAGCAGGTCGAATGTTCTGGTTATTTCCATCTGCAGATATTATCTGCAACAAAGATAAGAGTTTATCGACCTTTTACCAGTTGTAAGAGAAAAAGGAATTCAATTGTTTTCTTTTAAAATGTAAATTGCATCCATCATTTTGCATTTTACATTTTACATTTTGAATTCTTAGTAGGCCCATTTCACCCAGATGGATCCCCAGGTGAATCCTCCGCCAAATGCGGCAAGAATAAGATTATCTCCTTTTTTCAGTTTGGATTCCCATTCCCAGAGGCAGAGGGGGATGGTGGCATCGGTAGTATTTCCGTACCGGTCGATGTTGATCATGACCTTTTCTTTTCCGACTCCCATCCGTCGTGCAGTGGCATCGATGATGCGCAGGTTGGCCTGATGGGGAACAAGGTACGCGATATCTGCCGGGGCCAGGTTATTCCGTTCCATGATCTCGGCGGAGACATCGGCCATGCGGGTCACGGCAAATTTAAAAACGGGCTGTCCTTCCTGGTAGATATAGTGTTCGCGGGCATCGACGGTTTCGTGCGACGGCGGTTTCACGGAGCCGCCGGCTTTCATGTGGAGGTGAACCCGGCCCGATCCGTCGGTTCCGGTTATCGCATCCATGATCCCGATCTCTTCTTCGGTCGGTTCGAGCAGGAGGGCGCCGGCGGCGTCGCCGAACAGCACGCAGGTTTCGCGGTTGGTATAGTCGGTAATGGACGACATTTTATCGGCGCCCACCACAATAACTTTTTTGTACATCCCGGTTTCCACGTATTTGGAGGCGGTGATGAGGGCGAAAAGCAATCCGGAGCAAGCCGCGTTCAGATCAAAACTAAAGGCGTTGCGCAGGCCGGCCTTATCGCTGATGATGTTCGCGGTGGCCGGGAACATCATATCCGGAGTCACGGTAGCGCAGATAAGAAGATCGATTTCTTCGGGACCGATTCCGGTCTTTTCGAGCAGGCCTTTAACGGCTTCGGCGCCCAGGTCGGAGGTGCCTAATCCCTCCCCTTTCAGAATATGTCGTTCGCGTATTCCGGTGCGGGAAAGGATCCATTCGTTGGAGGTTTCCACCATGGTCTCCAGTTCTGCATTGGTCAGAATATAAGGAGGAACCCACCCGTGAATTCCTGATATCTTGGCTCTTAATTTTGACATGGTCGGTTAAATATTGTTTGGAGAATACTGCTCCAGCGCATGTTTGATTTTCTGCGATAAACGGGCCTCATGTACCTCTTTGGCCATCAGGATCATGCGTCGGATCGCGTTGGCATTGGAGATACCATGACCCACAAGCACGGTAGAGTTGATCCCGAGGATGGGAGTTCCGCCGTAGTTCTCATAATTGAACCGGTCGAGGTAGCTGTCCCTGATCCCACGCTTGATCATAACCCGGTACATGGCTTCGACCTGTTTCAGGACGATGTTGCCGACGAAACCGTCGCAGACGATTACATCGACGTTGTCGCGGAACAGTTCGCGTCCTTCAACATTGCCGACAAAATGATAATCCTTTGAGTCCTTCATCAACTGAAAGGCCGATTGGGCAGTAAGGCTTCCTTTTTTCTCTTCGGAACCGATGTTGAGCAGTCCGACGCGGGGTTTCTTAATATGGAACACATGTTCGGCAAAGAGCGAACCAAGGATACCAAACTGGTACATGACATCGGGTTTTGCATCCGGGTTGGTGCCGACGTCGATCAGGACGCTGGTGCCCCCGTTTTCCTTGGGAATATATGCCGTTGTAGCCGGCCGTATGATCCCCTGGACGGTATTGACCGTGTAGATGGCACCCACCATCATTGCGCCGCTGCTCCCGGCGCCTGCAAAAGCATGTATCTCCTTATGTTTCAGCATTCTGAAACCGACGGAAATACTTGAGTTGGGTTTATTGATCAGCGCTTTGGTAGGCTGTTCATCCATCTCGATCAGATCAGGCGCATCGACGATCTCAAAATTCCCGGGATCAACCTTTTCCTCCCGGAGAAAGGCATGAATGACTTCCCGGTCGCCGATCAAAACAATCTGATCCGATTCAGGGAGTTCCTTCCGGGCCAGAATGGCGCCATGCATGGTGGCTTTCGGAGCGAAGTCGCCCCCTAACACATCCAGACCGATTTTCATTGATATCGATTTTGATTAGAACTATTCCGCAGTAGCCTTCACGATGGCCTGTTTTCCACGATAGTAACCGCATTCGGGGCAGACCCGGTGGTAGAGTACGGGAGCGCCGCAGTTGGAACAAACAATAGTGGTGCGGGCAACAGCCTTGTCGTGGGTCCTTCTCTTGTCCCTGCGGGTGGTTGAAATTTTATGTTTCGGGTGTGGCATAGGAAAAATATTTACGATTTATGATTTGCGATTTACGAATTATCTAATTGATTATTAATTAGTTTTTTGATATTTACTGTTCCTTCAGTTTTTTAAGGGCATCCCAGCGGGGATCGGCCGCGGGATGACCGGTCAGCTCACGGAGTTTGTCCAGGATCGCAGGATTGCAGGTACTGACTCCCTGTTCGTCATCCGGGTGAACTTTACGCGCAGGTAACAACAAGTGAATGTACTCGTAGATAAAAGGCGCGAGATCTAACTGATGTAAAGACTCCGGAATGATCTGTACCTCATCGGTTTCCTCCTCAAAACGGTCGCCCAGTTTAATGATCAGCCGTTCCTCTCCCGCGACATCGATATCGAGCGGATCCGCGCAACGA
>Ga0209098_1004123_pt1 | contig 11498 bp, 8 predicted proteins | sample AD_JPNHW1_MetaG_FD_184429 | JGI IMG/M metagenome (GOLD analysis project Ga0209098, IMG submission 184429) | Active sludge microbial communities of municipal wastewater-treating anaerobic digesters from Japan - AD_JPNHW1_MetaG (SPAdes) (version 2) | ecosystem: Engineered > Bioreactor > Anaerobic >... | reverse complement strand
TTAGAAATAAATAAATCCACTGTCGATTCAAGTTTTATTTTAATTTTTAATTCTCAAGGCGATATAATTTATATTTTTGCATGTTTAATCTTAGAGAAATAGTATTTTATATCTTGCTTGGATAGAAGATAAGAAAAATCAAAAAAAATAAAAACTATGAAAATTATAACCACCATTCTCCTATTAGTAATTTCTAATGTCTTTATGACATTTGCCTGGTATGCTCACCTAAAATTTAAGGATATCAGTTTTCTGAATAACATAACGCTTCCAACCATTATCTTGCTGAGTTGGGGAATGGCCTTTTTTGAGTATTGTTTTCAGGTCCCTGCCAACAGGTATGGTTATATTGACAACGGAGGCCCGTTTAATTTATGGCAACTGAAAGTTATACAAGAAGTAATCACGCCGGTAATCTTTACACTCTTTACCGTGCTATTTTTTAAAAATGAGACTTTTAAAATTAATCATCTGATTGGGTTTGGTTGTCTGATAATGGCAGTCTATTTTATTTTTAAAGATTAACTTATACTAACCCGTTACAATATTTCGTTATACTAACGATTTTACCTGAAAAATCTTAAATAATTGATTGATCATTAATAACATAATTATAATCTACAACTATGAGTGTTAAAATTCTGTGGGCTGATGATGAGATAGATTTATTAAAACCCCATATTCTGTTTCTCAACAATAAAGGCTATGAGGTAATTGCTGTAGTGAGTGGGAATGAAGTTTTGGAAGTACTTGAAAAAGAAGTGATTGATATTATTTTCTTAGATGAACAGATGCCGGGTCTCAGCGGAATTGAGACTATGAAAAAGATAAAAGCTCATCATCAAAATATTCCGGTAGTAATGATTACGAAGAGTGAAGAAGAACACATCATGGAGGATGCTATTGGTTCCAACATAGCTGACTATCTTATCAAGCCGGTTAATCCAAACCAGATATTACTATGTATTAAAAAGAACATCGACAATAAAAAAATTATATCAGAGAAGAGCACCCTTGCCTATCAACAGGAATTCCGAAATATATCGATGCGGTTGTCAGATCGTCTTTCGCTAACTGAGTGGGATCAACTATACAAAGAATTGGTTTATTGGGAATTGGAACTTGAAAAGATTGATGATAAAGGAATTTCTGATATTTTATCAAATCAGAAAGAGGAAGCCAATACTCAATTTGCTAAGTTCATTTCGAATAACTACCTAAACTGGTTAAGCGGGAAAAGTGAAGAGAAACCCTTACTTTCACATACAATACTGAAAGATAAGTTGTTTCCGCAAATTTCAAACAATAACCCAATTTTTCTTTTTGTCATCGATAATTTAAGATATGACCAGTGGAAAACTATTCAACCCATAATCAATGATTACTATCGGGCTGATCAGGAAGATGTTTATTACAGCATTCTGCCGACAGCCACTTTGTATGCCAGAAATGCCCTATTTGCCGGTTTGATGCCATCTGAAATTGCAAAGAAATATCCTGAATTCTGGCTTAATGAAAATGAAGAAGGTGGCAAGAATCAGTTTGAACAACAATTACTCTCAGAGTATCTTAAGCGTTATGGAAAAAATGTAAAATTTTCCTTTTCTAAAGTGCTGAATATAGATTTTGGAAAGAAAATATTGGAAAATTTACATCAAATGCTCAATATTCCTTTGAATGTCATTGTTTTCAACTTTGTAGATATGCTTTCTCACGCACGAACTAATGTGGATTTAATCAGAGAATTGGCCGAAGATGAGAAATCCTATCGGAGTGTTACCGCATCCTGGTTTGAGAATTCTGTTATGATAGAAATGCTCAAATTCCTTGCTGAAAGACAAATTAAGGTATTTTTAACAACGGATCATGGAACCATTAAGATTGACCGACCTTTAAAAATTATCGGTGATAAGAACATCAGCAACAATCTTCGCTATAAAGTAGGTAGGAATATGGATTATAATTCTAATACCATTTTTGAAATTAAAGATCCGGCAAAAGCTTTTCTTCCTCAGGAAGGACTGGCAGACCGATTCATTTTTGCCACAAAAAATGATTTCTTTGCCTATCCAAACAATTATAATTATTATGTAAATTATTACAAGAATACTTTTCAGCATGGTGGCATCTCTATGGAAGAAATGATGATTCCTTTCATAAAATTAACTCCCAGGAAGTAAGAATTAGAGAGAAAATTACATATTCAATTTCTTTGCAATCAGGTAACGATTACGGTCACTTGAAGAACGTGCTACCATTTCGCCAAGAAAACCGGACATGAAGAGAATAAGTCCAAAAATCATGGCGAGTAATGAAAGGTAAAAGAGAGGTTGGTCTGTTACCTGTCTGTAGTTTAGTACATGATTATGAAGGTTTACCAACTTTGCAATTATCAACCAGAGGGCAATTCCACCACCGAGCAGGAAACTGACAGATCCCCACAAACCGAAGAAATGCATTGGTTTTTTGCTAAACTTTGAAATGAACGTAATGGTAATTAAATCCAAAAAGCCATTAACAAAGCGATTCCATCCAAATTTAGAAACCCCATATTTTCTTTTGCGGTGTTGAACAACCTTCTCTCCTATTTTAGTAAATCCGGCCCATTTGGCAATCACCGGAATGTAACGATGCATTTCACCATAGATTTCAATCGATTTAACAACATCGTATTTGTATGCTTTTAATCCGCAATTGAAATCATGCAACTTAATTCCCGAAATCCTTCTTGTTGTCCAATTAAAAAATTTGGAAGGGATATTTTTAGCCAGTTTTGAATCGTATCTCACTTTTTTCCAACCTGAGACAAGATCAAGATTCTCATTCATTATCTTGTTATATAACTCGGGGATTTCATCAGGACTATCCTGTAAATCTGCATCCATTGTAATCACAACATCCCCTGTCACTTCTTCAAAAGCAGCATTCAGAGCAGCAGATTTCCCGTAATTTCTCCTGAATTTTATTCCTTTTATTGCAGCATTCTTACTATGCAAATTTTCAATTACTTTCCATGAACCATCATTGGAGCCGTCATCTACCAAAATAATTTCATAATCAAATGAATTTTCAACCATGACACGATGAATCCATTCCGTTAATTCAGGTAAGGACTCTTCTTCATTATACAAAGGAACAACAACAGATATATCCATAATTTATTTATTTTCAATAATTTGATCATCTTCTTCAGAATCGGGCTGCGGTTCATTTTCCTCTTTGTTCTTTTTTTTACGGAATAAAAAGAAAGAAACAAATAGATTAAAAAGTAAACCGTAAATCAATACCGGAATAGCAAGAAAAAATGCCGCAGAAATTTTACTATTATAGTGAATAACAGCTGATAATCCTTGTTTATATTTGACTTGCAAGGGAGTAATATGCTTCATCTCTTCAGCAGAATTCACTAAAATAGAACTCAAATTGGAAATGCATGGTTTTTGAATGGAATCATCAACATTACAATATTGTTGTTTAAGAGTAATAAAAGTACGATTACTATATGCTTCAAAAGAAGAAAGAGATTTTAAAGTATCAACATTATTTGTTGACAACAAAGATTGTTCAAACGAGCATTTAAAAGAATTGATTCTACTATCTGCCAGCTCGATACAGGAAGAGTCGGGCTGAACAGAATTAAAAATTATTTCTTTTTGATCATCAATAATGGCAAATGATTCAGCCAGATAGGTAGCAATCTCTTGTTTTGAAACTGTATCATTTTTTATTTTATCATAATATCTGGCATCATTTTTAGCATTTATTTTTTCTAAGCTAGCATTATCTATGAAGTTAAAACTAATCAGCAAATAAATAAAAAACACCACGACAGCAACCAGCGAAACTTCTCCTCCGACAAGAAAAGCCTTCGTGAATTTAATCAACTGATTCGGAAGAGCATTGCGATATTCTTTAATTCCGGCATAGAGACATCCTATAAAAATAAGAATCATCAATAAATCCAATACCGGAGCAAAAGGATAAAAATCTAATGTTGCAGTAAAATCTCTCAAATAGTCCACAACGGCTAACCCAACACCCATAAATCCTCCCCATTTCAATAAAATGAGAAAATTTCCTTTATTCATCTTTATATATTAAGAGTGGCAAAAATACAAAATAAAAAATAAAAAAAGATTCTATATCTATATTATCCGTTCATCAAATTATTTTTTGTGCGAATTACTTCCAATAATCTATTTTTGAAGGTTGCGCCGATAGGCAATTTAGTTCCTTTTACAACGACAAAATTGTTCTCAATAAATTCAATATACTTCAGGGAAATGATATAAGATTTATGACATCTGATAAAAAAGTTAACTGACAATTCATTTTCCAGATCCTTAAGGTTGTAATATGCAGTAATATTACGGTTTAGCGTATGAAATGTAACATATTCATGTTGCCCCTCAACATAAATTAAATCTTCATAATTAATCTTATAAATTTTATAATCCGCTTTAATCATGATGAAATCAGAGCTTGGGAGCTCGGTTTTGGAAGAAGCATTTTCAGCATTCTTTTTTATTTCAACACGTTTAATGGCTTTATGAATTGCCTGGGCAAAACGGGGAAAAGCGATGGGTTTTAGCAGATAATCTGCCACATCAAGATTAAAGCCCTCAATTGCATACTGAGAATAGGCTGTCGTAAAGATAACGGTGGGAGGATTTGGCAAATTTTTGACCAAATCAATTCCATGGATATCAGGCATTTGAATATCCGTCAGCAAAATGTCAACTTGTTGAGTGGTTAATAGTGACAAGCCTTCGACCGGATTTGCGAAATTGCCCAGCAATTTTAAATTTGGGAATTTATCAACATATTCTTCCAGCAAGAGCCGCGCCGGCTTTTCATCATCAATAATAACAACACTATATATATTATCATTCATTGTTTTCACATTATTTCAAATCAATATTCATGTTTACAATATATTGTAACGGTAAGTCTTTAATATCCAAAGAAAACTTTCTTTTGTATTTCAATTTTAGTCTTTGTTTCACATTATTGATCCCCACTCCCACTCTGTCGTTTATGATATGACCGGGCAAACGCTCACTTTTGGAATTTTCCAACATAAAATTAAAGTGATTATTCTTTATGGTCAGTTTCAGATTAATGTAGCCATTGGGATTGTTTTGAATGTCTCCATGATTAAAACAATTTTCAATAAAGGGCTGTAATATCATCGGAGGAATGCCCACAGTATAGTTATCAATATCATATTCACACTTTAGTTTAGTAAGTTTTCCCAATCTTATTTCCTGAAAATCGAGATAATTTTGTATGTAATTCAATTCTTTCTCAATAGATACCGTATCTGACTGACATTCATCTGTAATATAGCGGAACATGTCGGCTAATTTCAGAATAGCATCAGAGGCATATTCATTCTTCACATATATTAATGAATATATATTGTTTAAAGCATTGAAAACGAAATGAGGATTGATTTGTGAACGCAGTAGCGTAATTTCCATCTCTTTTTTTTCGACAGATAATCTTTCGGCTTCGCGGTATTGTTCATTTGAATAATGAATCAGAGAACCAATGGCAGCTCCCATTACTAAAAAAGTATTTTTAAAAATGGGATAAATCATAGAATGAACTTTTCCTGAATAGGGTTCATTAAAAAAAAGATGAACAATTGCATAATCCATCAAAATCAAAATCAAAATTCCCAACAACAAAAAAAGAAACATTTCGATAGCTGTCAGCACTCTAAATTTCGCAGAAAAGGCATTTTGATTATTTAACATCCTATAGAACAGGGAAAAAAAGATTGCAATAAAAAAAGTATCTCCCAAAGAAATTGCCAAAGAGCCAAGAGGGTTAAACCTGAGTCCTCCGAAAAAGAGAAGCAAGAAGATCATTACATAGATAAAAATCCGGGGATGTTTTAGAATAAAAACTGCATAGAGCTTTTTCCCAAAGAAGCTAATACTATCAAATATATTCTGATTCATCACATGAAAATTAGAAGTGATATGGCTAATTATTAGTTGCAAAAGTACAAAAATCCACCATGTATTATGACCCTTTATAATAAGTTTTCATATTAAGCAATATATATCAGAAGTTTCACATATCTCTTTCGACAACCGATAAAAGCCTTTTTACAAAAAAAGTTAACATCAGGTAATAATTTTCCTTTATACACTTAAAAAATTAGCTAATAATGAAAAGTTTGTAGGTGAAAATCTTAAATTGATTGAAAAATATTATATGTTGAGTGAATTTCGGGTAAAAACCCTTATATAGAACATAAAAATTAAGAAAAAAAAACTACTTTTGCCAACTTAATTTTTGAGAGATTAAAAAACAACTAATTCAACTGATAATTAGGATATTAACAAAAAAAGAAATTACTAAAAACATAACATAAATAAAAGATGACTTTTAATTTAAAAAAGATAGTATTATTTGGATTGATTGGATTTCTTTTCCCGCTCAATATATTTTCTCAGGACACGCTACATATAAATCTGAGTAAGGCTCTGGAGATTGGGTTGAGTGAAAGTCCGACAATCAATATTGCCGAAAGGAGTATTTTGATTAAGAAATATTACAAGAAGGAACAAATCGTGGCCTTATTCCCTGATGTTTCACTCTCCGGAAGTTATAACAGGACTCTGAAAAAGCAGGTAATGGCAATGGAATTTGGCGGACAAGTTACCGAGATTGCTATTGGTACCGATAACAACTGGGGAGGTGGCATAAGTTTATATTTGCCTTTAGTGGTGCCTGCTTTATGGAACAATGTAAAGCTTTCTCAATTAGATATCGAAATGGCTCTCGAGTCGGCTCGTTCTTCGAAAATCTCGTTAATCAGTCAAATTAAGAAAGCCTATTATTCTCATCTGTTGGCAAAAGAATCATACAGAGTACTTCAGTTGAATTACATGAATGTTGAGCTCAACAATAAGTTGGTTAACAACAAATATGCTCAGGGGCTGGCATCCGAATTTGAAAAATTGAGATCCGATGTTCAGCTAAAAAATCAGAAGCCGAATTTGACTGCCGCAGAAAACGCAGTAAATTTAACTTCCATGATGATCAAGGTATTGATGGGAGTTGATGTCAATACCCCTATTGTTTTCGAGGGAACACTGACTGAATATGAAGATATCATGAAGGCTCAGTCAACAGCTCCTGTAGCCGACTCCACTCTTTTAGCCAATAACAGCAGTTTGGTACAAATGGATTTATCCATTCGTCAACTGGAACAGACTAAGAAATTAATCACTTCATCGGCATGTCCATCACTTGTATTGAGTGGCAACTATCAATACAGTGCCATGAACAACAACTTCAAATTTTCTGAATATAACTGGTTCCCTTATGCTGTAGTAGGATTATCACTTAAAGTGCCTATTATTAACTGGGTTGGAACTTCGTATAAATTGAAACAGACCAAGTTAACAGTTGAAAATATCAAGGATCAGAAATCCATTTTAGAGCAAAACCTGATGGTAAGTTATAACAGTAATATTGACAATATTAATAAGGCTCTGGAAGACTTAACCTCCAATAAAGAAAATGTTGCTCAGGCAGAACGAGCTTATGAAATCAGCAAAAAACAATATGAAGTCGGTATGTGTACTTGGCTAGACCTGAACTCTGCAGAACTTGCGCTCACCTCCACCCGTTTGCAATACAATCAGTCCATTTATGACTATATTTCAGCATATGCACAACTGGAGGAATTGTTGGGAAAAAATGAAAAATAACAATTAAAAATAATATAGTAATCATATCAATCAATAAGAATAGATGAAAACGAAATTAAATTTATCACTTGGTATAGTAATTGCATCTCTGGTATTCACTATTGGATGTAATTCAAAAGGAAAAGACTTAAATGTCGCCACCAATGAAGTAATGAAAATCAAAGTAGAACAGGTCTTCCAACAAGATGTTCCTCAGTTATTTGAATATACTGCCATTGTGGAAGCCAATGCTGTGAACAATATTGCCCCTACGGTGCCGGGAAGAATTGACCGCATCTATGTTGAAGTGGGCGATGCCGTTAGAAAAGGTCAGGTTTTGGCTCAAATGGATGAAAACAATCTGAAGCAGTCAAAAGCCAAGCTCGACAATATGGAAGTTACGTTCAAACGTATTGATGAGCTTTATAAAGTAGGCGGAATTTCAAAATCTGAATGGGATGCACAGAAGACTAATCTGGAAATCACCCAGACAGCTTATCGCAACTTGGCAGAAAACACCCAATTGGTTAGCCCCATCAGTGGCATTGTGACTGCCCGCAACTATGATTCAGGCGACTTATATGCAGGAAATCCCATTCTTCAGGTGCAACAGATCATTCCCGTTAAAATGATTATCAACGTATCGGAAGTAAATTATACGAAAATTAAAAAAGGGATGAGTGCAAAAGTTAAGATTGATGTTTACGGAGATGAAGAATTTACTGGCAAAGTAAATCTTATATATCCTACCATTGATGCCAGAACACATACCTTCCCTGTGGAAATAGTTATTGCTAATGGCAATGCTAAAATTCGTCCCGGCATGTATGCAAAAGTCACCCTTGATTTAGGAAGTGAAAAACATGTTCTGGTTCCCGACATTTCTATTATCAAGCAACAGGGTTCCGGAGACAGGTTTGTTTATGTTTATAAAGATGGACATGTTTCCTATAATAAAGTCACTCTTGGGAGAAGAATTGAAAATAACTATGAATTGATTTCAGGAGTGAGTGACAGTGATTATGTTGCCGTTACATCATTAAGTAAATTAAATCACGGAATGAAAGTTGAAACCGTAAAATAAAACAGATGAGTCTCTATCAATCTTCAGTCAAAAAACCTATTATGACGGCACTGGTCTATGTTGCCGTTGCCATCATTGGACTATTTTCTTTAACAAAAATCCCGATTGACCTTTTCCCTGATATGGGAAGCAATACAATCATGGTATTTACCACTTATTCGGGAGCAGGTCCTACAGAAATCGAAAATAATGTTACCCGACCATTGGAAAATGTTTTAAACAGTGTTAGTAATTTAAAACATATCTCTTCAAATTCAAAAGATAACTATTCCATTATTTATCTTGAATTCAACTACGGAATAGATATTGATGAAGCTACTAATGATGTCAGAGATAAACTTGACCTCATTTCCTCATCACTACCTGACGGAGCTAACCTTCCTTTCTTATTCAAATTTAATGTTGATGATATTCCAATTGTCATTTTATCCGTTCAATCTGAAGCAAGCACTCAGGCATTGTATAAGATTCTTGATGATAAAGTGGCTTCTCCTATAAGTAGGATTAACGGGGTTGGAACAGTCTCCATTTCGGGAGCCCCACAAAGGGAAATACAGGTTTATTGTGACCCTTATAAATTAGAAGCTTACGGATTAACTGTTGAAGGGGTTGCCTCCATTATCAGCAGTGAAAACAAGAACCTGCCGCTTGGCAATATAGATCTTGGCTCCAACACCTATTCAATGCGTGTTGAAGGAGAATTTACCAATGCCATGGATATGAATCAAATTGTGGTAGGAAGCTTCAATAATAAAAACATTATGCTCAGTGACATCGCTGTTGTGAAAGATACCATAACGGAAAGAAGTCAGGAAGCATATAATGACGGCGTCAGAGGTGCCATGATTGTCATTCAGAAACAATCCGGAGCCAACACGGTACAAATTGCAAAAGAGGTAAAAAAGGCTTTGCCATCTATTCAAAAGCAACTCCCACCCGATGTGAAACTGGGTGTTATTACAGATTTTTCTGAAAGTATTGTCAATACTATTGACAGTTTAAAGGAAGCAATCCTAATCACCCTTCTTTTAGTGGTATTGGTTGTATTATTTTTCTTAGGAAGATGGAGGGCTACTTTTATTGTTGCCATCGTAATTCCGATTTCGTTAGTAGGAGCCTTTATCTATCTTTATCTGACAGGAAATTCACTGAATATCATTTCATTATCATCTCTTAGTATCGCGATCGGAATGGTGGTCGATGATGCGATTGTGGTGTTAGAGAATATCACCACCCATATTGAGCGGGGAACTAAGCCTAAAGCTGCGGCAGTATTTGCCACCAATGAAGTTTATATTTCAATTGTGGCTTCAACTTTGGTTATTTTTGCCGTATTTATTCCCCTAACCATGCTTACCGGAATGGCCGGCATCATGTTCAAGCAGTTGGGATGGATTGTGACCATCATCATGTTTATTTCTCTTATGGCTGCAATGACCTTAACTCCAATGTTAAGTTCCATCATGTTGAAAAAAAATCCAAGTCGTGGAAAAGTCTTTGGAGCTATCTATGCTCCGATTGAAAGATTCTTAAACAATTTGGACCGTTGGTATTCAAACGGGCTTAAAAAGGCATTGTCCAACCGTAAAAAAGTACTTATATCAGCTGCTTTGTTTGTTTTAGCCAGTTTATTACTGATAATCATTATTCCTACAGAATTTTTTCCAACGCAAGATAATGCGTCACTTTCCATTAAAATCAAGCTTCCTATTGGGACCAGGATTGAAACCAGCCGTGAATTTGCCTTAGAGTTGACAAAACAATTTGAAAAAGATTATCCGGAACTTAAAACATGCAATTTTTCACTTGGACAACCGGATGACAATAACACTTATGCTTTGTTGCAAGATAACGGAACTCATGTCATTTCATTTACTCTAAAATTCTTGCGAAAGACAGAACGAAAGAGAGGAATTACTGAACTCATAGATCAACTTCGTAGTGATTTGAATAAATACCCCGAAATTCAATCCTATAAGGTATCAACCGGAATGGGAATGGGTAGCCAAAGTAGTGTTGACATTGAAGTCTATGGTTACGATTTTGCCATAACGGATAAATTTGCTTCGGATATCAAGAGCAGAATGCAAAAAGTAAAAGGATGTACTGAAGTAAATATCAGCAGAAATGAATATATCCCGGAAATCCAGATCGATTTCGACCGCACAAAACTTGCTGAAAACGGTTTAAATCTTACCACTGCAGGGATGTTTGTCCGTAACAGGGTTAATGGTGCTATCGCTTCTTTCTACCGTGAAGACGGAGAAGAATACAACATCAAAGTGCGGTATGCTCCGGAATTCAGAGAGAGTGTGGAAGATATTGAAAATATTCTGGTATATAATTCATCCGGAAATGGGATCAGAATTAAAGATTTGGGTACAGTGGTGGAAAGAATGGTTCCTCCTACCATTGAACGTAAAGACCGTGAACGTATCGTTACCGTATCCTGTATGGTTGGTAAAGGTGCTGCTTTAAGTGAAATTGTAAAATCTGCAGAAAAAGAACTTGACAATATGGAAACTCCTCCGGAAATATCTTATAAAATCGGGGGAACTTTTGAAGATCAACAGGAATCATTCGGAGATTTGTACTTGTTAATGGGATTAATTGTCATTCTGGTTTACATTGTGATGGCTTCTCAGTTCGAATCCTTTGTATATCCTTTTGTTATCATGTTCTCTATTCCTTTCGGCTTCTCG
>Ga0209098_1004121_pt1 | contig 11503 bp, 33 predicted proteins | sample AD_JPNHW1_MetaG_FD_184429 | JGI IMG/M metagenome (GOLD analysis project Ga0209098, IMG submission 184429) | Active sludge microbial communities of municipal wastewater-treating anaerobic digesters from Japan - AD_JPNHW1_MetaG (SPAdes) (version 2) | ecosystem: Engineered > Bioreactor > Anaerobic... | reverse complement strand
GTCGTTCAGCGGTCATTTTGCCTCCAGTTCCAGGCGCAGTTGGGGGTCAACTGTCACAGTTTCTTTGACGGTTCGCTTCTCTTGCTTCTCCAGCGCCCGCTTGTACGCCATCACGAGGGCGTGCTGCGCCAGGGGCCGGTCGCGGAGGGAGGCGAGGGGCTTAGTCACCTCGGTACCTCGCGTCCCAGCGATTCCGCTGGCGGTTCCGCCACTCGCGGTATGCGGTCGTCTTGCGGCACTCTGGGCACCACTTGGCGTTGCCGGAGGTCGTGGCGAAGGTGGCTCCACAGTGGACGCAGGGCAGCGTCCGGTCGAAGCGGAGCGGCATGTGGGCGAGAGCGCCTGGGCGGTAGGGGGTCATTGGGCGGCCTCACGCTTGCGGCGTTTCGCTGCCTGGGAAGCGGCATTTGCCTTGATCGCACGCTCACGGCGTTGTTCTGGTGTCATGTTGGCGCTCGATTTCTTGCCGCCTTCGCTCCCGCCAATCTTCCCAAACTTTGACATCATCCTGGAAAAGGCTTCACGGTCCCGCGCAGAAATATCTACTCTACCCATTGCAAAAGGCTCCTTAGTGGTGTATGCTGTGGCTGTAAGGCCCAACCGGGATACGGGAAACAAGCTCCTGCCGGGTACGCGAGTGGGCATCAAGGAGTTCAGTCATCTCGCAAGCCAGTGTTTCGTGGATGGGAACGGCGTGCGGTGGAGTACCCCGCCACCAACCCTCCTGACCTGACGAGTCAGGGTAAAGAGAGCGGCCTCCGGCGAAAGGGATTCCGGAAGGCAGACAGCCGCCCCCATCCACGAAATTGTCAGCCTCCCAAGCCTGTCGAGGCAGGTCAGAGGGGAAAGCCACTCCCCCTCCTTGAGGGAAGTCTGTCATCAAAATCACTTCCTCCATGTGCCAGTCGGTCACGCCTTGCCACGCGCCTTCCTTGTCCTCACCCGGCCCGTTAAGGTACTCCCGGCAGCGGGCCTGCTCCACGAGGCAGCGGTCGAGCGGGGTCATGCGCCCCTCCGGACGAGCGTGGCGTTAAGCGTCCACGTCTCAAAACTCTCATACGACCACACGCCGCCGGCCCCACGCTTGGGCGTCATCAAAGTGAGGTCCTTGGGCCGCGTGGTATACACCTCACGGATCATGCTTCCACGTCTCCACACGTCACCTATGACTGGATTCCGTCGCGCGTCCTCGATCTCGGCGGCGGTGAAGGTCATAGCTTCGGCCCCGTTTCACACGTCACCACCAGTGGAGGCGTCCTACATGGGCATTGCTGCGTAAACGGCGACAGGACCCTGCCGCACACAGGGCAGATCCAGCCCATCTGGCCGTAGGTGGGCGTCGTTGCCTTGAACAGCGGACATCCGCATCCGCCCGTGGTGTACGGCATACCGCACTTCGGGCAGGTGCCGCCTGTGGTCTGATAGGGGTTCATGTCAGCCTCCTGAACTCTCGTTAGCCCCGGCCCCGCAAATCAAACAGTTCTTTGTCATAGCGCCTCCACGGTGATGATCGCGCCGGGCACGTCCAGGACCTTGCCGGGTCCGCAGAAGTGCTTCTCAGCGTGCAGGTTGACCACCCGCGCATCGTCGTCGATCACGCCGGCAATCGTGAGCGAGTCGAAAACGCTCCTCACCAACTTGTCCACGTCGGGCTTTCGGAATGGCCGTAGAATGCGCTTCGGCGTGGACTTCGGGCGGGGCAGGTAGAAGTCGATGCAGACAAACACGGGGCACTCGAACCAGCCGTTGAAATTCTCTCTGTTCCGTGCCTCGCGAACGGCCCAGACAATTGCCTCTCGCCACGGAGGGAGCGCCTTACATGACTCGACCATGATGCCGCGCCCAACGTGGCGCTTGCTGCCCTGCGGGGCGGGCGTGCCGAGGACGGTGATGGTCATGTCCGCTCCTTTCGCGCCGCGTCGATGGCGGCCTCGCCTTCACCGTCCCATCCGTGCTCAATCTGCTCAGCAGCGTGATCGGCAAAATGGCGAACTTCCCAATCCCACTTCGCGGATGCGGACTTTTCGCGGATAAATGCGGCAATTCGCGTCCGTTGTTCGTCCAGCCGTGCCGTTCCCTCGGCCAGTTGCGATTCGATGGCGGCGATGCGCCTCTGGACCCGGACCCCGGCGAAGTCACACATGCATCGCGTCAATTTCGGGCAGGCTCCGCAGTCAGGGCAGGGGTCCAAGTCCCAATACTCTTCGGCTGGTTCCTTTGCAGCAAGAGCAGCGCATTTGTCCTGAAACGCCTGCCAGGTGTCAGAGTCCCACGGCTTGTTACCGTCCATCACTCACCCCCTTCCGGAAGCACGGCCAACAGGGCGGCCTTGCAGATCGCGTCGGGCGGGGCGTTGAGGTAGCCCATCGCCGCATCGCCTTCGGATAGGTCAATGGGATCAGGCCAAAGGATGTCTTCGAGTTCGTCGAGAAATGCAGTGTTCAGCCCCCTCCGCTCGATCTCCGCCAGGACAAGAGCGACGGCGTTGCGGTCGGAGGAGTAGCGCGACACCATCTCGGCACGCGGGAACACTTTCTCAACGCCTTCGATGATCCTGTAGTATTCGTCGCGCTGTGACCAGATAATCGACAAACCGCTGATCTCATATACCTGCTCGTGCAAGACGAACGACATTCCTGTCTGGTCTTTTCGGATGTCCCACCCCATCACCTTTTCGGCCACCGCCGCGTCGAGTTCGCGGCCTTCGAGCGCTAGCACGTCAGTTCGCGTCATCGGGAGCCTCCGTCTGGCACCGCTCGTGCCACGTCGTCCCGCTCATGTACCTGCTCAGTTGTCCAGTTTTTCCGGTCAACTCGCCATACGTGAATCTTTCCCGACAGCCGGGGCAACGGCGTACCAGAAGATCAGTCACCACCCCCGCCCACGCTGTGCGGAGCCGCCACGGAAAGAAGCGCGACCATCCTCGCAAGTAACGCGGTTCATAGACGGTTAGCCAAAAGACCCACGGAAAGCGCCAGCGCCACTCCCGGCGCAGGTACTCGTGGTCACCCCAGTTAAAACACTGCGCCAATCGTACGAGCCGGTATCTCCACATGGGCTCAGGCCCAATGCTATTGCTGAGCAACATTGTCCTTCTCCTTCTCCGCCCAGCAGGGGCAGCGGTCGCAGTCGTCGTCATCCACCCGTGCCACTGGCATGTTTAGGGCACGCCACAGCCATGGTGGGACAGGCCAGCGACAATCAGATGTATTGGCTCGGCAATCGTTGGGCCTCATCGGATGGTGGTAATTCCCCTCCGCCCACCGACACGTCGCCCGCTTGGTGCTCGGTATCAATTCATCACCCCCCAGCCAAACCGCTTCCCACATGGCCATTGCCTGCCTATACTCGTCTGGACTCTCAGCCTTTAGGCGCTCCAAGACGAGTTGGTAAGCATTCTTCTGCCACGCATTGAATTTGGCAAGACGAGCGTCATCCATCGCGTCCCTCCAGGATAGCGGCGGCCTTCTCGAACGGTTTCCCGAGATTAGTCCAACCGTGAATGGCAAGGTATGGAGCTTGCTGTCTCAACGCAGCGTCCATGACCCGCAGCGCCGCGCTTTTTGCTCCGCGCAGTGTGCGGTGTGGCATCGGAGACAGCCCCAGGCAAGGCGGCGGCTGCCACACATACGTGCCCGGTCTTGGGGACCAGATGAAGCCTAAGCGACTCTCGTAGTCGCCCAGGGATGTTCGTGTCCATATAGTCATGGTGGAATTCGATCGTTCTGTGTCAGCCACGGGCGGCCTCCATCAGGGCTATCCCTGCGTTACGTTCAACCACCAACCTCTGCAAGTCAGCAGCTAGAAGGGGGTATCTCCTCTTACATGCTTTGGCGTACGCCCTCAGTGCAGCCCACGCGAAATCGTCATGGTCCAGATCGAGGACGAAATACTGGCACTTGTGGTGCTTGCCATGAGGTTCGCTCGAACCGTCCGTACGGGTCACGTTGTACTTGCGGTACAGCCCGCGTGTGGTGTCAGCCATTGCCTTCCTCCTTCGCCAGCGCGGCGTACTTGGTGAGGACGGTCCTTGCGTCTCGCGTTGCCCTGAATCCAACGGGGAACTGATGGTCGGCTTTGTGATCGCCGCAGTCGCCTTCCCCACAGCAACCCATCCTTGCCATGTCTACGGCGATACATTCAGCGCAGCATTCCAGCGCCTCCCGCGTCTCCCGCAGTGCGGCGCGGAGGGTGTTTACCACTTCTCGCGGCAGATCGTCTTCGCCAAACACATCATCAACCAACTGGGGCAGCGGCGGCTCGTTCCCGACCAACAATTCAGCAATCGCCTCAGCCGCTTTCCCGCGCGAAATGTCACCGCACTGTAGTAGAGAAAGAACGAATCCAACCTCATTGTGTTTTAGCTCGCAAAAGACCTTAAACCCAAACGTCTTCAGCCAACCCTTCATGGCGTAGGCGCGGTCGGGATGATTTGGCTCACCGCCCTTCACAAGGGATAGTTCAGCGCGGAGGGTGGCGATCTCGGCGTCCTTGGCCGCGAGTTTGACGGTCCAGTTGTAGATGTAGGCATCAAGTTCACTGGCCATCACGCGCCTCCCTTCAGTTGGGCCTCAACCGCCACACACCGCTCGAACTGATCCAAGAACGACTCGGCCATCTCCTTATCCCAAGGCCCCAAGTCCTCCTCGGCTCCGATGACGGTGACGTAAACCCGTTTATTCAGGTTCTGAACGAGGGAAATACTTTCATACCGGATGTAGATTTTTCTGCCTTCCGTCACCCTGTCCACAGTGATCCACATGGCTACGCGCCTCCCTTCAGCGCGGCGATCCTGTCACGGATCGCTTCCCACGAAATAGCTGTGCCACCCTTAATCGTCCACGCATAAAGAAACCGTTCAAGTTCTTCCTCCGCCCCCTCGCGTCTGGCCTCGGCGCGGACGCGGGCCAGGATGGCGGGGATATCAGGGTGATTTGCCGCCTCCCAAACTAACCGTTTTTCAGCGTGCGTTCGCCTTTCGGTAGGCAGCAGGGATAGCGTGGCCGCAAGCGCGTGAAACCTCTCCAGCGCCGCCGCAAGCGCCGCGTTCTGCTCTTCTAGTGGCTTACGGACTTCGGCGTCGTGAGCTTCAATAATAGCGGCGTAGTCGCAGTCAGACAGAAGGCTCCTGACGGTTTCAACCATGTAGTTGAAGTCCACCCAAGTCCATTGTGGAGACTCCTTCGTTGTTGTAAGCCGCGCCCTCACCGCCTTGATTATCAACGCCCAAGCCGCGATTTTCTCCTTCGCCGCCGCGAGTTCGGCTTCGAGGTCGGCGATGCGCTGATGCAACTTCCCGGCCTCGTGCTCCACCATACTCATCAGACTGTGGGTGTCGCTCATGGCTTCGCCTCCCGAATCTCTACCGTCAGCAGTACCGCCGCCATCCACGTCAGCCACCGGGCTATCGTCACCCGCCAGCGGCCCTTGATCCTGCCGCCGTAGTTGAGCGCATCCAACTCCTCGTTGCGCATCTCGCCGACGAGCCTGTCGGGACTCGTGACAACGAACGCGCCCCCGTTGGGCCGGTATGTCTTACGCCACGCCGAGCGGCGTGCGAGGCGATCGGCTTCGACCTGCTCCCAGGGCGTCATAGTTTCGGCTCCCCAAGCACGGCCTCGGCGATCTTCCTAAGTTCGCTAAACCTGAGAGAAATGCAGGATTCCTCCCACTGGAGGCGGGTCGCGCCGGTCGGCAGCCAACCTTCGCGCTCGGTCACAAGTACGCCTCCAACATCCCACGCGATGACGATTTCCCGCGCCAGCCCTCCCGTCGCCTTCGTGATGGTTTTTCGATTCATATAAGTGTCCACTTCATTCCGCCACCTCGTCTAGCCGCATCTGCCGCACGTCCTCTCGCAACATGCCGATGCTGTTGAGAATCTGCTCGCGGCCCAACTTGCGCTGCTTATTCATCTCCTTCGTTTGCGCGTCGTACTGATCGAGGTTATCCATCTCCTCGACGAGAATCCGCGCCTTTTCGGTTGCCGTGTAGGGCGTCATAGACCCACCTTCAGGAAAAACCGGGCAATCGGTCCGGGTGCAGGCTTCACAATCGTTGCTCCCTCATAGAGCGGCAGGAGTACCTTCGCAAAGGATGCTTGCCTGGCTTCGATAGCCGCCAGTTTGTCGTTGATGTCTTTCAGTGCCTTCGCCAGTGGGCGGGCGCGTGGGGGTTTCGGGCCTGTCGTCATACGCGCCCCTTCATTGCTTGGACCGTCGCGTCGAAGCCGCACAGCCACTCGGCGATCTCAGGCAGCGGCTTGTCCCAGTTCTCCAGCGCGTTCACGTTCCAGGGGTAGTCGTTTCGGTTTTCCTCTGCGACTCCCCAAGCATTACGCACACCGCCGATGAAGCGTGAAAACACGTCCGTTCCAAGGCTCGATACACTGCACTCGTCATCGGTCACGTCAGTCAACTGGCTGACGATGTACGGGCCAAACGCTCCGGCCAGTATGTCTTTCAATCGTTCCGTGACCGCATCTCGCAGCGCAGCCTCGCGCCGCTGTTTCGCCGTCAGTTTCTTCGTCATGCTGCTCCTTTGACCGCAAGCGGCTCGCCGGGCGTCCGCTCATGAATTGTGAATCCCAAGTCGATGAGGCGTTGCCGCTCGATCGACATATCCTCCACGAACTGTTCCAGCGCGGCGGCGAGCAGTGTGATGTACGGCTCGTCCCGCTGGACCCTCACAATCACTGGCGGCAACTCCGGGTGGTAAGAGCAGATATCTACCCAGTCGCGCTCGGCGACAAACAGTTGCCCTTGGAGTTGGACCCGGTAGTCAGTCGCCACATCGGACCACAACATGTAGCCGATGTGCGTATCCGGGGCTGGGCACTTGAATTCAGCCATTCCGTCGTTACCTACCAGCGCGTCCGGGGAACAGCCCCACGTCCTCAGATCGTTCTCAATAAACCCGACGCGCTTGATAGTGACCTCTTGGTCGAACTCGTAAAAGGACATCGCCTCGCCTTCCATCTCGTTGCCGCGCTGCATCCAACTCGTCTTCACTTGCTGGATCGGCCTGCCGATGATCAACTCCGCGATCAGATGCCGCATGTACGGCTTCGCCTGTGCTGATGGCTTGCCCCCCGGCGTCAGGATCTTGTCGAAGTTGCTGGCTGTCGGGATGCCCCTGCGCACCTCGCACCATTCGGGCGTCCCCTGCTCGAGGGTGTCGTAGACAATCACCGCCGCTTCCTCTCCAGTGCGTTGATTGCCTTCTGGTACTGTGCAACCGGGATGGCGTCCACCGACGACGCCCCCATGAACTTGAGGAAGCCGGTCGTGTCCGCCTTCACCTCTTTGAGCAAGTCGTTGATGACGATTTGCTGGTCGAGGCTGATGCAGCCTCCCTGCCCGTCGTCATCGAGTGGGTCATCCGTCGTGATGATGTTCCAGAAGTTCTGGACCAAGTACCGCTTGCCGAACGTGTAGGTGCTGCCAGTCCCCTGCGTCCCCGACTTCGCCCCGCTGGCATCGTAGGGCAGCGTGATTTGCCGCCGCTCCTTGTGGCCCATACGGTGGGACACACAGAGGACAACCTTCATCTTTGCGCCAAGATCCTCGGAGTCGAAGTCCTGCGCAAACCCTTCCTCCTCCAGCAGTGGCCTGATTGCCGCGTCCAGATCCTCGTAGCGGGCGAACTTCGACCGGATCTCGTTATGTACGACGATTTGCCCGTGCTTATTCACTCGCGGCATCTTCGGCTGGATGCGGGCCATCGCGGCGTTGAACTCCATCTCCGCCCGCGTCCGCATGAAGCGCTCCTGCATGTCCAGGAGTTCTCGCATCTTGCCCGTGTCCACGTTGGGGTCCGCCGCCGCCCGTGCGATCACGGCGAGGATGTTCTGCTCCGGCGCTTGCGTCTCCGCCACGCCCGTCTGGGGCGCGACCGTCAGTTCATTGCTCATGTCGTCCTTTCGTCACCCAACACCGCCTGCCCCATCAGTTCCGCGCCATGTCCATCCATGTCTCAACTCTCCCAATCTCTCCACGCCTCGCCTGCTCTAGCATGCCTTGCCTCGCCTTTCCTCGACCCGTCTTGCCTGCCGCGCCACGCCAAGCCCGGCCGTGCCCTGCATCGGCAAGCCAGTTCCCGCCATGCCTGCTCATCCACGCCAAGCCGATCAGTCAGCCGCCACGCGAGCCTTGCAGACCTTACGCATGGCACTGATGACCTCTACGAGTTCCTGTAACTCCTCGTATTTCCTCTGGAACCGCTCCATCTCTTCGAGAGCATCGTCGAGCAACTGCTGGCGGTGCTCTCGGTCGGAGAGTACCGCCGTGATCTGGCGGTACCCCCCATCCTTCCCGGTCCGATCCGGCGTCAGGCTCACGAACACTCGCGTCCGTCTCTGCCCGTCCTTTGGGCCGATGTACTCAACCACGACGTTCAGTAAACGACGCGCCTGCCACATTCTGTACTGTTCAGCAGCCGCGCTGTCATCCCATTCAAACTGGGAATGGAGTATAGACTCTTCATCACGCGCCGCCACAACAATGGTTGAAGCCGTCAGCACGCCGCCGTTGTCATCTGCCAGCCGCTTCAGCTCTGCAATGATTGCCGGATCGGTCATGACTACGCTCCTTTGGATTGCTCAAGTTCGAACGTGCCCCAGCCCATGCCGGTTGAGTTCTTTGAGTCTGGCCGTCCCTCGCCCAGCCCCACCTGCATCCCGACGCGGGAAAGCAAGTTGGTGACATCGGCGAGGCTGAACTGGTCTTGATCCCACTTGATTTTGACCTTCGCCTTCCAGTCGAAATAGGCCGCCCGGACGGTGACGTAGGGCTGGCCAGTTTCGACGCGGGCCATGTCCTCCTGCTTGGTCGGCTTGCCGAGGATGCGGATCAACGGAACTTGCGGCTCTTTGGCGTCCCAACCATCGGCCTCGACAAAGAGGCTCATCTTCGCCAGCGTCATCTTGAAGCCCACCAGTCGGCAAGCGGAGATGAGCGCGTTACGCACGGAGGCCGCGTTGAAGCCGTCCCATCCGTCCTTAGCGATGTAGCGGGCCTCCATGAAAGTGTCGTCCGTGGACTTCGGCTCCCGGACCCGCTTGGAGGATGCGGACTTGCCTTCCTCCATCTTCTGTTTCATCTGCTCTTTCGTCTTGGCAGAAAATCGGTGGATCACCAGCGGGGCCGTGCCCCTGATTCCGAAAACCGCCGTTCCGAAGTTTGGCGGCTTGATCGCCACCGTCTTTGTGTTTGTGTTAGTCATACTGTTCCTTGGTGTGTGTGTTTACCGCATCGGGAACATGGCGTCCCGTCTCGCCTGCTATGCCATGCCGCACCGAAACCCGACTCTCCGAGTCCTGCCAATCCTGCCTCGTCGGGCCTCTCCCATCCGCACCTTGCCTTGCCAAACCTGCCGAGCCCGTCCATGCCGCGCCTAGCCTAACCCCGCCTGCCAAGTTCACTTCTCAACCTCCAACACCGCCTGCCCGACCAACTCCCGATACCGGCTCTCCGGCACCATCGCCCGCACTGTCTTCGCCATCTCGCTCAACTGTCGAACAAGCGGCGCGATGGCTGCCTCGGCATCAGCCACCGACCGGACGCAGTAGTACCCGGCCACTTTCCCCCGGCTGGCTCCAATGGCTATGCCTTCGCGCCGCATCCGTTCCACAACGGCCTTGATCGCCCGCGGCGAGAGTCCCGTCGCTGCCTGGATCGTGGCGATGGTGACGGGCCGCTCGCGGGTCGCCTCTTGGATCTGAACCAAAACCGGCCAGGATGCTGTGAATGTCATAGTAGTAGCCCCCACTGCTCAAGCACATGGACCACAATCAGAGCAATTGCGGCGGCGAGAAGCCACTGGAGAAAGTTCTTCACACGCCCTCCGTCGGTCGCTGCTGATCCGCCGGCAGACCTGTCAGATCCAGAGCCGTCGGCTGATTCCGGATGGCCCGAAAATTCTCGCGAATCTGTTCGACGATCGACCCACCAACATGTCCGTATGCCGGATCGATTTTCAGTTCCCGCGCGAGCCGCTGTGCTTGGTCGCTGGCCAGACGAACTCGTCCGACCAACTCAATCAGCATCATCTCGGCATCTTCCGAAATGATCCGCTCATCGCGGACAGCCAAGCTCGTTTCTGCCACGTTCAGCGCCAGAAGCACCTGGCCGTGTGTCTGGTCGAGATCGTAGGCGGCCTCGGAAAGCGCCGAGAAGAACGCCGCGCGCGTCATGCCAACCCCCACGTCAGCAGCCACACCACGAATCCAATCCACGCTACGCTGAGCGCCACGTCCCACCACGAGAGCGGGCCGGGGTTCTCCGTTACCAGCCTGTCGGCTTCGGCCATGCGGTCGAAGCAACGGGCAGAACACGCCGGGCGATTTTTGAACCAGACGACGGGTTCGCCGTCGTAAAACTGCTGGCAGCCGATGCAGTAGTAGCGGCCTGCTGGCAGGCCAAGCACGGGTTGGTTCTGGCGCTCCATGCCATCTCCTTACCGACCGAAGATTCTCAAAACTTCCTGAAGTGCCCATGCCTCCGGCGTGCGAATAGAGCCAATCGCCGAGAGTGCGATGAGCACAGAAATTACGCCGATAAACAAGCACGCAAAACCGAAACCCGAGAAGTCGCCGGCCTTCGTCTTGCGCACCTCGACGTCGCCTCGCCAAATCAGCAACAGCCCACGGAGTTTCACGCGCTCACCGTGCGTTTTACACCGCCAAAAACCTTGGGGCGGCGGGAAATCCGCGAACCGCCGCCCCGCGCCTACCCTCGGAGGAGGAGGTAGACGAGACCGCAATTGAAAAAGAAGGAACTGACGAAGAGGATCAGCCACCTGAGTTGCCACGTCTGGGAGCGGGCAAACATCTTCCGCGAGACGGCTAACTCTTTCGTTAGGAATCCAACTTCGTCGCCCCGGCGCGGAGACCAACAACGCGGGTCCGGGGTTATTCCGTCGCTGGAAATCTTGTAGGGCGGGTTCACCGAATGGCCTCCGCTTTGGCGATGGCGTCCCTTGCGTCGGCCTCGACCACGGGGTCTAGCCAATCCCGTCGCGTTGGTAGGCATTCCATGATGCCCTTCAGCGCTCTCAGCAGTTCCGGCGCGGCGGCCCGGATGCGCTCTCGCCGTTCTGCGCTTGGTAGTAGCGGCGTGTGCTTCGTCATTGCGCGACCTCCGACCGTCTCCGTCTCTCCGCCACCAGTTCGTCGATCAGCGCCGCCCGCTTGGGGCACACGTCGCCCGCCGTCACGAACCTCTCGTAGTGATGAAGCGGAGTCTGATCTTCGAGGTCCAAGTCGCCGCCTGCGGCCATCAACCTGAATCCAACGGTCATCTTCGCTTGCGGCCCGCCGTCGCGCGGGGGTGAAGTTTGGCCTCTCATCGGGCGGCCTCTTCTATCTCGGAAATCAGCATGGATTCAAGTTGCTTGTTTTGTGCGTCCCTGGCAGCGGCCCAGGCAGCGTCCCAGGCAGCGGCCCAGGCAGCGTCCCAGGCAGCGTCCCTGGCAGCGTCCCAGGCAGCGGCCCTGGCAGCGTCCC
>Ga0209098_1004120_pt1 | contig 11508 bp, 6 predicted proteins | sample AD_JPNHW1_MetaG_FD_184429 | JGI IMG/M metagenome (GOLD analysis project Ga0209098, IMG submission 184429) | Active sludge microbial communities of municipal wastewater-treating anaerobic digesters from Japan - AD_JPNHW1_MetaG (SPAdes) (version 2) | ecosystem: Engineered > Bioreactor > Anaerobic >... | reverse complement strand
CCCCACACGTCTGGGGTTGCTGAAGTCGTATGCCACGCTTTTCTGCGGGATCAGTTTTCCCGTGGGGATCAGGGCTTCATCCACATCCCCAACATAATCCGCGAAAATTTGCAGTTCCAGATCCTCTACGCTGGCAGCGTCGTGACCGTCCAGATTGAAGTAGGCATGGTTGGTCATATTGACAACGGTCGTCTTGTTGGTGTTGGCGCGATACTCAATCCCCAAACGATTCTGATCGTCAAAGGTATAGCGCACCGTGACCGCCAGCTCCCCGGGAAAACCATGGTCGCCGTCCGGACTCGTCAGCGAAAGGATCAAGGTATCGACACCCTTGCCCTCAGCCGGTTCGGCTTTCCACATCCGCACGGAAAAATTGTCGAAGCCGCCGTGCAGGGTATGCTTTCCGCAGTTTGCGTCCAGCAGATAGGTTTTCCCTTCCAGTTCAAACTTCGCGCCGGAGATACGGTTTCCTACGCGGCCGATCAGCGCGCCCATGCTGCCGCTGTCGGCGGTATAAGCCGTCGCATCCTCAAAGCCGAGGTTCACATCCGCAAGCCTGCCATGACGATCCGGAACGATAATCCGTGTAATCACGCCGCCGAAATCCAGAATGGAAACCGACGCGCCCGTCGCGTTGGTCATCGTATACTGCGTAATTGCCATGGTGATCCTTACCGTATGGTTTGGTTGTAATGCTCATGTTGCGTCGTCCTCCTGCCAGTTTGTAAACGGGCCGTCTGCTCGCCCGCATAAACGCCACGCACAGTATACCGCGATTTCAAACCGGGAGCAAGCTGTTTACCATGCCTGTACGCGCTTTGGAGAATGTGCTATACTGGGCCGACGGCGGTTCTCCGCCGCAACCGTTTTATGCGCACTCATCAGGCAAAGGGAGTTGGATACGGATGCTGACCCTCCCCAGATTTCATTTTCACCGGACTTCCGTCGCGACGGCCGACGATAAAGCCGTTGCAGGCGGCGCGTTGACTGATGTGCCGCTCTCTAATGTACGCAGGCTCTGTCTGCCGCCGCTGCGCGCTTCCGATGGCATCCTCCGCCAACCGCCGGATGATACGGCGCTAAAGATGTCGCTGGAACTTGCCTATCTTACGTATACGCTTGATCTTGCTCCGTGGATGCGTTCCGGCTGGACGGATATCTCCATTCAGGTGGATAACCGTCTGCAAAGCGGCGTGACCGTATCCGAAAGCGAAAGCGCGGGCAGCGAGCGGATTCGTCGTCTGATGAACGCATTTAAAGTTGCGCGCGCCCGGCAGGAGCTGAAAGAGCGCAACCCGCTTGCGCAGATGATGGGCGCACTCCGTCAACGCGAAAAAAGCGATACCATCAAAGCCGTAACCATGCTGCACCCTGCGGATAACGGGCGCTATCTGGTTGCCATCGGTTTTATGGGAACCGGATCACGGTTTTACGATTGGTTCAGCAATTTCCGCTTTGACACTGAAGCCGGTTTTCATCGGGGGTTTTACCAGCTCACCTGCTATTTTGAGCAGAATGCCGAACGGATTCAGTTCCCCGACGCGGCTGCCGCGCTGGGTCTTTCCCGGTTGACGCTTGCGGATGTACTGGAAGAAATGGCTAAACCACACAGCCGCTTTTCCCTGTGGATGGCAGGTCACAGCCAGGGCGCGGCGGTGATGCAAATTTTCTGTCACCGCCTGCTTACCGACCGGGGTGTGCTGCCACAGTATCTTGTGGGGTACGGGTTCGCATCCCCTACGGTTTCCGCGGGCAGAAACCCGCGTGATCCCGCCGATTATCCTTTGTATCATCTGGTGAATACCGATGATATGGTGCCCCGCATCGGTTCGCTGAATCACCTGGGGTTGGGGCTGGAATACCGGGCGAACGACGCGCTGCGTTCCGCCGCCTACGGCTGGGCCGGAAGTTCGGAGGAAAAGGAGCGCCTCGGCATCGCCCAAACACTGCTTCATCCCGTCAAGGATACCCCCACGATGCTGGAAGCACTTACCGCTTTGATGGAGACCATCAGCGAGGAGAAAACCGAAGAAAGTATCAACGCTCTGATAGAGAAACCCTGGAGTATCGCGCCGCTGGATAAAGCTTTCAGCTTCGCGGGGGGCAAGGCGAAAAGCTCCATGGAACGGTCGGTGCGCTACATGCGCCTTGCCTATCGCTCACTGACAGGCCACCGGATGAGCACGGAGAGGGTAGCCGCGCTAAAGGAAGAATATCGTCCTCTGGTGAAGGCAACGCCCCTGCGCGTACTGATCGGCGCAATGGCGGATCGTCTTCATCCGCCGCATCGGCTGCAGCGTCCGCAGGGGCAGCCGGGCGCGTACGAATACATCGTGAAAAATGGCAGTGCCTGCCTGCACCCCTTTGTATGGAATGCTGCACCGGGTTGCCGTCCCCTCCGCGTCGAATCCGCCGGATGCGTTTCATTCCTGCGGCATGGTGACCGTCCCCTGCCTCTTCCGCATATACCGGCATCCCGAAGCGCCCGTTCCCGAGGGTTCGGAGCACGCCGGCAGAGACGTTCCCGGATGCAGATTTTACATTCCACACCCTGACGCGCCCTCGCACCCCGCAAGGGCAACCGGGCCGCTGAAAACCTTCTCTCACAGGGCTGAACGCGGCTTTCTCCATTTGGCGTCCGGCGATTTGGGGGTTGTTAAGAACCGCCATTCTTGGTATAATTGCAGATGGTATATGTAAATCGTACGGCTTTGTCCGAATAAAGCCGCGGACAAATAACAAAGCAGGCATGTGGGATAAGGAGTGCAAGATTTTGAGCGATCATTTCGGTAAAAATCCCAATCGGCCCACCCGGCAGCCGTCGGGTTCCAACCCCTGGCAGCAGGACCCCTTTATGGCTTACGACGATCCTTCCATCGATCCGTCCTCCTTCACGCCATCGGAGAATGAAACCGCCCCCGCCGCATCCCAGGAGGAAGGCGCGCCTTCTTCCGCCAGACCCGATTTCAGCGCCATGCCCTCGGGTTATGGCATGAGCGGTGTCGATTTTGGCGGAAACGCGATCCCTTCGTCCCTGATTCCGGAGGATTTGTCTTTTTCCGCAGCCGGTTCGGACGCGGCAACCCGCGTAGTTCGCGGCCCACTGATTCCTCCCGCTTCCAAGCGCCCTGACGCGGAATCCAATTCCGTCGCTGTGGATGAGGGAGCATCGCCCGCGCCCCAATCCGCCCGGCACCGGCGTGCGGGCCGTGTGTCCCGCCCGGAAGAGCACTCTCCGACCCCGGAGGAAGCCACGCCTTCCATGGCGCCGTCTTTTTCCGCGCCGAAACAGGCCAGTCACCCTCTGTCGGATTATGATCCTTTTGAGGCAGGGGACAGCGAAACCGAATCCGCTCCGGATGAAGAAGATTTCACCCATACCCCGGCGCGCCGCCCGGCCATGCCCGGCGAGCGCTATTCGGGCGCCCGTACCGCCATGCCGCGGGAGGGTGCGCCTGCCCGGCGTATGCCCCCGGCTGCCATACCGATTTCCCAAGAAGCAGACTCCGAACCGGAACGCCCTGCCCGCAGACCTTCGCGTCCTTCCGCGGCGGATGATACCGAAAGCCGCCGCCCGGCGAGCCGTTCCACGACAGGCAGCTCTCCGGCACCTTTTGACCCACGTCGCAAAACACCTCTTGAGCCGGAACCCCTCCGGGCAGAAGATCGCTTTGCCCCTTCCCGCTCCCCCCGGCCAGAAACGCCAGCTTCCGTAGCCCGCCCCCGTTACGATTTTGAGGACGAAGAAGAGGCTCAACAGCCTGAGCGCCCCCGCAACGGGGTTTTAATGCCGATTATCGTCGTTGTGCTGGTGATCGGCGGCCTGCTGGCAGCCATTCTGTTGCCCGGTTGGGAAAAAATGGACAGCGGTCTTGGTGCGGCGATGGCCAAAATTAAAACCAGCGTCACCGGCGTGTTCGACAGCGTAAAAAATCTGATCGTACCGGAACAGGCCGGCATTCAGGGCTTCTCCGTAAGCCCCACGGCTGCTACGGCACCGGTGGATCTGGTGTTCACCGTACAGGCATCTTCAGCGGTAACAGAACTGCGGATTCTGGATCAGAACGGCCAAACTGTTTTACAGCGCAATCTGGACGATTCCGATTCGCCGAATGATACCATCACGAAGAACAGCAACTTTACAATCTGGGCGTTGCACTATACCTGCGACGAGGCGTACGACGGCCTTTTCACCGTACAGTCGATGAAACGAGACGGCACCTGGGATGAAGGGACCGCCCTGCTCCAGCCCGTCAGCATCGCCGCACCGGTGGTGACCGAGCCGCCCATTCAGGATTTCGAGGCGGATACCACGCAGGGTACCGTACCCGCGACGATTGGTTTTACTGTCGTCACCAGTCTGGACGTAACAGCTGTGCAGATTGTGAACGATTATGGCGACGCCGTCGCCGAAGCGTACCTGAACGACGCAGGCAATCAGGTAACCGAAAACGCCGCAACCCGTGAATGGAGCCTGACCGCGCAGTTTGAAGACGAATACGCGGGCAGTTTCCACGTTTCCTACGAACTGGAATCGGATATTGCCTTTACGCAGAGCGATTACGGCCTTGACGTTACCCTGACCGCTCCCGACATTGCCACGGACGATTCCGCGTCGATAGGCACGGACGACAATAGCGTCGCCGCAGGCGACGATCAAGCCGCGAACAGCACCGGTAATACCGCAACGGCGAAGAACGCCGCCCTGACCGACGAGGGTGCCAACGGGGCAGACGTCGCTGAAACTGCGTCGCCCGAGTCGACTGCTTCACCTTCGCCCGAACCGACCGCTACGCCTTCGCCGGCTCCGACAGCGACCCCCGAGCCGACTGCCACTCCCGAGCCGACCCCTGCCACAACGCCGGAGCCGACGCCGGTTGCGATCCTCTCTGCCGCCGCGGATGATTCGGCGGCTCCTTCCGCCCTGAAGCTGACCACCAAAGCCTATGACGGCTTAAAAGTGAAGACCGACTACAGCCGTGCCGTCAAGCTGGCTTTAAACGATCCTTTCAAGTATGCCGTATGGGATCAAAGCGGCATCCTCACCTTCCGTGGCGGCCCGTTCCGTCAGAACGCAGCATCCGGCACGGTCGAGATTACCTCCAATACCCTGTCCGAGCTTTGGAAAGTGCCCATGGAAGGCTCCATGAAGGCAAAAACAGCCACACTCACCGGCGTAAGCTGGCCCGGCCAGCCGTTGATCGTAAAATGGCCCACGCAGTTGCGCGCCATTCTGGGGATGAACGCCGAATCGAAAGATACCAAAGCCCTCAAGGAAGTCATCGTTGGCAGCCAGAACGGCTCCCTGTATTTCCTTGATCTTGTTACCGGCAAAGCCACGCGCGACACCGTCAGCCTTGGCTGGCCTTCCAACGGCGTGCTCGCCCTGCAGACGGACGCTTCCCCCATGCTTTCAGTAGGCCAGCACATCAGCGTACTTGCTAAAAAGACCGTCGATAACGGCCTGCATCTTTTCAACCTGCTGAATAACAAAGAGCTGACCCTGCTTAGCGGCCGCGATAAGGCCATGCAGACCAACTACAGCGGCTTTAACAGCGCGCCCCTCTTTGACATGAGCACCGGCGCGATGATCGTGGGCGGCGAAAACGGACTGCTCTACACCATGGAACCCAAGGAAGACTTCGATCATGTGGTGGGAACGCTTAAGATTGACCCCTCCTTCCAGCGCTATTCCTGGAAGACGGCCAGCCAGAAGGCGAAAAACACCAATATTGACGGTGCGGTAGCCATGTATGGCCCGTATGTGTACTTTGCCGACCAGACAGGCATCCTGCAGTGCGTGGATGTGAATACCCTTACTCCTGTGTGGGCGGCGGATACCGGCGATAATACCGACGCTGCCATCGCGCTGGATATGGAGAACGATTCCACGGTGGCGCTGTATACCGGCAACACCCTCCTCAATCAGGGTCGCACCGGCGTATGTACTATTCGCCGGTATGACGCGCTGACCGGCAAACAGGCCTGGGCTTTCCAGGTGCCGGATGTAACCTATACCACAACGGCGCTCGTCGGCTGTTACGCCAGCCCCGTCGTCGGCCAGAATTCCGTAAGCGATCTGGTCTACTTCACCGTTACCAAGGGCGAGAGCAGTGCCGTTCTGTATGCGCTGGATAAAGCGTCCGGCGCTGTTAAGTGGAGCCAGGCGCTGGAAAGCGCCACTGTGTCCAGCCCCGTTGCCGTGTATAACGTGGAAGGCGATGCGTGGCTGATCCAGGCGCAGGGCAACGGTAAACTGATGCTGATGAATGCCAAGACCGGCGAAATCCTCAACACCCTGCAACTGGACGGCACCGTAGAATCCTCCCCGGCTGTGTACCGCGACGTGCTTGTTATCTGTACCAACGGCGCAAACACCAGCAATATTTACGGCATCAAGCTACAATAACAGGAGCGTGCATCCATGAAAATTTATCTGGACGCAATGGGCGGCGACCACGCGCCGCAGGCGACCGTCAGCGGCGCGCGGGAAGCGCTGTCCCTGTACCCGGAACTTACGCTGGAACTGGGCGGCCCCGCCGCAGCCGTGCAGGCGGAAGTGGATCGCGTCTTTGCTGATGCTCCCGCGCTGAAAACACGCCTGATCGTAACCGATTGCCCGGAAGTCATCACCAATGACGAGTCCCCCGTGATGGCTGTACGAAAAAAGAAGGACAGCGCGATTGTAGACGGAATGCTGAAACTGCGCGACCGGCAGGTAGATGCGTTTGTATCCGCGGGTTCCACGGGCGCGGTTCTGGCAGGCGGTATGTTCCGACTGGGACGCATCAAAGGCATCGACCGCCCCGCGCTCGCCCCACTGTTGCCGAACGGCAAGGACTATTTTCTGCTGATCGACTGCGGCGCCAATGTGGATTGCCGCCCGGAATATTTGCAGCAATTCGCCCTGATGGGGAATGCCTACATGCGCGGAAGCCGAGAAAGGCTGCGCGCTTACCAAAGCGGCATACGAGCTGTTGTCGGAAAGCGGACTGAACTTCGTAGGCAATGTGGAAGCCCGCGACATCACCGGCGACCTAGCGGATGTGATCGTTTGCGACGGGTTTGTTGGCAACGTGATCCTCAAGTTTATGGAAGGCGTGGCCGGAACGCTGATGGGCATCATCAAGAAGGAAATCACCGCGGATTTCCGCGGCAAGATCGGCGGTCTGCTGGCAAAGCCCGCTTTTAAACGGGTGAAAAAAACGATGGATTACACTGAAGTGGGCGGCGCGCCCCTGCTGGGGGTGAGCGGCGCGGTCGTGAAAGCGCATGGTTCCAGCAACGCGCACGCTATCGCCTGCGCCATCAAGCAGGCCGTGAATATGGTCTCCGCGGATGTTGTGGGGAAAATCGAGGCCCGGCTCGCCCCTGCCCAACCGGAAACCGCAGAGTAAGCCCCGTTCGGAATCCGGTTCTGCCGGGCTCCTGATGGATAATTCAATCATCCTGCCAACGATAAAGGAGGAGTTCTCATGGTTTTTGATCAGGTTCGCGATATGATCGCTTCCCAGCTTCAGGTTGATCCCGCCACCATCACCCCGGAAAGCCGGCTGGTGGAAGATTTGAAAGCCGACAGCGCCAACATCATGGTGATGATTCTGGAACTGGAAAACCAGTTTAACATCGAAGTTGAGGACGAGGTGATCCTCAACCTGAAAACAGTTGGCGATGTAACCAAGTATATCGAAGCGCACAAGTAATCCCACGTTTCGCATTCCGCCACACAGCTTCCCGGCGCTGAACGTTCAGCGCCGTCTTTCGTACGGTACTGTTCAAAGATAACGGCGCGTTACCCGCGTCCAAAGGAGACTTTGCCCATGCGTTCGCTGCAGACTGCGCTGCAATATCGCTTTCAGAACGAATCTCTGCTCCGCCTTGCCCTTACCCATCCTTCCGCCAAAGAGGAAACGGATAACCAGCGGTTGGAGTTTCTGGGCGACGCGGTGTTGGAGTTTGCAATCAGCGATATATTGTTTCGCAAGTATCCCGAGCAGCAGGAAGGCGACCTGACCGCGCGCCGCGCCGCACTGGTCTGCGAGGAAACGCTCTGCCATCTCGCACGCTCACTGAACGTGGGCGTTTTTCTGCGGATGGGCCATGGGGAAGAAAGCACGGCAGGCCGTGACAAGCCAAGCATCCTTGCCGACGCAATGGAAGCCATCATCGCCGCCGTTTACCTTGACGGAGGCTGGCAGGCTGCCTGCGCGTTGATTGATCGGCTTTTTACGGATGAGGAAACTTTGTCCACCCTGCGCGGGCAGGATGACAAGGGGTCATTGCAAACCTTCACGCAGGCCCGTGAACTGGGTTTACCGGAGTATGTGGTGGTGGAAGAAAGCGGTCCCGCGCACGATCGGCGCTTTATCATCGAAGTGCGCGTAGCCGGCGAAGCCATCGCCCGCGGCGAAGGCGGCAGCAAGAAATCGGCAGAACAATCCGCCGCGCGCCGCGCGCTTACCATTCTTAAATCCGGGGAATAGGGGGAAGAAGATGCGGCTGAGCAAGCTGGAAATCTACGGCTTCAAATCGTTCGCTAAGCGCACCGAAATCGTCTTCCCGCAAAATGTGACCGGCATCGTCGGCCCCAACGGAAGCGGCAAGAGCAATATTGGCGACGCGGTCCGGTGGGTGCTGGGCGAACAGAGTGCCAAAACGCTGCGCGGCAACAGCATGAGCGACGTAATCTTTAACGGCACACAGCAGCGTAAGCCTATGAATTACTGCGAGGTAACGCTTGTTTTTGATAACGCGGACCGCCAGCTGCATCTGGATTACAGCGAAGTCAGCGTAACGCGGCGGGTGTACCGTAGCGGCGATAGTGAGTACCTGCTTAACGGTGCCGCCTGCCGCCTGAAAGATGTCGTGGATCTTTTCCGCGATACCGGCGTCGGTAAGGAAGGGTATTCCATCATCGGGCAGGGGCGCATTGATGAAATTCTCTCCCAGCGCAGCGAGGATCGCCGCGCCGTTTTTGAGGAAGCGGCGGGCATCAGCCGCTTCCGCGCCCGCAAGGACGAGGCAGAGCAGCGCCTGAAACGCAGCGACGAAAACCTTGTCCGGATTGCCGATGTGCTGGACGAACTGCAAAAACAGCTGGGGCCTCTGGAAAAACAGGCGGAGGTTGCCCGCGAATACCTTGCGCTTTCCGAAACGCTGAAGGAGCTGGATATCCAGCTCTATTTAGTGCGTTACGACCGGTTAGGCAAACGCTTCGCTACCGTGCGCGACGCGCTGTCCGCCGCAACCCTGCAACTGACGGGGCTGACCGACCGCGTCAACGAGCTGAATACCGACCGGGAACAGCGCGAGCAGGGGTTGGAAGCCCTGCAACAGGCATTATCCGCAGCACACGACGCGCTGCTGGCGCAGACCGACGCGCTTCACCGTGCGCAGGAACAGTCCCAGAACGTGGAGAACCGCCTGCAAACCGGCACCGAAACCCTCTCCCGACTCCAGAGCGAGGCGGATTCCGTACAGGCGCGGATGCGATTGATTAACGCCACCATGAGCCAATCGGAAGGCGGTCTGGACGAGGCGGAACACCTGCGCGCGCAGGCAGAAGCCGCTTTGGCGGAACGCCGGCAGGCGCTGACCCTTGCCTCGGAAACCGCGCAGAAGTGGGAAGATGAACTGTCTGCCCATAAAACCGCAATTATCGAGAGTATGACCCGCATGCAGGACGCCCGCACCGCACAGGCGAGGCAGGCGGCTATGCTTAAACAAATGGCCGCGCGCCGCGAAGAACTGAAAGCCGCGTTGGAAGGCGGCACGGAAAAGGAAATCGCTCTTCAGGCCGCGTTGCAGACTGCCGTAGAAAACCTGATCGTAGAATCCAACCTGCTGAACCAGCGCCGAGGAGAAGCGGAAGCGCTGGAAGTGCGCGCGCGGGAACTGGCCGAAGGGCTGGAAAACAAGCGACTGGAAGCGCAGACTCTCGCACAGAGTGCGCGTAGCGATGAGACGCGTCTGAAAACCCTGCAAGAACTGCAGGAAGGGTACGAAGGGTACCAGTACCCCGTAAAACAGGCCATCACCTACGCCCGCCAGAAGGGGCTGTCCGGCGTACACGACGTTGTCGCGCTGCTGCTGGATGTGCCGCAGGCATATGAAACCGCCCTGGATATGGCGCTTGGCGGCGCAATGCAGAATATTGTTACGGATACCGAGCAGGATGCGAAAACCCTGATCGAATACCTGCGCGAAAATCGGCTGGGCCGCGCTACTTTCCTGCCCATCTCCTCCATGCAGGGGCGCACCCTCTCCCCCGCGGAGCGTCGCGTGCTCACCATGGATGGTTGTGTGGGCGTCGCCAGCGAGCTATGCCGCTTTGAGGAACAATACCGCCCCGTGATGGAAAACCTCCTCGGTCGCACCGTAATTGCCCGCGATCTGGACAGCGGTATCCGCATCATGCGCGCGGGGAACCACGCTTTCCGCCTGGTCACGCTGGCGGGCGATGTGATGCACTCCGGCGGCGGTATGACAGGCGGCAGTATCCGCCAGAAGGCGCAAAACCTGCTGGGTCGGGAACGGGAAATCAAGGAGCTGGCCGCGTCCCTTGCGGAGAAGAGCGAATCCGTGTCCGCAGCCATGCAGACGGTTGCCGATATGGAAGCCGAACGTTCAACGTTGCGGGAAAAGCGGCTTGCCGCGCGCGAAGCCGTACAGCAGCAGGAAATCGCCGTGGCGCGTGATACCGAGCGCCGGAAAAACGCGGAAAACGAGCTGGCCGAGCATACCCAGTCGTTGGAGGATACGCGCCAGGCGGTTGAACAGCTGGACGAGAGCATCACCGGACTGGAAACCGAACTGGCCCACACAGAAGCGCTCACGGGCCGGGAGCAGACCGATGCCGAAGCCATGAACCAGAAAACCGCTGCGCTGGACGCGGAACTGGGCAGAGCGCGCCGCAGCCGCGAAGCCGCGCAGGAAGCGCAAACGCAGGCTATGCTGGCTCTGCAGGAGGCGGAGCATACCTGCGACCGCCTGCACCGCGATAAACGACGCCTGCAGGAGGATCACGAAGCCTGCCGAAAAGAACTGGATGGGCTTGCCGAACGACGCAATCAGGCGCAGGACGAGGTTGGGCAGGCTGAGCATGACCGGGATTCCGCCACGCAGGCCGTGGCTCTGGCTGAGAACAGCGTAGCGCAGGCCAAGGCGCATGTGGAAACCGCCGAAGCCGGACGTGCCGAAGCACAAAGGGCGCTGAAAGATGTGCAGAACGAAACCGAAGCCGCCCGCACGCTTGCGGAAAAGGCAACTGAGCGCCAGCACAGGCAGGAGATGAGCCTGTCCCGGCTGGAGAGCGAGCAGAAAGCCCTGAACGACCGTCTGTGGGATACCTACGAACTGACCTATGCAGGGGCCAGGGATGCTTATGCAGAATACAGGAGAGGGAGGGCGCAGGATTCCGCCGATGCGGGCACGTCCGACGATGGCGCGACCGCAACTGCCGCGAACGCAGACTCTGTGGAAGAAGCCGTTACCGATATGCCTCCCCTG
>Ga0209098_1004119_pt1 | contig 11508 bp, 5 predicted proteins | sample AD_JPNHW1_MetaG_FD_184429 | JGI IMG/M metagenome (GOLD analysis project Ga0209098, IMG submission 184429) | Active sludge microbial communities of municipal wastewater-treating anaerobic digesters from Japan - AD_JPNHW1_MetaG (SPAdes) (version 2) | ecosystem: Engineered > Bioreactor > Anaerobic >... | reverse complement strand
TCGCAGCATGGATGTGGATGAAAAAAAATACATCACCCGCAGTCGCGTGTTCTTTGCCGAAGAGCGCATGAGCGATCCCGCGTGGAAGGACAAGGTGGTGAAACTGTTGTCAGACAATGTTTACATTACCATCGACCTCGATGTGTTCGACCCATCGGTATTGCCGTCAACAGGTACTCCCGAACCCGGGGGGCTGTTCTGGTATGAGGTGCTGGAACTGATGCGCATGGTAAATGCTAAAAGAAATATCGTCGGGCTGGATGTGGTGGAACTCTGCCCGAACAAAGCCGATAAGGCTTCTGACTTTATCGCTTCGAAACTTATTTACAAAATTCTGAGCTATAAGTTTTGCAGTAAATCAAGATAGTTGATAACCGGACTGTCCGAAAGGTCAAAAGTTTTTATTTCTCGCCAAGGCGCAAAGACGCAAAGATTTTTTAACTGGCTTCATATCCTATGTGCCCTATGTGCCTATGTGGTGAAAAAAGCAGCATAATTTATTTCACGCAAAGACGCAAAGATGCAAAGTTGCAAAGTTGCAAAAGTTTGAATTGCAAAACACATTGATAATATTTTGAGTATTAAAATTTGTAATAAATAAACTGCCGGAATTTTGGTATTTTTGCAGCAGGAAAAACCGACGGAAATAAATGAATCTATCAGTGAACCTGTTCCATAAACCGAAGACGATCGTTTCACGCCAGGGCGCCAAGGCGCAAAGTGTTGTCATTGAAATGATCTTTTCTTCTTATCTGTAGGTGCCGGCCCGGGATCAGCATTTTGGAAAATATAGAAATAAGAAATATTTAATAAATCAAATAATATCATCATCATGAAATTAAAAAAGAAAGACCTGTTAAAAGAAACTGTCAAGCATTTTGACATAAAAAAAGTTGATACCACACCTATGATCAAGGCCATGCGCGATATGTCGTTTACCTCGCGTGACACGGCTGTTGCCGCTGATATTTATGACCGCATGATCAAAGATAAAGACTGCACCATTATGCTCACCTTAGCAGGCAGCACCAGCGCCGGCGGATGCATGCAGGTATATGTCGACATGGTAAAAAACAATATGATCGATGTAGTGGTGGCCACCGGGGCTTCCATCGTCGATATGGACTTCTTTGAAGCACTGGGATTCAAACATTATAAAGGCACTCCGTGGATCGACGACAGCATGTTACGCAGCCTGTACATCGACCGTATCTACGATACATTTATTGATGAAGAAGAGCTGCAGGCATGCGACAGCACCATATATAAAATTGCCAGCACACTGGAACACCGGCCATATTCCTCACGCGAGTTTATCTGGGAAATGGGAAAATACCTGAGCAAGAATTCTAAGAAAAAAGATTCGCTGGTTCAGGCATGTTATGAACATAATGTCCCCATATTCTGCCCGGCCTTCAGCGACAGCAGCGCGGGTTTCGGCCTGGTGAGGCACCAGTGGGAAAATCCCGAAAGCCATGTGAGCATCGATGCGGTGAAAGATTTCCTTGAACTTACCAAAATAAAGATGGCAGCCAAGACCAGCGGCCTGTTCATGGTTGGCGGCGGCGTTCCCAAGAATTTTACGCAGGACACCGTTGTATGTGCCGAAGTACTTGGTTTTGATGTGCCGATGCATAAGTATGCCGTTCAGGTTACCGTGGCTGATGTACGCGATGGCGCCTGCTCCAGTTCCACGCTGAAGGAAGCTTCATCATGGGGCAAGGTGGACACGGTTTACGAACAGATGGTCTATGCCGAAGCCACTACCGTAATTCCGATGATTGCCAGCTACCTCTATCATAAAGGCGATTGGCGCAAACGTAAGAAATACGAATGGTCCAAACTGTTTGAAAAAAAGCAGGCCGTTAAGGCAAAAGCCACGAAAAAGTAAATCTTTCCGCTGGCGGCAGGCTACCGGGTTACAATCACCTTTCTTGTGAAGGTTGAGCTGCCGGTATTTGCAACGATATAGTACATCCCGTTGTTGTTTAGTGAAATATTTAATAGCAGCGGGATGTTGCTTTCTGTTTTTTCGATCAGCTGCCCTGTTGCATCGAAAATGCTTATGCACGTAGTATTTTGCGGCAGCATAACTGTGAAATTCCCGTTATTGGGGTTCGGGTATACCTCAAATGTTACGGCGGTGGCAATATCGGCCATTCCAACCGGCGTCACCATAAATTGCAGGGTGTCGGACCAGTCGCTCCAGCGCAGGTTTTTGTCGCGGTAGCGCATGCGCCACTTATAAGTTTGGCCAACAGACAGCACGCCCGGCTGTAACGTATATGTGGTCAGGTCGAGGCCGGCACTGAGGTTGACCGGGTGATAAAATGGGGCCCCGGAATCGCCAAAATAGTCTTCAACATCGACGGATACATCTATCAGGGGGCTGCTGAAACTTCCGGATGCCTGTATCAGTTGAAATTCCGAAGACATCAGTGTATCCTGTCCCGAGAAAGGTGTGGCGGTCAGTACAGGCTGAGGGTCGGAATAAAATTCTGGAATGATACCGTGAGGTTTATCGGGCGCAGGCCGGTTGAGGATGCGGTGCCATTTGTCAAGGCGTTCCAGGTTGCGGGGTTTATCTATATTGCCCAGGCTGTACATGGTGGTAAAAACGCTTTTTGCGCTCATGTTGATATCTGTAAGTATAAAACAGTAATGGTCGAGCGACTTTTGTATTTCGGGATAATCGGTTTGGTTATTATATATCCCCCAGCGGTCGAGGGCTCCGCCGCCGCCACCTGTCAGCACTTCCCAGAAGTCCCAGTTGCCGCTGTGTGTGCCGCGTATGGCGCCGCGTTCATAATTATGAGAGTGGCCGTGTGTGGTCATAACCATTTTAGTACTGGCGGCTTCGACAGGATATAGATCATCTTCTACATAAGCGGAATTGCCATCAGGCCATACTTCGCTGTGGCCGGGCTCATGGTCAAAAACAAAGATGAAATCCGTATTTTCATCACCTTCAGCTTCATTGATCCTGTTCTGCAGCCAGCTGGTCTGTATCAACGTATTATAAGTCCCATTGGCATTCAGGGCAATAAACCGGCAGTTGCCAAGGTTAAAACAATAATACTTTTCTGAATATCCCGTATAATCCTCATATTTCATAAACTGGTAAAAATAATTGCTTTCTCCTTCATGATTCCCTATGGATATCATGGTGGGGATATAGGGCGATATGGCGGATAAGGGGTTGAAATGCTCATTCATAAAGCGTCCCAGATCATAGCCGTTTTCGCAGATATCTCCGGAATGCATGATAAATGTAACGGAATCGTACCATTCCGGGCCATACAACTGCTTGTATACATAAGCGATGGTGTCGATGATGGAGGTGCTGGTGAGGGTGTTGGTCTGAGTGTCGCCAAGTTTTGCAAAACGTATGTGACGGCCTGGCATGCCCGGGTTGGGAGGGGTGCGGAAATGATATACTGATGATGTGTCATTGCCGCAGATGCAACGGTAATAATAGCGGGTATCGGCTGTCAATCCTGAGAGTTGAACGGTATGCCACCTGTTCACATAGGGGAAAGTGCCGATATCTTCGTATGTACCTGTTGAAGCATATCCCAATGCAGGGGTAGTGCCGTACTCAACCATGGGAGCGCTGTTATAATAGGAGTTCCAGCTTACATACATGGTGCTGGATGTTGGCGACTGCAGGTAGGGTGTGATGTCCGAGACACGGAATCCGCCCAGGCCTCGTACTTCAGAGGCCGATAATGAGGTGTTGAACAATGCAACCTGTGCTGCAAATATCATATTATCTTCACCGTTTTCATCAGCGAAAAACAGAACTTTGGGGTCGAGTGAGTACCTGCCGTCGAGGATCTGGCTGATACCGTCAAGGACGAGTTTGCCGTCGATGTAGTATCTCAGGCTGCTGCCAAGGTCCACTGTAACCACAATTCTGTACCATGTGTTTGCTTTCAGCGAAAAGCCCGTATATCCTGTTCCTGTAATCCCGAGTTCACTGTAGGGATTGATAAAAACTTCCCCGTCGTTGCTGTTGCTCATATTGGTCTGGTACAGGCAATGATATTCCTTGGGATTGTCGATCATCACATCAAATAAAATAGAATACTCGTTAACCAGTGAACCGCCGCCATTGCCGGAAATGCCATGTGTGCAGGAGTAATAACTGCCCGCATCGATGGCCACGGCGCCATCACCCGGCACGGGGCCTGCTACGGCAGTTTGTGTGCCTGTAAGTACAAGATTATTTCCAAGCATTGCGTGAAGCAGGTCGGACGGATTATCAAAGGTCCAGCGCCCGACAAGGCTGGCAGGCCAGTTTTGTGCATAGGAAACTGCATTTATGACGATAAAAATGATAACAGGATAAATTTTCTTCATTTGCATCATTGTTAAAATATAGTGTTTGTGGCAATATAGTAATTTTCCTGAATGATATATCTAAAACAGGGAAATTATACCCGGATGATATTCAAACCAGCACATTTTGCAGCGTTGACTGGAGTAATTACGTATTATAGTTTCGGGTTACTACCAAAACAGGATATCCTGTTAATTTTGTCCTATACTTTTTGCTTCCTCAAGGGTAATTCTTTGATTTTTATAAAAGGGGACTATGAAAGCATTTGGGAATCCTGCTTTTCTGGCCACTTCCAGAAGATCCGACGCCCTGGCCAGGTCTTTGGTTTTTCCCCAGGTATATTTATAAAGGCCCTTATCGTAATAGTATTCCACCGATTTTAATCCTTTAAAAACCGGATCGTCAACAGAAACTTTCCGGCCAGCCATGATCTGTACCCGGAAAATAAGTTCGTCATTATCTTCAAATGAAGTTTCTGTTTTTTCTGTTTCTGTTGTCTCAGGTTCTTTTACTTTTGTTTCCTTAACCTCATTTTTCCGGGGTTCAATGATGTTGATCTTTTGTTGGATTATGGTGTCAGGTGGATCAGAAATTACTTTTTTTTTTCATTGATATCCGGAACTTTTTTATTGGCAGGTTTCGGATTTACAATGACGTTATTTCCTTTTTCACTCTTCATATCCACGTTTCCGACATCTTTAACAAACCCGGTAACCTTAAATTCCGTGCGCCTGTTGTACTGGTGTTGTTCTTCGGTACAATCTGATTGCAGAGCGCCTTCGCAGGGGCAATAAATCAGCATCATGTTTTCACCATATCCTCTGCTGGTGATACGGCTTTTATCAATACCCTGGCTGATGATGTATGCCACGCTGGATTTGGCACGGCGGGCGGAGAGGGCTTCGTTATAAGCTTTTGATCCCCTGCAGTCGGTGTGCGAACCGATCTCGATCTTTATGGTCGGGTTGTCGATGAGCAATTTCACGATTTTGTCGAGTTCAACAGCAGCATCGGGGCGGATATCGGATTTGTCGAAGTCGAAATAAATGTTTTCGATACGAATAGCCTTGCCCACCACGATTTTGCTGAAGTAGAAATCGCGTATAGCGCCTTCGGGCGGGATGGCTTCCACCACCTGCGTCAGGGTGTAATAGCCGTCTTTAGATGCTTTAACGGTGTACCGTGTATTCGGCTGCAGGTCGTTGGCCTTGTATGTGCCGCTGGCATCGGTAACGTGCGAGTATACCTTATTGCCGTCATTGTCGGTGATTTCCACCAGCACCCCGTCAAGCTTGACATTGGTCTTGGGGTCGATGATTTCATAACAGGTACCTGCAATGAAGTAGGTCGGTATGCGTGTCATGAGTATCTCAAATTCTTTGCTGTTGTCTTTTGTAGGTTTGATGACGACATTGTTTTTCGGGAAGTACCCTTCGCTGGTTGCATCAACAAAATAGGTATGTTTGGGATACAGGTCGACGATGTATTTCCCTTCTTTTTCGGTGAATTCAGATTTTTCGCTGGTTGCGGAGTCGGTGATAACGATTTTTGAGTCGAGAAGTTTTCTGAGCACAGAATCCATGACCAGTATGGTATATGTTTTTTTCTCCGGCTTGTTGACGGTAAACTCATAAATATCGTCATCGATGTTCATGTTTTTCCTGTTAGAGCTTAAGTATCCTTTAGGACTGTCGGGGTTAAATGTGATACCGAAATCGTCGTTCATGCTGTTTAAGGGAGCGCCCATGTTTTGAGGTTTGCCAGAAGGCATTCCCTGTTCATTGAGATTGACATTGAAGATATCTAATCCGCCGATTCCGGGGAGGCCGTTGGAAGAAAAGTACAGGGTTCCGTCTTCGGAAACATATGGGAATGCTTCGTTCCCCGGGGTGTTGATTTCCGGGCCGAGGTTAACCGGGTTCATCCAGGTTCCGTTAGCTTTGGAAGCCACCCATAAATCCATTCCGCCTTGTCCTCCGGGCATGTCCGATGTAAAATAGAGTTTTGTTCCGTCGGGGCTAATGGCGGGATGCCCTGTGTTGTATTCGCTGCTGTTGAAGGGAAAGGGCTGTAAGGCGCCGAACTTTTTGGTGTTGTCGTCATAGGCAGCTTCATAGAGATTAAAGACCACATCGCCGTTCAATCCTTTAATAGCTTTGTTTTTCACGACGTTGTTGCGTGTGAGGAACATGGTTTTACCGTCTTTGGAAAAGCAGACCGGTCCGTCATTAAATTTGTTCTGAAGATAATTGGCAAATAACTTCATTTTATATCCGATCACATCGGGAGAAGCTTCATAGATAAAATAGTATTTTTTGTCGGTCCAGGGGTGTGTGTAGCTGATCATCTGAGCGCGAACGCGTGCAGAAACAAAGACAATTTTTTTGCCATAAAACACCGGGCAGAAATCATTTTCGGGGGAAGAGAACCCGGCCATTTTCACGGTGAACCTGTCCTGGTCTTTATAGAAATCATTGAGTTTGTCGATAGCTTTAATAAACACTTTTCCCCTGTTATCGGCCTGGTAATCGCGCATAAACTTTTCGGCTTCCTTGTAATTACCTGTTTCCATGAGGGCCTGAGCATAATAATACAGATGAATAGGTTGAGCTTCTTTCAGCCGCACGACTTTAGAGTAGTAAAGTTCAGATTTTTTGACATCATTGGTGAGGCGGTAACAATCAGCCACTTTAATTAAAGCCTCGGCTACGGATGTATCTCTTTTTAAAACCTGCAAATATTTAGGAATTGCATAGGCATAAGCTTTAAGGTCATAAAGCTTATTGGCTCTTTGTAAGGAATATTTCTGGGCGGAAATGTTGGCAGAGACCAGTATAATTAAACAAAAAGCGCATACAAATTTTAAAATATTTTTCATAGTTCAATAGTATTATTATTAATATTAGAAGTAACGGGGCGAAATGACCTTCTTACCCTTATAAGCGAAAATGTATGAAAGCAGGATTTCATGTGATCCACCTGAGAACTTGTTTATTTGCGTGAGCTGGTAGTCATAGGAGTATGAGACGAGCAGGCTTGGCAGAATCTGCACGCCGGCCAGGAAGCTGATATCGGCGCCACTGCGGTATCCGAGGCCGAGCCAAAGCTTTTCGATGATGAGTGCATCGAGGTTGACATCAAATTCCATGGGAGCATTAACAGCCACTTTCATCATGGCGTGGGGCTTGAGTTTAAAGTTTTCGCTGATGTGGAATACTCTTCCTGCGGCCAGGTAGTAATGCCATGATTTCAGGTTGAAGGAAACGCCTTTGATACGAGCTCCCAGGTCACTGAATTTGATATGGTCGTCAAGCATTCTTGGGATAGAAAAGCTGGCATAGAACTTATCGGTGTTGAAATACATCCCGAATCCGAAGTTAGGCGCACCGATCAGCGGCGTGTTGACCGAGAAGCTCGGGTCGCCGGGTTCGGTAGGGTTAACATCGGCAAGTTTGTTAATCTGCAGGTGAACACCCCCCATAAGTCCGAAGCTCAGTGAGCTGCGGGCACCGGTTTTTAACCGGTAGGCATAGCTGACATAAATGAGGTTACGGTTGAGCACGCCTATTTTTTCGTTCAGGAATGACAGTCCGAGCCCCATTTTATTCTGGTACAGGGGTGTGTTGATGGAAAAAGTAGTAGTGATAGGCCTGCCCGGGAAGTTGACCCATTGCTGCCTGTGTAGCAGCGTAACGGCCAGGGCTTCTTTGGCGCCTGCATAAGCGGGATTAATAAACATCTCATTGTTCATATACTGAGTGAACATAGGATCAAACTGAGCTTTGAGCCCGTTGCTGCAAAAGCAGGAAATAATGATGATCCCAATGACTAATTTTAATGATTTATATTTCATGGTGTCAATATTTATAGTTGGTTATTAATATTGTACAATAATATATCCCTTAGCAGGCGTCATATCTTCGGAGTTGAATTCAAAGATATAGTAGTAGGTACCGGGTTGTACTTTTCCTTTACCGGTGAGTATTCCCCTGTTAGGTGTGGCATCCCATGTATTCATATAGTTTTCTTTTTCATAGATTAGGTTGCCCCAACGGTTGAATACTGAGATTTTATTGTCGGGATAATTATCAACACCTTTGATGACAAAGAGATCATTGATTCCGTCATCGTTGGGCGAGAAGCCATCGGGGATGTAGAATTCCATACCTTCGAGCTTGAATGGGGTTGGTTCGTTTTCGCCCGGTTCGTTGGCAATGCCGTTACCATTAGGATCGGGGTTTACGCCATTATTGGACGTGTCGGTAACAAACTCGCCTGATTCGGCAACGCCATATCCAAGTGCAAAGTTGAGGTAATTGGTAACTTTAAAGCTATGAGTATTGACGTTGACGGTAAATTCAATCTGGCTTATTTCTCCTATTTCAAGATAACTGGTGTATTCCAGCAGGTTAATGTCCGTGGTGCCGTTAAAGCTAATGTCTTCCACCAGGTGTCCTGTGGCAATGGGCCCGGAAACCATACTAAATGTAGCGGGAGCAGGGAAGGTCTCGGACAGGTCGTCAGTTACCTGAACATTATGCAGCACTTCGTTACCCAGATTTTCGACATTGATGCCGAAGGTAACGTTGAAACTGCCGTCATGTTGTTTAACAATGCTGATCACGTTCTTAGCCAGTCCAATGACAGGTTTTTCAGGAGGCGGAATGATGAGTAATCCGATATCGCAGGCCTGAGCGCCGTCGCAGATGGTGACACATACCGTATCTGTACCTGTGAAAGTGGAGTCGGGCGTGTATGTAATACAAACCTCATTGCCATTAACTACGGCGGTAGCTTCACCATTTTCGAAACAGCCGGTGTTGGTTAAAATGAATGGTGTAGGCCCGTCAATGTCGAAAATAGGCAGGCACACCGTAATGGTGCTGTCGTGAGGAATGGTAACCGTGCTGTCGTTTACTATCGGAGGATCGTTTACGGGTTCAACGGTGATGATGACCATTGCGGTGTCGCATAAGATTGGATTACCGGCATCGCAAACCTGGTAGATCAGAGTGTCGGTGCCATTGAAGTTCGGATCAGGCGTGTAAGTAATTTCACCTGTACCCAAATCGATAGTGATGGTGCCATTTGTTGGGCCTGAACATTCCGGGCAATAAGTATTGACTGTAGCCGGGTTGATATTGTTGTCACAATCGGTATCATTTTCAAGCACATCTATGACCACAGGAACATCTTCGTCGGTAGTTGCATAATCAATGTTAGCAATAGGCGGAGAATAAATAGTAATGTATTGGATGCATGGAATGCTTGTATTTCCGGAAGCGTCAGTAGCAGTCCATGTGATTGTAGTGACACCTGCAGGGAAAGGATCATAGAGCGGCAGGTTGTCGGAACGCACACCGGTAAAGGTGATAGTACCTGAGCAAACATCAATACCTGTTGGGTCAACTATAGGTACTTCAGCGGCGCACATACCCTCAGAAGTAATTTGAGTTATATCATGCGGGCAAACAATCAGCGGTGGAGTGTCTTCAGTAACAGTTATAGTCTGTATGCAGCTCACACTTGAGTTTCCTGAAGCATCAGTAGCAATCCATGTAATAGTGGTAACTCCTACATGATAAGGATCGGTGAGCAGGAGGCCATCGGAGCGTACGCCTGTAAAAGTAAATGTTGTAGAACAGTTATCTGTAGCAGTTGGGTTGGTAGGAGTAACACTGGCGAAGCATTGTCCGTCAAGCGCGGCCACGGTAATATTCGGCGGGCAGGTAATCACCGGAGGAACATTTTCGGTAACAGTAACGGTTTGTATACAGCTTACACTTGAGTTTCCGGAACCATCAGCAGCTATCCAGGTGATGGTTGTAATACCTATCGGATACGGTTCTGAGAGTGACAGCCCGTCGGAGCGTACACCGGTGAAAGTGATCGTCGTAGAACAGTTGTCAGTAGCTGTTGGGTTAGGAACAGATACATTGGCAAAGCATTGACCCTGAAGTGTGGTTACGGTGATGTCCTGAGGACAGGTGATCACCGGAGGTACATTGTCAATGATTGTAATTGTTTGCAGGCAGGGCATGCTTGAGTTTCCGGCAGCATCGGTAGCTATCCATGAAATGGTGGTAACACCAACCGGGTATGGATCAGTCAATGGCAGGCCGTCGGAACGGGTACCTGCAAAAGTGATGTATGTAGAACAGTTATCAGTAGCCGTGGGGTAGGTGATGGTAATGTTTGCTGAACACATTCCGGGATCAGTATTTTTAGTAATATCAGCCGGGCAGGTGATCACAGGAGGTGTATTGTCATTAACCGTGATGGTTTGCAAGCAGCTGTTGCTTGAGTTTCCGGAAGCATCGGTTGCAATCCATGTAATAGTGGTTACCCCGATGGGGAAAAGTGCACTCAACGGCAAGCCATCGGAACGCACACCGGTAAAGCTGATTGTGGTAAAGCAGTTATCGGTGGCCGTGGGATCTACGATAGCCACATTGGCAAAACACTGTCCCGGCATCGTCGATACGGTAATATCCTGCGGGCAGGTGATGACCGGAGGAGTGTTATCAATGACGGTAACTGTTTGTATACAAGGAATACTGACATTTCCTGAACCATCAGTGGCGGTCCATGTAATCGTTGTAACTCCAACGGGATAAGGAGCGTTGAGCGCCAAACCATCGGAGCGTATTCCTGTAAAGGTAAATGTAGTGGAACAATTGTCAGTAGCAGTAGGATTGGTTATCGTGGCATTTGCGGAACACTGCCCCTGTGTAGCTATAAGGGTAATATCCTGCGGGCAGGTGATCACCGGTGGCACATTATCAATGATGGTAATGGTTTGTATGCAGGGCATGCTGGAGTTTCCTGAGCCATCAGTAGCCGTCCACGAAATGGTGGTAACACCTACAGGATATGGATCAGTTAAAGGCAGCAGGTCGGAACGAACACCCGTAAAGGTAATTGTTGTGAAGCAGTTGTCTGTAGCTGTTGGGTTAACAATCGTAACATGGGCAGAACAAAGCCCCTGGTCTGTATTCTGAGTGATATCCTGCGGGCATGTGATCACAGGGGGGGTATTATCAATAATGGTAACCGTTTGTACACAAGGGGTACTTGTATTTCCTGCTGCATCAGTAGCTGTCCAGGTAATGGTAGTAATGCCCACAGGGTACAGGGCGCTCAGTGGCAGGCCATCGGAACGTAAT
>Ga0209098_1004117_pt1 | contig 11520 bp, 9 predicted proteins | sample AD_JPNHW1_MetaG_FD_184429 | JGI IMG/M metagenome (GOLD analysis project Ga0209098, IMG submission 184429) | Active sludge microbial communities of municipal wastewater-treating anaerobic digesters from Japan - AD_JPNHW1_MetaG (SPAdes) (version 2) | ecosystem: Engineered > Bioreactor > Anaerobic >... | reverse complement strand
AACGATGCCCATGCTGCAAAAGCCGCCCAAAACCTGATGAAGATCGAAACAGCCATGGCAAAAAATTCACGCAAAAGCGAGGATACCCGTGACCCGCTGAAGAATTACAACAAAATAGCATACAGTCAACTGATAAAATCAACCCCGAACATCCACTGGCCCGCACTTATGGAAACATTCCGGTTAACAAACATCGATTCAGTCATTGTCGGACAACCGGAGTTTCTGACAGCCCTCAACGAGTACCTCCAATTATTCCAGCTCGACGAATGGAAAGACTACCTCAAATTCAATCTGGTGAACCCACTGGCAGGATGCCTCGACGATCGGACGTTTGCACTGAACTTTGGTTTTTATGCGACCACCCTGCATGGGATACAGGAACCCAAACCCCGTTGGCAACGGGTGGTTAGCCAAACCAATGGTGCCTTGGGCGAACTGATCGGGCAGGTATATGTGGCTGAATATTTACCCGAAGGCACCAAAGAAAAACTCTTGGAAATTGGTAATGCCATCCGAAATGTGTATGCCGAACGGATCAAAAATCTCGACTGGATGACTGATGCAACCAAAGAAAAAGCATTGACTAAACTCAACGGGGTTCTTTTCAAAGTGGGTTATCCCGACAAATGGAAAGATTTAAGCGCGATGCAGATCGACCGCTCTTCGTATGCAAAAAATACGATGAACAGCAGCAAGTGGTTTTCGAACTACATGTTTTCAAAATATGGCAAACCGGTCGACCGTACCGAATGGGCGATGGAACCGCAGGATTACAATGCCTATTACAACGGTTCGAACAACGAAATTGTGGTGCCGGGATGCAACATCATCGTTCCGGGATACGAACGGGTACTGGCCGATGACGCCATCCTCTATTCCATCATCGGCGGTTCGACTTTCGGTCATGAAATTACCCACGGTTTCGACGATCAGGGCTCGAAATACAATCAGTGCGGGAACCTTGAAAACTGGTGGACACCGGAAGACAGCGTCCGGTTTTATGCCAAGACCAAACTCATTGTGGAACAATTCAATGCCTACGTGCCGGTTGATAGTCTGCACATCAACGGAGAAAATACCCAGGGCGAAAACATCGCCGATCTGGGCGGGATTATGATGGGTTATGAAGCGTTCAAAAAAACAAAGCAATACAGAGATAACCAACTGATTGCCGGGTTAAATCCCAATCAGCGGTTCTTCCTGGCCTACGCCTATGCCTGGATGATCAACCAGCGCCCCGAAAATGTTGCCAACCAGATTCGCAGCGATGAACATTCACCGGCCAAATACCGGGTAATCGGGCCTTTGTCGAACATGCCTGAATTTTATGCCACCTTTGGGATCAAAAAAGGCGATCCCATGTGGCGTCCCGACAGTCTGCGAGTAAAAATATGGTAAAAGGAGAATCCCGGCAGACATCGTTTTCCGGGATTTTCTATTTTTAAGAAAAAATTTTTACAAATTCTATATGAAACCCTGTTTTGCACTGTTCGCCACGGTTGTTTTGCTTTCAGCAATTGCCGCCTGCACACCTCAACACGCCACCGTTACATTGGTTGCGGGTAATCCCAACGACACCACCACGTTATATCAGCCATTTGGAATGTGTTGCGATGGAAAAGGGAATTTGCTGGTAGCCGATGCCGGCCGTAACAGTATCCTCATCATAAAACCCAACGGAGAAGCAACCATTTTGGCTGGTACAGAAAAAGAAGGCAATCAGGATGGAGACCAAAAAACGGCGTCATTCTGCTCTCCCTCGGGTGTTTGTTGCGACAAGGCAGGAAATATCTACGTGGCAGGTTTTGGAGGACAAAACATCCGGAAAATATCGCCCGATGGAACAGTGACAACGGTTGCCGGTACCGGTGAAGAAGGTTATGTGGATGGCCCGGCCAACATTGCCCGCTTCAGTTCTCCCCGAGGCATCTGCATCGATTCCAATGGGAATTTGTTTGTGGGTGATTGCTGGAACCACCGCATTCGGAAAATCACACCCGAAGGAATGGTGAGTACCTTTGCGGGTGGAGGAAAAACCGGAGAGCTGGTTGTGAACGACTGGAGGGATGGAGCCGATACCACAGCCCGCTTTGATGCACCCTGCGGAATGGCAATCGACCAAAACAACAACCTTTATGTGGCTGACGCCAACAATAGCTGCATCCGGAAGATTACCCCCAAAGGATTTGTCTCCACCATTGCCGGCAAGGGAAAAGAAAAAGGGCTGACTGACGGCGCTATGGGAATTTCGAGGTTGAACGTTCCTACCGAGTTAACGGTTGCTAACGACCTCACGATCTATTTTTCCGACACATACAATCATTGCATCCGCAAAATCGACAACAAAGGGGTTGTGACGACACTGGCCGGCACTGGACAAAAAGGGTACGCCGGTGCGGAACCATTGAATTCGCAGTTAAGCAGTCCCCGGGGAATTTGTATTTACAAAGGAAATTTGTATTTCGCCGAATGGGGAAACCATGTGATCCGAAAAATCGGGATAGAGAAATAATTATTCCAGCGCCACAATCTTACTCGTTTGAAAGATGCCCCCTCCTGGAGCAATCTCTTTTTAACCAAAGTTTACATAAAGAAGAGTTTACAACCAACAATATTGCAACTATCTCATCTGACTTCTGATGCTATTAATTGCCTGTGAGGCTGTCATTTTTCCACCAATAACGTCAAGAGCATGAAAATTGATCTGTTTTTGCTTTCCGTCGAAAAGGTCTTTCGCAAGAACAATATCAGCCAACCGGTTTTCATATTTTTGGCTGATATGTTTCGATAAATCACCAAAAGCATCTGACCCAAATTCATTTATCGATATACGGCTCTTTAAACCAGTAGGGCATTTTGAATAGTTCTCCCACTTTTCGGCAATATCTACAGTACACATATACTTCATAAACCGGATAGCAGCTTCCTTGTTTTTTGCATTTTTAGGAATGGCAAAAATAGCATTATAAGTTCCGGAATAAGCATGAGCCAACTTCCCGTTCATTGAAGGGAACTCACAGGGTCTCATCAGCTTTTCACCCTCAGGATTCGTTCGTTGCCAAAACATTCTTACCCAGGTTGAATGCAAATGAAATAAAGCTTTGTCGTGTTTCAATTCCCGATCAGTTGCATAAACATAGGGTTGAGCAAGAGGTTCAAATTGAGATAAAAATTCAAGTTTCTTGTAAACGGTTTCAATAGCCTGGAGTTGTTCGCTTGTGGAGGATTTTTTTACATCGCCCAATTCAGACATTATCAACTGATTAATAATAATCTCTGTCGTCTTATAATTGGTTGCACAAAAAGTAATCTTATCAACATGAGATTGGTTGTATTGATACACAATCTTAGCATACTCAATAAAGTCATCAATGGTCATATCGTAGTCTTTTACCTGGATGCCCAATTTTTTCTCTACCTCAGAGCTTACAAAAAGCAAATCCCATGCACCTTCAATAAAAGCGCCCGGTGCTATATCTCCAAAATTCCCAATATATTCATCTGAATTCAAAACATATTCTTTATGAGAATCCCTGAACCATTTTTCGTTTTTAAAATCAACAAGATACTTCTGGCCCCAGTAATCATCACCGCTAACATTTGCCACATCTTCGTAAAACCATTTATCGCAAACGAAAAAATCGAATGGCCATCGGTCTTCCCGAACCCAGCTCAAAATTGAATCGGCAACCGGACGGAATGGATCTCCGCTACTGTCAATCCCAGCCATCTGATAGGGAAAGACGAGTTCAACATCAATATCCTGATTCAAAAATTCAAATTCCCTTGCCATTTCCCGAATCAGCAATTCTTTTTTGCCCTCGTTGTACCACTGCCCCAGCCACCTTACTTTCGTCTGTTTTAAGTTGATTTCACTCGCAGAAGTTGCTTGCGAAGTTTCTTCTTTCTCCGACTTACAAGAAAAGAATAATAAATTGAAAACCAACAACAATACCCCAATAATAATATTTCGACTCATTTGATTACGAACCTAAAAAATTTTTACTTTGAAAATAACCCACACAATCAAAAACCAGAAAAAAAATTCGGGTTTCAATTTAATTTTTTTTTAGAAAATAACGCCATCAAAGCCTCTTTTTCTTATTTTTTATTCAAATGCAGAAAAGCTTCAATTCGATATTTATACAGAAAAGCTTTTCAACAAATTGAAATGTGCAAAACGGCATCTAATAAATCAGCCTATAATAATATTACCCGGTTCATTTCTCGACGAACAAATAATTGAATACATTTTTGAAAGAGGTGAGAATGTATTAAAAGCTATTTCAGAAGTGTTATTTTCGCCCGAAAGATGGGATAAAATGATGGTATGAAGGTTTTCGCCCGCATGTTCTTCAATCAGGTTTAAAGCCTGAACATTCGAAAGATGGCCTCTTTCGGATGCAATTCGTTTTTTCAACGGCCAGGAATAAGGGCCTTCGCGAAGCATCTTCTCATCGTAATTCGATTCCAGAAAGAGTATATGGCATTTTTTAACCTGATCGATTACCGGTTGGTCGTATGAGCCGAGGTCGGTAAGCACACCAACATGAATAGAGTCGGTTTCAATACGGAAGCTACACGGATCAGCCGCATCGTGGCTTTTGGCAAAACAGTGAACCCGGAATTTCCCAAGCACAGCCGACTCTCCAATTTCGACAAAACGGTATAATCGGGGTCGGTTTGAATGGGTTGTCTGCACAAATGTGCCGGGCGTAAAATAGGCCGGGATCTTAAGTTTGTTGCAAAAAACCCGCACCCCGCAAATATGGTCGTGGTGCTCGTGCGAAATGAAAACGGCTTTCACTTTTGCCGGATCGAGATTCCGTTCGGCCATGCGGATCAACAATTGCTTGCAGTTGATCCCTGCATCAATCAAGATTGCTTCACTTTCATTTCCTATGTAATAACAATTGCCATTGCTGCCCGAAGCCAGCGCACAAACTTCAACCATTGATTTCAAATTTTGTCTTCAAAATAAATACAAATGATGATGGATCACAAACGGAGTTTTTAACAACAACAAACCGAACGAAAGGTTCTCAAAATTTTTCACCCTTTTTAAAACCAACTTTCGTGAACCTGAAGCAGTAATTTGTAAGTTTGTAGTGTGACAGAAATAAAAAAGCAAATGAACCGGAAAAGCAGAATTCTTTTCCTCCTGTGGTGTGCCGTAATTTTTTTCAATTCGTGCACGAATCCTCCGTGTGAAAACACCGCCGGGGTTAAAGTAAATCTCGGTTTTTACCACTTCAACGGAAAAACACTGAAGGACACGTTGATCGACTCACTGAGCATCTATCTGGTGAATGGTTCGTCGACCTTGTACCGAAATGGCACAGAAGGAGAAATTGACACGATTTCCCTTCCCCTGTCGATCGTGAACGATTCATCGGCTTTTGTTTTTCAGTTTCGCTCGAAAGAAAGAGACACCCTAACCTTTCGGTACACCCAATATTTGAAGCTGGTTTCCCACGAATGCGGGTTTGTTACTTATTACAACATCACCGGATGCGAGACCACCAGGCACCAGATTGATTCCGTTTGGGTTAGAAAAGACCTCGTAGAATATGGCGACGATGAAAATATCAAAATATACTTCTAGCCTGTTGCTTCTGCTGTTTTCGCTGGGTTTACATGCCCAGAAACCGGAATGGGCGGGGCTGAAAATTGGTGCCGACCTGTCGCGGCTGGCAATTCCGTTCATCGATACAACGCGCTACGGATGGGAAATTACCGGTGACTACGAAGTGATCAATGACCTGTTCCTTGCTGCCGAGTTTGGTTCCGAAACCACCAAACTCGATAAAGCGCTTTACACCTACAAATCGGCGGGAGGATATACCCGGATTGGCATCGATTACAATTTCATGAAACATGTTGACCCCGAAAGCACCGATAAAATGCTCGTGGGGCTACGGTATGGCTTCACCACCTTTTATCAGAAAGCCGACAACATTACAATCACCGACGAATGGTGGGGTAATTATTCGGGCGGAAAGATTGAAAAAAACTGGCTGGCAGCCAACTGGGTTGAAATAGTTACCGGGATGAACACCCAATTGTTCAATAATTTCTATTTGGGCTGGTCGGTACGGATGCGAATCAAACTGGGTGTAACCAACGACCCTTTGATGGAACCCTATTCCATTCCCGGATATGGAAAAGCCTGGAACAACACATCGGTTGGTATAAATTACACACTGAGTTACAAAATTCCGATCTACAAAAAGAAACTGAAAAAACCAGACTTAAAATAATAAAAAAGCCTCTTTACGAGGCTTAAAAACAGTTTCAACATACATTCATCATATAGCCATAAAAGGCGTTCCGATAAAATCGGATAAGAACTGCTGATCAAATTGGATCTTCTTTGCAATGTAATCCCTGATGTCCAGCGAAATTTTGATAACAGCATCTTTTTCATCATCATACAGAAAAAAATCTTCTTTTTTCCTCTTTGATTCTTCAGAGAAGCATTTTACTTCAAAAAGCTTGTCATAAAACTTTTGAAAATCAGGATCGCGCTGAACGATTGTACGGACCAATACGTGGAAATTATCAACCGGAGCCTTCCCCGGAAACAGATAATGTTCATAGGCTTCAAGATATTTTCTGATTGCCTTGCAACAACTACCAGAACCATCGCACTGCTCGGTTTGCCGGATCCAAAACTTCGTTTTGGCTTCCTTCAGGTGAGAATCACCTTTTGCTAGTAATTGAATAATCTTATCTTTCATCGCTGGTTAGTAGGTTACATATTTCTACATTCTTGTTTAAATTTAATGAATCTTTCTCACTGACACACTATTTCTTAAATATTTTTTTTGATGACTTTTGTTAGTTTTTTAACATCCCAAAAAGAAAAGCAATCCGCTCTGATTTATTCCTTTTTTTAAACTTTTTGCTTCATTTTCAACACATTTCTTTTCTTTAGGCAGATTTTACATTCACCAAAGAGTATTATTTTCAGAAACACTCCATTTATTTTAAATTTCACCTCACAACTTTTTCCTATTTTTGCCCCCTGATTGTTAAAATATTATCAAAATGGATTACAATTTCAATGAGTTCGAGGCGAAATGGCAGAAATACTGGTTAGACAATAAGTTATTTGCCAGCGAAGCCGATACTTCGAAACCTAAGTTTTACTGCCTCGATATGTTTCCCTATCCTTCGGGAGCCGGCTTGCATGTTGGGCACCCGGAAGGCTACACGGCCACCGATATTATTTGCCGTTACAAAAGAGCCCGAGGATTCAATGTGCTTCACCCAATGGGATGGGATGCCTTTGGACTACCGGCCGAACAATATGCCATTCAAACCGGAACCCATCCGGCTATTACCACCCAAAAGAACTGCGACACGTTCCGCCGGCAGATTCAGTCGCTGGGACTTAGTTATGACTGGGACCGGGAAATCAATACCACCGATCCCAACTATTTCAAATGGACTCAATGGATTTTCATCCGTTTATACAACACCTGGTTTGACAAAGAGCTTCAGAAGGGCCGCCCCATCAGCGAACTGCCTATTCCTGCCGAAATAGAGGCAGAAGGGAAAGAAGCCGTACTAAAATATATCGAATCGAAAAGACTGGCCTATTACGACAATGCACAGGTTTGGTGGTGCAAACACTGCAAAACGGTTTGCGCCAACGAAGAGGTTTTGAACGACGGTTCGCACGAAAAATGCGGAACGAAAGAAGTAGAACGCCGTTACCTGAAACAATGGATGTTGCGCATCCCTCTTTATGCTGAACGGCTCCTTCAGGGGCTGGAAACCCTCGACTGGCCTGCCGGGGTAAAAGACATGCAACGCAACTGGATTGGTAAATCGACCGGTGCAGAAGTCGATTTTTCATTGGTCGGGCTTGACCAGAAATTGCGGGTTTACACCACCCGTCCCGACACCCTGTTTGGAGCAACCTATATGGTTATCGCTCCCGAACACGAACTGGTTAATACGCTGGTTACCGAAGAGCAACGCGCTGCCGTTGATCAATATATCAAAGCGGCTGCTTTAAAAAGCGACCTTGACCGCACCGAACTGGCCAAAGAAAAAACCGGGGTATTCTCGGGCCGTTATGCCATTAATCCATTAACCGGAAAAGAGATTCCTGTCTGGATTGCCGATTATGTGCTGATGGGCTATGGAACCGGTGCCATTATGGCTGTTCCGGCTCACGACACCCGAGACTTTGAGTTTGCCAAAACTTTTAATTTGCCAATAACTTGCATTCTTGATCCACAAGGAGCCGAGCCAGCTTTGCGCGAAAAAGTATTGTCGGGTGATGCCTGCTGGACCGAAGATGGAAGCTACATCAACTCCGAAAACCCGGAGCTGGGACTGAATATCAACGGAAAAAACAAGCAGGAAGGAATTAAAACGGTGATCGACTGGTTAGGGGAACAGGGATTGGGAAAAGCTACCGTAAACTTTAAAATCCGAGACTGGTTATTCAGCCGTCAGCGGTTCTGGGGAGAACCCTTCCCGATTATCCACTGGGAAGATGGTGAAATTGATGTAGTCAGTGATGAGTTGTTGCCGGTGAAACTGCCCGTAACCGACAAATACCAACCGGGAGATTCCGGGGAATCTCCACTTGCACAGGCAACCGAATGGTTACAGGTGGTTGACAAAAACGGGCGCAAAGGCCGCCGTGAAACCAACACCATGCCTCAGTGGGCTGGTTCGTGCTGGTATTATCTGCGTTTTACCGATCCAACCAACAACGAAGAACCTTTTTCAAAAGTAAAAGAGAATTACTGGATGCCGGTTGACCTCTACGTAGGTGGCGCCGAACATGCCGTTCTTCACCTGCTATATAGCCGTTTCTGGCACAAAGTACTCTTCGATCTGGGCATTGTATCAACCGACGAACCTTATCAGAAATTGTTCAATCAGGGAATGATCCTTGCTTTTGCGTACGAAACTGCTGCCGGATCGAAAGTCACCTCCGACCTGGTAATCGAAAAAGAAGGGAAATACTATCACAGTGAAACCGGCGAGGAACTTCGGCAAATTGTGGCCAAGATGTCGAAATCGCTGAAAAACGTAGTCAATCCCGACGATGTGGTTTCGGGTTATGGAGCCGATTCACTTCGTCTGTACGAAATGTTCATGGGGCCGCTCGATGCGACCAAGCCTTGGACCGAAACTGGCGTGAAAGGGGTATACAACTTTCTGAAAAGGGTTTACTTCTTCTTTTCTGAAACAGCGAATATCTCTGAAGGGGAAGAAGATAAAGAAACGCTAAAAGTGTTGCACCAAACCATTAAGAAGGTTGGCGACGACATTGAAGAGCTGAAATTCAATACGGCGATTTCACAGATGATGATCTTTACCAATCTCTGTTACAAAAAAGGAAAGGTAACACGCGAAACAGCCGAAACCTTCTACAAAGTGCTGGCACCTTTTGCCCCGCACATTGCCGAGGAGTTGTGGTCGATCATCGGGAACAAACCATCGGTAAGCCAGCAGCCCTGGCCAAAGGTCAACAGCGAACACCTGGTTGAAGACACTTTTGAATACCCTGTTTCTTTCAACGGAAAGACAAGGTTCAAACTGGAATTACCGGTTAATCTTTCGGTGAGCGAAATTGAGAAAGAAGCCCTGGATCATGAAATTTCGAAAAAGTGGCTCGAAGGAAAGGAACTGGTGAAGATAATTATCGTTCCAAAAAAGATTATCAATATTGTAATTAAATAAGAGCACACTGCTCTGTCAGGATAAATGCCGGGTTCGAACAATCCGGCATTTATTTTTCGTCGACCACAACAACTTTTTTGTAACGTTTCTTTCCGTCGCCACCGGCAGTAAACGAAACATATTTCTTGGTCTTTTTCGGAATTTCGATTCCAACAGTAAGTTTAATGGCACTATTGAAGCGTTTACCGTTGTTGATATACAACTGGCTCCTCAAATCCGGGTCCGCCAGATTTTTTTCATAATTGGTATAGGTATCCAAAAAACCACGGAGATAGGACAATTTTAACTCGATGTTACTGCTTCCCTCAAGCGAATAGGTAGGGATACGAAATCCGACACCTACTTCACCTCCCAGATTCAGTTTTTTCACTTCACGAAAGGTTAACCATTTCGAATAGCTGTTATTAAGCAACCGCGATGAAACCGGTGTTGCGACATAAGGTCCTGCAAAGAAAAACAACCGGGACACACTTTTATTCATCCTTTCATGCAGATAAACCTGAAGCTCAACCGGAAAGGTAAAACTGATATAGTTGATGCGCAAACGATAATCCAGGTCGTCGTCCATGGCAACGCCCTGTCCCATATAGGTCAATCGCGGGGAAAAAGAAAACCACTTGCCCCGCTGAAATCGGATCGCACCACCGAAATCATACAAAAAACAGGGAGCCTTATCCTGGCTGAACGATTTTTCCGAATAGGACATTATGGGGTATACCCCTCCTCCAAAGAGCTCAAAATAGGTCTTATTTTTAATCAGCAAATCGCGTGAAACATACCAGGGGTTATCATCATTTCCGCTTGCCAGCACAGGTAAAGAGAAGAAAATCAATACGAAAAAGATGTTTATCTTAAAAATTGATCGGAATATGGACATTTAGCTAACAATTAATTTTTTGTGCGGTGAAAATAGTAAAATTACAAACATAATGTACTAAAACTGAAAGATTAAACAAAAAAGATCAATAAAACACCAACCATTTTTCCCTTTCTGTATCCCATTTTTTCTTACGGAAAGATGCAACTTCTGTGAATAAGTCGAAAAAAATCCTGAAATTAGAAGGTAAAGAATAGTGGTTCATTACCAGAACCTTTTATAATCGTTTATGAAAAGTGACTGAATCATCAATTTTGTGTTAAGGCACAAACCGATTGACAATTATCATTCTTTTCAACAAGTATAAACTCTTTTTTCGCGACCAATTTTAAAAATATGCAGAGATGAAGAAAGGTAATAAATATTTCGATCTGGTCAAAACCTATTTCATTATGTTTTTAGGCTTGTTGCTCTATTCCCTTGGCTGGTCGCTCTTTCTGATTCCGTCACAGATTGTAGGAGGAGGAATCAGCGGAATCGGAGTATTGGTCTATTACACATGGGGCATTCCAGTTGGGGTTGTCTATTTCATCATCAACGCATTTCTGGTAATTATCGCCATAAAGAACTTGGGGGCAAGTTTTGGGACAAAAACCATCATCAACATGATTGTCATTTCCATACTTCTCACCGTACTACCTCAATATCTGAATAAAGAAATTATTAAAGACACCTTTTTGTCGGCCGTTTTGGGTGGGATATTAGGAGGTTTCGGACTGGGCATTGTATTCAGCCAGGGTGGCAGTACCGGCGGTACCGACATCATCGCCATGCTTATCACCAAATACAAAAGAGTAAGTCCGGGAAGAATCATCATGTATTGTGATGTCATTATCATTGCATCGTCGTGGCTGGTTTTTCATTCGGCTGAAAAACTGGTTTATGGCTATGTTTCCATGTGGGTTGTTTCCTATTCGCTCGATGCATTC
>Ga0209098_1004114_pt1 | contig 11527 bp, 11 predicted proteins | sample AD_JPNHW1_MetaG_FD_184429 | JGI IMG/M metagenome (GOLD analysis project Ga0209098, IMG submission 184429) | Active sludge microbial communities of municipal wastewater-treating anaerobic digesters from Japan - AD_JPNHW1_MetaG (SPAdes) (version 2) | ecosystem: Engineered > Bioreactor > Anaerobic... | reverse complement strand
GAAACGATATATAAATTTGCCAGAGGATCATCGACAATCACCTTGAATGATTTCAATGGACAAAATTTCAGCCTATCCATAGTTAACACCTTAATCTTCAATGTTCATGAAGGTGCTAATCTCTATGATCAATTCATGAAACTTTACCATTACAAAGGCCGGTTTTCCCTTTGGGTCCACAGCCCTTACAGCAGCACCTTTGAAATGTTTGGTTCTTTAGTTGTCGGCCTGAGAGTGACCTTTTTGATTCTCGGAAGTGTATTAGCCGTATTCAGCGCTCTTTTGATGATGAATTTCATCGCCACCAGCATTTCCTATAAGAGACATGATATTGGCATCTTGAGAGGCTTGGGAGCCAGGCGAATTGACGTGGTTAAAATATTCACCTTTGAAAGCTTAATCATCGCGGCAGTCAATATCATATTAGCAGTCGCTGCCACCATTCCTGTCATCTATTTAATCAATGGGCAAATCGCCGATGCGCTCGATATGAACATCGTCGTTTTGAGCTTCACACTGCGACAATTTGCGCTCACCGTGCTTATCGCTGTTGGCAGCGCCTTAATCGCCAGCGTTCTTCCAGTCTTAAATATCGCCAGAAAAAAGCCTATTGACGCGATAAACAATAAATAAGTGATTATTGTGATTAACTGCCAGTTGACTCGTATTTTTTGATGCAGATGGACCAGATCAAAACCGCGAGAAAGAAAAAGGCAATTGAGCCGCCAATTATTGCTAAGCTAATCCAGCATGGATTATAGGTCCCGTTAATTAATGTATCGACGGGAAGAGAAATAAATAAGCCAAACGGCAGAATAAAGATGAGTATAAGCCTCAAGAACTTTGGATAGATCTTCAGAGGATATTTCGCATAGTTGGTAAAATTATAAATAATCTGCAATAGAGGGCCACTATCCTTAAAAATAAAAGCAAATGACGAGAAGATAATCTTTAATGAGGTGATAATCATAGCGCCAAATACGGAAGCCACCACTATCATGATAATCGTGCCAACGGAAACGGAAAAAGTAATATTGAAGGAGCAAGCGACAATCAGAGCGGTGCCTAATATCATCTCGCCAAATCCCTCTGGTTGGAAGGTCTCAGCGAAGACTTGAAACATCACTGGGACTGGGCGCAGAAAATACATGTCCATATCGCCCTCTTTAACGCGGCGATAGGCGACGAGCCAGAATTCATCGCTGAAGAGATGGTCAAGAGAGATAGGAATCATAGAAAAGCCATAGAAGAAACCCACTTCCCATAAGCTGTATCCTTCGAGAGCGGGAATGGTCTGAAGAATAAAGAATATCGATAGCAGCGCGCAAAGGTTGCTAAACAAAAAGGAAAATAGAGCCACGAAAGTGTCTTTTTTATATTCCAGCCGCGAGATCATGCTTCTCTTGATGCAAGTAAAATAAAGTTTAATGTAGTTCATCTTTTTATCCTCCTTGCACCGTCACTTTTTTAATACCGTTATGGAAAATCAACTTGGCCAATAATTCCAAAACGATAATCCACGCGATAGAGAGACCAAGCACTTTCAAGCAGGAAAGATAATCATATTTAAGCAGCAGAATTAAGATGGGATTTTGCGAAAGGCCCGCAAATGGCATCCAGTTGACAATGTCTTTAAAAACCGGAGGAAAGAACGCTAAAGGAAGCAAAGTTCCAGAGAAAAAAGAGGTTAATGTTGCACGCAGAGAATTTAATCCCCATCCGGAAGAGGTGTAAAAGCAGAATAAGCCAAAGATATAGGTGATGGTATCGTTGAGCAAAACCGCAAGGAATTGAGCGACTAAAAAGAGCAAAATATGAAAGACTAAATCATACCAAGTCGGAATAGTGATAAAACCTATCAAGCCGAACACTGTGTAACTAATAGCAAATAAAGGCAGGCCAAACATCAAAGTCATGATGAGATAGCCGCCAATCGCTCCAGCGATGAATTTTCCGCGATAGGAAATCGGTTTAATTAAATAGTTGCCAATGGTCCCCTTTCGAATGTCGGAATAAATCAACCATAAGGTCTCATTATTAAACGTCACAAAGGTGAATATGGTAGTAAAAACCGTATAGACAATCATCTCTTTATAATTAAAGCCGTTGATGATGGTGTTGATGCCACCAGCGGATGAGCGGTAGACCGAGAACCATAAGAAAACCATGCAGACCATTTGAAGAACAGTCACCAGCAACCAGATGATCAGGTTAAAGCGATAGACCGCCAAGTCCATCGCGCTAGCTCTTAAAAATGGCTTGTATCTCTTGAACATTATTTTCCTTTTTCTTGCTCGCTCAATATTTTTTTGACAACATCTTCGATGGAGATGTCACTAACTTTCATGTCGGTAGCTTTCAAGACAGAGAAGGCATAGTTAATCACTGACTCAAGTTTAATCTTGTCAGCATTAAATCTGATATCCACTCGGTCTTCTTCTTTTTTAATATCAATATCGCCATCAAATTTAGCGACGCTGCCGATGTCTAAATCAGGATTGACCGAAAGCACTAGCGTTTTAATATTCCCAAACTTGTGTTTGATCTTCATTAATGGTCCATCATAGATGATGCTTCCTTTTTCAATCATGATTACCTTAGAGCAAAGATTTTCGATGTCGTTCATATCGTGAGTCGTCAGAATAACAGTAGTTTTGTATTTCGCATTCATGGCTTTGATAGCCTCGCGAATCTTTTGCTTAGCTAAAACATCCAAACCGATGGTTGGCTCATCCAAAAATAGAATCTCGGGATTGTGGAGCAATGAAGCCGCTAAATCAGCTCGCATGCGTTGACCTAATGACAATGTCCTGACCGGTTGAGACAAGAATTTGTCGAGGCTTAAAACATCGAAGAGAAATTGCAATCTCTCCTGATAGTCCTTATCGCTGATTTGGTAGATTTCTTTTAGCACTTTAAACGATTCAATTAGCGGAATATCCCACCAAAGCTGGGTCTTTTGTCCAAAAACCACGCCAATTTTAGATGCGATCTGCTTCCTTTTTTGATATGGCTCAACGCCATCGATGAGCACTTTCCCTCTCGTGGGGTTTAATATTCCACACATCATTTTTATGGTGGTCGATTTGCCCGCTCCGTTTGATCCAATGTACCCGACGATTTCTCCTTCATTAATTTTGAAGGAAACATCTTTGACGGCTTCGATTACTTCGTATTTGCGAGAAAACAAAGTCTTTATCATACCTGATAGACCTTTGCCTCGAATCGGCTTTTTAAATTCTTTGGTTAAGTTAATTAATTCGATCATCGTATATCCCCTGACACAAATGCTGATGGATTATCCACATAATGTAATTATACTTTTTAATTATTTTATTAGAGACAATTTTTTAAAAATTAAATTTGATGTTGAAATTTTTGCTTCGAAGCAAAAGAAAACCCCAGTTTTGCTCTGGGCTAGGCTGGGGTTAATTAGCTAGTAAGGAATCGTTAAATTAAATTTATTTAATAATTCCAATCAGCGGTTTTATTTGCTGACATTTTTCTTTCTGATGTAGAAGACGATAGCAGCGATGGAGACTAAGCTGGTGGCTGACAAGATAATAATCATCGAGTTGTTGCTGGATGAATTCTTGCTAAATCCAACCGATGAACTGCGGCGGCTTAAAAAGTCAGTGTAAGTGTACTTGTTGACAACGTAGTCATAGCGAGCCAAGGCTTGCTCAATAGCGGTTCCGCTCACATTGGCAGAAGCGCCTGCAATGCTGCTCTTCACAGCGGCGTTTGCATTGGCATAAACAGTGCTTAATAGCGTCCAATGGGCGGCAGAAATACCAGACAAAGCTGCGCATTCACTAGCAGTTGTGGAAGTGAATAATTCCCCATAAGCATTGGCGCCATCAGCTAATGGAACGATGGTAACAGTGATGGTATTAGCAAAAATGCGATAACTACTGCCACTAATAATTGTCGATAAGGTGAATGATGATGCTAGAGGATAGAAGGTGAAATCCACATAGTTTGCAGGAGTGGTTGAAGTATAATAGTTTGCAACTTGTTGAGTCATACCAGCGCATTCGATGGAAGCAATTGTGGCGCTGCTGTAAGATTCTGCTTTGACCACTACTTTGCTAACGATGTAATTCGAATTGGTAGTCGCGAGACTGATGGAGGCCCCGCCTGAGGAACTGCCAAACATGATGTCTGAAGTAACTGGGCTTCCGAAATAGCGCATATTAGTCTGGTCAGTGATCACTAAGCCGGCACCAAGTCCGCTCGTGCGTTCAGTGGCTTCGGCAACGCTCGCAACTGCCTTATATTCTGTGGCACTGCTTGCTAATGTGTAAGTTCCAGAAATCTCTGGAGCAGGAGAAACAGTGACGCTATATGAATCGCTGTCAACCGCTCCACTATATGTGGCAGTGATTGTCACACTGGTGATAGCCGTGTTATTTGGAGCTGAAGGATTATAAGACCAAACTACTTCATTAGTAACGATAACTTCTTCGTCATCATCAAAAAGTGCGGTGACAATTAAGCCTGTTGGACTCCAGGATTCAGTGATGTTGTACGCAGCTTTAGAAAGAGAGCCGCTAATGTTGATTCCAATTATTGAAGGCACGGAGACAGTGAGAGAAACATCGGCTGTGAGATATGTTGATCCACCAGCAACTGTAGGATATTTAGCTTTAAATTGAATCGTAGTATTTGCTGAAGTTGGCTTGGTCGTTCCCCAGACAATATCACTCCCAGAGAAGGATGCGCCAGAACCACTTCCGATTTGAGCGGTGTAGTCATCTAAACTTCCAGCAACACCATTTTTGGTAATGTTAACCGTGAAATCAGCTGCCATCAACGTGCTGTTGGTGCTGTACGACTTTGAAGTTGGATTGACAGAAAGAGCAGAGACGACATCGGTGGAAACGGATTGTTTATAAAGAGTTAAATTTTTTTGAGTGCCACCGTAATTGGCGAATCGAGGAGCGGAGACATTGTACTGCAAAGTTGTATAAGTTGTGCTCACGCTGGTCGGACTAGTAAATTTGAACACTCCGGATTCCAGTGTGGGTGTGTAGTCGGTATTTAATGAAGGCGCTGCATATAGCTTTGCAGTGTTCTTTGCACCAGGGTTACCAATGTAGTTGCCGCTGATCATTTGAATGTTAACCGCGCCAGTTGTAGTTGAGCTAGCGGCGAGCGTTAACTCGTAGAACGAAGTGTCGGCGATTGAACTCATATCGATAGTGCCATTGGTGGCAGATCCCGCAGTAGCTCCCGAATAAAGAAGTCCGTTGGTTGTCGTGGAAGCGGCAGCACCATCACTTCTTAACGGAATGATCACATCGCTGTTGGCAGTCGCTTCATATCCGATGATAAAAGTACCACCAGATGTAATTTCTGAGACGGCCGCTACTCGGGTCCATCCAGACTTAACAGCCGCTTTAGCTCCTGCCATTTCGTTATGGAAGGCTAGTGAGGCTGTAACGCCTACAGCCATTGTAAAAACGGCCAAAGGCATAATAATCTTTTTTATTTTCATAAGATTCCCCCTATATGTTTGGACATATATGGGGGTATTTTAACAAATATATTATGCTGATGCCAATACTATAGAAGTAGTATGTTACTTTTTCTTAAGACTGAATCAGAAAAATGCACATGATGTCCCATATTACACTTTGATCTTTATGGTTGAGATAGTCTATGTCTTTGGTTTTTGGAAAAAACAGAATCCTACCGCTCCTGGTCCAGCATGAACGCCGACCGTAGGGCCAATCAAATATACATTTTCCAAAGGAAAATCGCAGCGTTTGCTGACATATTTTTGGAATTTTTCTAATGTCTCTTCCGCATCAGAATGTCCGAATAAGCGAGGCATCGATGAGTCGACATCCGCATTTTGATACTGCTCAACTAGCCATGCAAAAGCCATATGCAATCCGAGCGTCTTATGAACCGCGAGAACTTTTCCGTCGTCGATGTTAATTAAAGGCTTTACTCTCATTATCGTTCCTAAAAAGGCGGATGCGCTGGATAATCTCCCTCCAAGGCGGAGATATTTTAAGTCATCAATAACCGCCACCATCACGAGGCGCTTTTTGGCGTCTTCCACTGCGCTCACGATCTCTTGTGCACTCTTGCCTTCATCTCGCAAACGCACAGCATATAAGACCAAAGCTGTGAGGCCAAAAGAAACAAATCGGGAATCGATGAGATGTATTTTTTTATTTGGAAGGCTGTCTTTAGCCACGAATGCTGATTGCAGCGATCCGCTTAATTCGCTAGAGATAAATATTCCGATGATATCATCGCGATCAGGAAATGACTTAAATTTTTCGATGAAGGTTTCACTATTGATGAGGCTGGTTTTTGGCAGCTTTTCTGACGCTCTCATCCGGATATAAAACTCCTTGCTGGATAAATCGACTCCATCGATGAAAGTTTCGCTGCCAAAAATGATTGTCATCGGAACGACATCGATTTTGAGCTGTTTAGCTTGGGCTTGCGAAATATCGGAAGTCGAATCAGTTATGATGTGAATTGGCATATATTAATCCTCTCAATTACAGGTTTTTCTTGTTTGAGCGCTGAAATACTTCTGCACCTTTGATAATGCACCGACCAAAATTTCTTCTTCCTCAACTGAGAGATTGGAAACGATATCTTCCACCATTTTCTCGTGAAATTTGTCATGTTGTTCGTTAACGAACAATGCGATAGGTGTTGGAGTGATATGAACAAGTCGCTTGTCTTCGTCATCTCTCTCGCGAACTAAATACCCTTTTTTCTCCAAAGTTTTAACTGCTGTCGTTAATGATCCGAGAGTGATGCCTGCCGCATGAGCGATGTTTGTGGCGGTGTTCTCCCCTTTTTTCAAAGTGTCAAAGACCGTCTCTAAAAGATGGACTTCGCTGATAGAGAGGCGGTTATTAGTTAGTTTCTCCAAGGTTTTTTCTTCCAAGCGCAAGATGGTGTTAAAGGTCACTACCAGAAAATGGTTGAGCTGTTCTTTAGTTGTGTGCATAGTCCCTCCTAAAATAGTTTGAACTTCAAACAATATCTCATAAGTAATATCGACAGTCAATAAATAGTTTTTATCTATGAACGTTTTATGTGCAAAAATTAGTTTTCAGTGTTAGGCAGCTCGGCTGGCGTTTCGATATCTTTGATGTTTTGAAATCTCACGGTGGCAACCGCCATTTGGCCTTCGTTCATTCTTTCAATTTGTTTCGCGCGGCGATTAAAAGTAAAGCGGTTAAAAGCTTCCCAAATGCAAATCCAGGAAACAATAAGAATAATTTCGTTAGCGAATAAATCGATGTTTAGACGCGATAGAGTCTGATAGATAACAGTGATTCCAATACCAATAGCAAAAAGGATTGCTGAGGTTATCGTAATTCGCCTGAGCTCTTGAGTCATTGATTTATAAGAGAGCCAATAAAAGCGCTTAATTGCTCTTTTGATGTATACTTCATCTACTTTATTCACATCGTCGACAATAAAATTGATAATGATTGGTATTTCAGGTGAAATTGGATCAGCTTGGGAGTCGATATAGTGCATTAAGTCAAGATTTAAGACTTTCTTGTCAGAATAAGGAGAAAACAAGTTGTCCGTATTGTTGAGCTGAACATTAATCACAGCCGCGCCATTTTCATCGATGTATTCGTTTTCCACGAAATCACCAATCGAGCCAATTCTCTTGTCCATGGCGGCGAGTTTTTTAAGTAAAGGTGCGTATTTTTTTGAATGAAACATATTTACCTAATTAATTATTTTATTACAAATAAAGTATTATTTGTTAAAAATCGTTACAAATTTTCGTTTTGTGTCACGAAATAGGCAAATAGGTACTCTGGGAAATCAGATATTTTTAGCTCAAATAATTTTTCAGTAGTTCTATTATTTCTTCTAGCCCTTCTTTGTCTGCAGAATCAAAGGCTCCATACCGGTATGAGTCGACATCCAGCACGCCGACCATTTGATTGCTCTTATTAAAAAGAGGAACCACGATCTCGCTGTTGTTTTCGCTGTCGCAAGCGATGTGACCGACAAAGTTATGAACATCTTCCACTATGATGGTTTGTTTCCTCACAAAACTTGTTCCGCACACTCCTTGACCAAATTGTATTTTTTCGCAAGCGACTTTTCCTTGAAAGGGACCTAGATATAAATGCTCTTTATTGCTGAGATAAAAGCCAAACCACGAATAAAAGGGAAATTTCTCTTTTAATAAAGCGCTGGTATTAGCAAGTATGGTGACTGATTGTAAGGTTTTGTCAAGCAAACCTGTCAGCAGGAGCAAAGTTTCTTTGTATGCCGACTCCTTATCTATTTTTTTGTGATGGGGTTCAATTTGATAATGATTAATGTGGCAGTACCCATCAGGATTCTTTTCGAGATATTTCTGATGATAATCTTCCGCGCGATAGAAATTCTCTAGAGGAAGCACTTCGATAGCAATTTTTGCCTCGCAATGCTTTTGCAATTCACTGATCATCGATATTGCAAAATCTCTTTCTTCATATGAAGAATAATAGATTCCACTACGATATTGATGGCCATAATCTCCGCCTTGATGGTCAATCGCGGTCACATCGATAATTTTAAACAAATAAGAAAGGATTAGCCGCGGATTGACAATATTTGAATCGTATTTAATTTCGACTGCTTCTACTGCGGTGGTCATATGACTTTTTACTTCTGAATAGGAAGGATTTTTAACATTTGAATTCGCGTAACCGCTGACAGCATCAATAACACCATCCAATTGAGAAAAGAAGGCCTCAATTCCCCAAAAGCATCCTCCAGCAATTACAATTTTTTTAATCATTTTTACCCTCTTTTTTAATTCTATTAAACGGGCATCTCTCTTTAGTGCACTGCTGATTAAGAGGAGAAAACTCGCACTCTACTTTTTCTAATTCCATCTCGATTCCATAATGTTCTTTGACGTAAGACACGCCATTGATTATTGAAATGAAAGCATTTCTTTTGCAGCATCTTGGGCCGCCAATTTCACTCATTTTCTCAATAACTGAAGAAGCGAATTTCATATGCTCAGAATAGGGTTTGTCGTTCGACAATGGGCCGGTTTGATCAATAATCGACAAGGCTGCCCCAATCGAGGCCACTGATCCGCATATTCCCCAGTAGCCGCACATAGCTCCTGGCATTGCAATAGAACGATTGGCCAGCATTTCTAATGATTTGTCCAAATCAATATTTGCCCCGCTATTTTTTAAGGCTGCTAGGAAGGCTGCGCCATCTAAAAAATGATGCTCAGGGCCATGGATACTAACAAAATCTTCATGCATTATGGACTTGGCAATTTCGATGGGATTTTTGGATTTTGATTGTTTGATCTTGCTTTTTATCAATCGGTATTTTTCTTCTAAGGTGTAGCTATTCATGGCAGCAGTTCCTTTCAGTCTTTTCAACTTTTTGCACACTGCATTGCAAGAAAGAAACCAGCTCATTCATTGTTTTTCTATCTAGAGAATAGTGAGTCCATTTTCCTTCTTCGCGAGCGATAACTAATCCCGAATCAACAAGGGCTTTCATATGATGGCTCAAAGTCGACTGAACGCATTCAACAATGTCTAATAATTTGCATGCGCATAACTCTTTTGTTTCAGAAAGCGCAACTACAATTCTCATTCTTTTCTCATCGCCCAGTGATTTACATAGCAAAATTGCTTGCTCAGAATTCATATATCCTCCGCATCGATTTTAATCGATACATTAATAGTATTTCTCAAATCGAAACTTATCAATATGAATTTATATATAGACTATAGAAAGTGCTTGTTGATTCAATATTTTCTATTTGAAATAAAAGGCAAAAAAGTTTTAGAAATGGAAGCATTTAATTTGAAAAAACGCCATTTTGGCGTTTTTAAAATGTGATCAATCAGCACAGCAATGCTTTATTCGTTGGCTACTGTGTAGGTCGCAGTGATGTCCGAGACGGAACCATCATCCATTATTTTCTTAAGAGCGACGACATGCCCTTCACCGCTTTCGACAACTGCGAAGGTGCGAGTGGCATCTTTGATGAGATTATTGTTATCGACCCAGGTTCCAGCATTGACATAGTATTTGCCATTTCCAAAGTCCTGATACACAGGAACATGCGTGTGGCCAAACACCACAACATCCACGTTTTCGTCTGGATGGTTAAGATATTGGCGCTGAGCTTGAGAAGCAAAATAATCGCGCGATGTAGTCCCGAGGGCTGCTTCAATAAAAGTATTGGCGACTTTGACTTGGTTGATTTCTTGTCGCTCAACCCAGGTTCTCTGAATATTAGGGAATAGGACTGGAGCGGTTATCGTTCCATTCTGTTGCATAGCGGGATAGAAATCGCGGAAAGAATAGGAATCGTTAAAGCCAGCAATATGCATATCAAAGATCTTTTGATCTATGGTTTCGTTCGGTGTGATATGCTCAGTTAATTTTTTAAGAACATTATAGTAAAGAAAGGCACCATACTGATCGACATCGGAAGTCTCGGGAGGAGTGGTTATTTCAGGCATTACTTTCGTGTTTGTAGGGCTCTTTTCAATCACCCATGTCGCTGCGTAGCGGGCATAGAAATATCCGGCTGGAAGAATTGTGTCGTCATTTCCCGTTAATTCTGCATTGGTGACAGTATCTGGAGCGGAGAATGCGTCATAGCGATGTCCATGCTCGATGGCAATCTCTTGGCTTGCTCCTCCGTAATAGACGCCGAGTCCTCTTGCATCGCGCCCTTGAACAATGCCAGGGAGAGCTTGCTCTAATACGTTAGATTCAAGCAACAAATCATGGTTTCCTGGAACATATGCCACTACGATACCTTTAGCAATAATCTTTTTAAGTTCATTGAAGACAACTTTATTATTTTCGATGCAATCCTCATAGAACTTGGCAACATCAGTGTAGCTGGGATAGAAAACAGGCAGGTACCAATCATCGAGGAAATCTCCCGCGATCACGAGCTCTTTGACATCGTCAGTCTCCCTTAGACGCTGCAAAAAAGTGACGAGGTAAGGGCGATTTTTGGTCGCTTCCATGTAGCGATCATCGATGCCTAAGTGAAGATCGCTGATCACCACTGTTTTGTTTCGAGAAGAACCAGCTTCCCATAATGGCTCAATTTGGCCCCCGTTACATCCTGTGAAAGATGCGATTACTCCAGTCAATAATAAACCTCCCATCAGTTTTGAGGATGGTCTTTTAGATAGTTGCTTTGAATAGGCAACTTTCTCCGATTTCTTTTTCATAAGAACTCCTTTTTGTATTATTTTGATAATCAGTAATTGATTATATTGTATAATCATGCAACAAAAATGGCATGCTATTTTTAAGATAATAGCAAAGTTAAAAAAGATTAGTACGTAGAAATACTAAAAATTAATAGGATTTTCCTTAAAAATGCTTTTTTAGAGTTATCACCATAAATTAAAATCCCATTTTTGAATTTTGGTTATGAAAATTGTTACAAAAAGATAAGAATGTATGCATATATATTCTTTCAATATTTAAAGTTAATTTTCGAAAATGCTATAATGTAGTGCGCCCC
>Ga0209098_1004112_pt1 | contig 11535 bp, 16 predicted proteins | sample AD_JPNHW1_MetaG_FD_184429 | JGI IMG/M metagenome (GOLD analysis project Ga0209098, IMG submission 184429) | Active sludge microbial communities of municipal wastewater-treating anaerobic digesters from Japan - AD_JPNHW1_MetaG (SPAdes) (version 2) | ecosystem: Engineered > Bioreactor > Anaerobic... | reverse complement strand
TTCGTTTCACATCACTTGCCAGTTCTTCCGGACTTTTTTGTTCGCTCATGTCAGCATATCTCCCGGGCCTGCGCCCCCACCGTTGATCAGGCCATTCATGCCGCTCTGTGTGGCGGTAGCCTGCGCGTTTTGTTGGTTAGCGGATGCTTGGTTTTTGGCGATCTCCGCCGCGATCGCTGCTGCTTGAATCTGCTGCTGTTGCGCCATTGATTGCTTGTACTCCGCGAAGTTCTTCTCGAACTCCTCCTCGGAGACCAAAGTGCCCTCCGGGGCACCGTAAAGCTCTGCCACTTGCGGCATCGTCTTACGCTTGTTGATCCAGAGCATGAGCTCCGGGGCCGCGGCGGAAAACGTCGCGGCAAACTGCCATGTCGATATCAGACCGCGGATTTCTTCCGACCGGAGGATGCGCGCAGCGGGAGAAATATACTCGATCGGGTAGATCTCAATGCCTTGATCTCTCAGCTCCAAAAGTTCATCCGGAATCACGAGCGGTTCAATGCCCGCGGCGGTGAGCTGCGCAAACTGCTCAGACCCTGGTTCCACTCCGAGATCGCCTTCTTCCTCGAGGATCGCGAGTGTGCGCCGGATGACCGGGGTAAACTTTTCGTCGAGCTGTCTGGAGAAGATCGCGCCGGTGTTATCCGCGCGAAGTTCGTTTCTGATCTGCGCTTCGCCGAGCGTCATGCGGGTCGTATTATTCAAGTCCGTGAGCTTGTCGTTCAGGAAGTGCATCTTGATTTCCTGCACGAGCATCTCCATGAGTTTCAGGAGAGGCATGGTAGAACCCACGGTTCCGATCTGACCGATCGGCGCCATCCCCGTGATCCGGGAGGAGGTCACATCGATCGGGATGACGCCGCCTGGCGACCGGTCAATCGTTCCATTTCCGAACGTGCCGTCGTCCAAAACGTACCACGACGGCAGAGCGGTTAGCTCGCCGGCTTGCGTAATGATCTCCACAACGCCGTTTAATTCGATCATTGGGGAGAGGGCGTTGTAGCCCGGCGAACGCCCGTATTCTTCCCCCTCGTTTTTGTAAAAGCGCGAAACAATGATGCTGTTTCCGGAGAATCCACTGTGACGCAAAACTAAATCGTCCTCGCACAAAATGTGGATGGACTCATAACTCTGTTTTATTTTTTCTTTGGACTCGTTCGGACGGACAAGCCAGAGAGTTTTAAACTTGGTATCGCGATTGTTCTTGTCGAGCGCGGCCTTTACTTTGCCCGTTTTGGCGACCTCGCCATACTCGTCCACAAGCTGAAACGCGTCGTACTCATACTCGTAGAACTCCTTGATGACTCTGCCACGAGCATCTTCCACGACGTAGAGATTTTTGAGGGGCATCGCACGATATTCGACTTTGTGCTTTTGCCCAGGGCGGGCTTTGAAAACTCCGATCGCGTCCGTACCAAAAGATGTGCCTTCAGAAAGGGCTTCCTGCCGTGCGGTCCCCCACCCGGCGTTCTCGTGCTCCATCGCGCCTTGCGCGCGAGCATTCACTTCCGCATAAAACTTACGGATTTCTTCGGTATCCCGCGCTTGTCTCGGCCGCTTCACGCGGAACGTGCGTCCGCCGTTTTTCCAAAGCGCGCCGTCAAGACTCGAAACCATCGTCTGATGCGCTTGGCCTGCGGTGTTGTCTAAGACGTCTTCGTGGGTATAAAAATCGCCGGGGGCAGAAATCGTAGTGAAACCTTGCTTGCGTTGAAAAATATATCGGGCGATTAACTCCCAGACGTTTTCCCAAGGTGAGCGGCGTGCTTTTACGGCGGAAAATTCTTTTTTGATGAGCGAGACATCGACGCCCATTTTAAAATACACCTGAAGACCCGGTCGTCGAATCCATAACGCCGGTCGGGCTCGTAAAATATTTGCTCATGCGCGCGAGCCGCCGGGAGGCGGCCTGGCTTTCCACTGACCCGACGTCGGCTACATTCCCGACGTCTTTGACTTCGGGCGCGGGAGCCGGTGCAGGGGCTGACTCTTTCTTGTCGTTTCCAAACATCCAGTCGAACATTCCGCTCATGACCGAAACTCCTTTCGCAAAATTACCATGCCGTTTTTATTTTCCTGCTTCACGAATCCGAGTTTCTTTGCCATCATGATCGTCCCGCGGTTTTCTTCGTCCACGAATGCGTTCAGTGTTTCACCTACATTCCGACCGAACCAATCCACTACAAGAACACCCGCCTTATACGCCCACCGCCCTTTGTTGTCAAGCTCTTTTAGCTTTTCGCGTTCGCTGTAGGCGTCGAAGGTCCAGCCGATGCCGGGGATAAAACACAAGTACAGCACGCCCCCGATCACAAAACCTTTCGCTTCCCCGATCCAGAGGTGCCGTACGAACTTCACATACCGCGCGATCCCGCGGTCGTTCATGAGGTTCAGCGGATGGGTCCGCATGAGATGCGAGAGATACTCGCGGTCGTCAGAGGGGACAAGAACAAAACCGTCGCCCTGCAAAAAATCTCCGCTCATTTTTTTGCAAAGCTCTTGAGGTTTGATTTGAAAAGCGTTTTATATTTTTGCGCCACTCCGTCTGCGCGTTGGTCGAACCCTCGATCGCCGGGTTTCGCTCTCCGACGCACTGGATACGCGAACGTCAAAATTGCGCTATCAAGCATATCCGGCGAAAAGCCCAAGTCTTTTTTGATGTCGTCTTTTGAGGCCAGATACGCCACGTTATTGCTGGACTCTTTCTCCACCGGTATCGCGCCAAGCTCCGTCAGAAACCGTTGGTCATTTGGTATGCGCGCCTTCTCGTCCTCGAACCATTCGCGCAAAGAAAAATACATCTCGACACGTTTGTTTCTGTGGCGCGTGGTGTCGAGGGCTTTCTCCCCAAAATGCACCGCTTTCACCAAGCGTTTTGAATACCCCAACTCGGTCAAACGGTCATACGCCCCGTGTTCTGACGTGCAATCGATACAAACTAGATCCGGTTTTTCTCGTTCGATGATCTGCGCGATCCGACCCGCGAGTCTCATATCCCTTTCGCTCCCATCGTCCGCGGGGATACGCTCGAACGAGCGGATCACGGATCCCACGCGGCGACAAATTACTGTGTCGTCCCCGGTCCGACCCTGGTCCACGCCGATCACGAGAGGAGAGGTTGGGTTCTCCTGCGTTTTTCTCTCACGCGCCGCGTAAACCTGGTACATCGAGAAAAAGCGGCCTTCGGCCCGGACAAAACTTTCGTGTGGGTTGAACGGATATTCCTGTTGGAATTTGTAAACCTTGTCGCCGAGTGACGCAATCTTTCTACGCCGCCAAGCAAGATGCCCAAGGGTGAGGCCGTCGTCCTTGTGCGCCTCAAAATACTTTTGCTCGGTGTCGTCTAGGTCCCGCTCTTGGAGATTCGTCGGATCGGAATACTGATCGTCCCAATAAAACGGCGCAAAAATTAACTGGAACCCATTCTTTTCCGCGATCGCCCCCATGCAGAGGTCGTAGAAAAAGTTCCCCGGGCCGTTAGCCGTAGATTCGAAAATCATCTCCGAGCCTTTTGCGTCCGGCACCGCCTGCAACAAGCCTGTCGATATCTCCTCCGCCGATTCGTAAAACGCTGTTTCAGACGAGTGCAGAAGATTAACCGTGAGTCCGCGGCCGATCTGTGCTGAACCCGCGGTACCAACGCTGTAGCTCGACCCGTTGTTCATCGCCATACTCCGCTCGGTATCTTTTTCGAGCGGGAGTTGAAGGTCTTGCGGGAGGTTCCGCCGGAAGCGTTGGGTCATACCAAAAATCTTGATCGTCGATTCGACCTGGTGGGCGAGCACGTACGCCGAAAGATTCGGGTTAAACATCGCTTTCCAGAAAAGCCGGGCCTGGATATACGTGCTCGACCCAAGCTGGCGGCCCTTCAAAATCACTACACGCACGCGCCCAAGCTCCCTACGCTGACGCTCAATTCGCTCGTGGATGGTTTGCTGCGCGCGATTGAAAATAAACGGCACCGTGTTCCCCTCTTTGTCCGTGACTTTGAGACAGTGCCGCGCGAAGAAAGGCAGATCCGTGGTAAATCTTCTCAGCACCGCGATCTGATGTGGTGTTAGGTCAGACATTCCATCCACCTCCGGTATTCCACTTCGGTTTTTGTCATCAGTCCCCCAACGGATCTGGAACGGGGCCGTCTTCGTGGGCAATCTGGTCGAGAAACTCCTTCAGCGTTCCGGATGCAGTGATTGTTTGCTGTACGGGTTTGCCCATCAAGCGATCGAGAATCCTGGTGAGAGCGTCCAAGTCCCCATCCGCGGCTTTTTCCGCGGCCGCCACGAGCGAGGCTTCGAGTAAAGACATCCCCCACTTCGTCTCGTCCTGGCCTTTGTACTTCCGGGCGACGATCTCGCGGATGGAGGAAACTATTTCCGACGGAGAAAGACCTCGCGGTCCTGTGGGAAGCAGGGTGCCATCACGCAGGACCGCGATATTTTTTCCGGGCGGGTAGACGATGTCCGGTTCCACGGGCTCCATGGGTTAATCGCCCAGGACGCCTTGAGCCGCCGGGGCCGGGACCGGACGCTGGATTTTGGGTTTCTCGTCGCGCACGGGCGGCAAAGTTTCTCCACCGAGATCGTTCATCATGGCGAAATCCCGTTCTTCCTGCCGACGACGGTCCTTGAGGGGCTTCGAGCGGAGAAATTCTTCCGGCGCCTCGATGTACCCGAGGATATCCGTGCGAAGGTCATCCACTTCCAGGTACTCGGCGGGGTCGACCGGGATCTTTTCGTCCCTGATCATTTGCTCGAGCTGCTTGCGAGAACGGAGATTGACCGGGAGATTAAGTTCTTCGCCCGTCTCGGAGACGATCTCGTCGATCGTCACGAACCGCACGCGCGCAAAATCGGGTTTGTCGCGACGGAGGAGGATGGGAAGAAGGCGTTTTTTGAGCTGGCCCCTGATGTTCAAGTAGCTATTGGTGCGGAACATCGCGCGACCACCATCGTCGGTACCAGTGTATTTCTGAGATGTCTCTCGGAACATCTCGAGTGACTTCGCACGAACGGTCATGGTGAACGGCTTCACACCTTTGGCCGTTTCGGTTTTGAAATAATACTGCCCGTGGGTGAAGATTTTTACTCCTTTGGGGCCTTCTTGTGTCTTTGACATTTTTTCCTCCTTGGGCTTTACGCCCGGTTATCGGGAGAATACTCGGAGGAATATCAGGTGTCAAGGGAAATAAAAATAATTTTTTGGGTTTGATGGGTGTGGGATTTGTGGGATTCTGAAATTTTATAAATCTTGGCTCGAGGGGTGGGTGGTTTCCCCTCACCAAGTCGAATCCCTGATGGATGCCCATAGGGGTCGACTTTGACCCCGGGGGTGGGTAAAAGCAAACGTGTTCACGCCCGCGCGCCTGGGCCCGATGGGCATCTACCCCTGCCCCTTGTGACCTTGTGGGCTATGTGGGATATATGGGGGAAGATGGCTGTACTTGTGGGACTTGTGGGGATTGTGCGTACCATGACGCGTTTTCTGTTGGGCTTGTGCGTGTAGTATGACTTGCTCGGCTTTTTTCTACTTTTTTCCCATACACTTCCCCACGCGCGCGCCCATTATTAAAGGATTTTAATCTTCTCTCTCTCTCTTTCAGGAAGTCTTATAGAAAAAAATACAAATAAGCCTAGCAATTCATACAAACGCCACAAGCGCCCGATCCCCGCGCGCGCATGGTAAAATAAACAAAAAAGACTATTGACACAAATAACACTAAAGGCTATACTTCTTTTGTCGATACATGAATACCACAAAGGCCACAAAGGCCAGGAGGAAAAGACAATGGAGACAATACACGAAGAAAAACGGAACGGATTGACGATCAAGATCATGCCGGACTCTGATCCCATGAGGCCGGACGAGGGAGGGGACAGCAGTTTGTTTCTTGTGGCCGGGCATAGGGAGTTTTTTGTAGCCGGTCCGAAGGACTATAGTCCGGAGCGGTACGGCGCGTCTCACTGGCGCTTTAATCTGGAAGCGTATATCCATAGCGGCGTCCGGCTGGCGCTCTCGAATGAGGGACAATTCCCCGACCGCTCTTGGGACGTGTCCCAGCTTGGAGTAGTTTTTGTCTCCCGGGAGTACTGGAAAACCGCGAATGCTGCCAGGAAGGCAGCGTTATCTCTGATCCAGGAATGGAACGAATATCTTTCCGGGAACGTGTACGGATACCGGATCGAGAATGACGCCGGTGAAGCGATAGAGTCCTGCTGGGGATATTCCGGGGACTATGACGCGAAAGACGGCGCGCTAGAAGAGGCGCGCGGAATGGTGGATTATCTTACGAACAAAGGGAAGACAGACGCATCCGGGCAATATTTTTTTGAGTTTGCCCGCGGATAAGGCCGAAACGCTGGGCCTTGTGCCCGGCGTCCAGCGGTATTTGCCGCTGCCGATGAGGCCGGACAGCCGAACAAAAACGAGGTGACATATGGCAAGAACAACCAAGCGCGAACAGATCGCCGGCGTTGACGGCGTACAAAGCGCGAAGAAAATAGGGAACAACACGCTTCGGGTCACGTACGCGGACGGCCGCGAGGCTATCCGGTTACATACAACGGACATTTTGACGTTCCGGGATGGCCGTTGTACGTATAACTCCGGAGGATGGCGGACGGTAACAACGAAAGATAGAATGAATCAGTACGGGCCCGCGCGTATAACACAAGCCGCCGGAATATGGTATATCGACGGCAAAGTATATCAGGATGGGTGCTGGGTGAAAGGCGGACGCGTTCACGGCGCCGCGCCGGCGGGATTACCCAAGCGCGCCAGGAAAGAATTAAAAGAGATCCGCGCCTATGTCCGGGAGTTTATGGACGCATTTTTCGCGTATAAGATCCCGGCGCCGTCCGGCGGTGACTGCTGGGGATGTCTTATGAAGGCCGAAGACGGATCGCGGCCGATGGGGCGCGATGGACAACACGTCCGGGACCACGTGAAGGAAAAATATTTTGTCCCGTCGTTACTCGTGGCCGCTTGTGAAGCGTTCCCGGTATCAGCTATGGCAAAAAATATGTTTTTCTACGCTTGGAATCCGGAGGGGGTAGAAAAACGAGCCGCGGACGCGGGCCCGGGATCATGGCTGGTCGGTATATCCCGGCGTCAAATGACATCGAGCTTATACCGCTATTGCAAGCGCGCGTATAAGATCGCCGCATAGGCCGAAACTGGCCGCCAGATCACCGGCGGCCGGTCCGCGGGTATTCGCCCGCGCTGACGAGGCCAGACAGCCGATGGGGGATCGAAAATGTTAGAGCGCGAATTATCAGGATCAACGAGTACCACGAGACAAGATGACCGAACACCGGAACAGAAAAAGACGCATACAATTTTGATCACGGCCACGGACCGTTTTTTGTCCGGCTGGGGCGGAGCCCGCGGCGGCCTGTCAAAATGCGCCTGGGCCGTGGCGCCGGATCAAAGCTGGGAACGCGTTTTTAATTGGGTAAAGCGCCGGGGTGATATGCGGTATGTCAATATGACGACTGGCGAATGGTACCCCAAAGCCGCGCACGTCCATATCTATGTAGTCAACGCCGGGCATCCGGCGCTGGCGTAACCGAAAGGCGGTGACATATGAGTATCTTTAGTCCGTGCCTGGTGCTGTTCGATATCCCGGCCGAACCAAAAACCACAACCCAAGAGGAGCGCGCCCAGTATAAGTTATCACGCCGAACGCGCCGGCTCCGGGATCTGGTGGAGACGCTGGATAAAATCGTCCGGCGGTCCCGGCCATGAGCGGTTATTTTGTACCACGCACAAAAACAGCGCTGGTAAAATGGCTCTCGAGATATTATCCCGCGGACCGGCCAAAGTACCAGCGCATGAAAAAGAGGAGGCTGTATGCGATTTTTTATTCTGTGCTTTCTGATATTCGCCGGGGTAAGTACCCAGGCGCGAGCAAGTGAAATCACGCCCCAAGATTTTAATCGCGTGGTTGACGCGATCTATAGAATAGAAGGCGGAGCACGCGCAAAAAAGCCGTTCGGAATTTTGTCGGTGCCTTGTTCCGGGTATGGCGCGTGCAGAAAAATTTGTGCGAACACGGTCCAGAACAATTTCCGGCGCTGGACAAAAGCCGGGCGCCCTGGTGATTATCTCGCGTTTTTAGCAAACCGATACGCGCCGGTATCAGCGCATCCACTCAATAAAAACTGGTTGCCAAATCTCAGGAGGGTTTTAAAATGAAATTCACACGCGAACGCAGAATCCAAATTGTTCACGATCTCCCGCACTGGTACGACCGGCCAGAAATCGACCGGGAGGCGTTAAGGCGCCTCGCGCTCAAGGACCGGGCGCGTGGCATTACTGGTGCCTGGGACACCTCGACACCACAAGGAATTGTGGAACAAGAAAAAACCCCACAAAAATAGTGGACAAAGTATTACGCGTGGGAATAGTATGTGCGCCATGAAGATATCAGACGCCCGCGCATTGATCGCGGAGATCAGAAATCTGAAATGCAAAAAAGGACATTCGTTTATGGAGCGGATTGAAGCGATGCAACCCGCGGTACTTCTAAAAGAAGACGCGGAATATTTGCAGTGGCTTTATCGTTATGCTTCCGGCGGTTTGTCCTGTCATATCGTTTATCATGATCGCGCTTAAAGCGCAGAGGGAGGAATGAAATGAGTACGCCAGATGTTGAAGGTATCAGAACTATCGACGCGAACGCGATCTTTTCAGTCAAAGAAGCGGCGAGATTGCTCGGGATCACGCACAACGGAATTTTGATGCGTATCAAGCGCGGGACGATCAGATTTGGAAAATCCGGGGGCCGGTATTTTATTCCGGGCTCCGAGATCCAGAAATCAGTCACGCTCCCGGTCGAATACGACGTCTAACATGGCCGCGGTCATGAATAATCGTGCACTTTTCACGTCCGAGCGACAAAATTGGAAAACGCCGAAAGGTTTTTATGAGGCGCTTGACAAAGAGTTTTCCTTCGACTTTGACCCATGCCCGCCTAACCCAAAGTTTGACGGGCTGACAGTGGAATGGGGCCGAAGAAATTTTGTCAATCCGCCGTATAATCAGATCAAACTGTGGGTGGCTCGCGCATACGAGCAAGCGAAAAAGAATAAGCTGGTAGTGATGCTTATCCCGTCCCGTACTGATACGCGCTGGTGGCACGAATATATTATGAAGGCAGACGATATCCGGTTCATCCCTGGCAGACTGTCTTTTGATGATAATGGCGGTCGAGCGCCTTTCCCTTCGTGCGTGGTGGTGTTCCGTGGTTGACATCATCTCCGCGTACGCCCGCGCTGGCTGGCGCGTGTTCCCGCTGAACGGTAAAAAGCCGGATGTTCCGAAAGGGACCAACTGGCTGAAAATCCCCAAAGACCCGAACACAAACAGGCTCGACATTCCGGGCAACTTCGGCGCGCATTGTGAATTTGCGCTGGTCATAGACGTTGACATAAAGAACGGCGCGCCTGGGAAAGAGAGCTTCAAGAAACTCACAGAAGACTGTAATCTCCCCCGGCATTGGGAGACAAAGACGTTTCTCGTCAAAACAGGAACAGGGGGCTATCATGTCTATCTGGACGTACCAAAGGATTCCAAAATTGGCCTGTACCATCCTGATTATCCTGGCATTGAGTTTCGGCATGGTGCTTTTTACGTTGTCGGCCCTGAGTCCATCCATCCGGAGACTTTCCAGCCTTACGAAATCGTCGCCGGGAGCATTGACGCCCTCGCTCCCTGCCCGCCCGCGATCCTAGCTAAAATCCAGAAGACCCAGACTATCAAAACCGGCGCAGAGCCGGAGGCTGGCTTTGTCGATGATGATCCGCTCAATGTCGAGCGCTATGAAGAATACCTAGCGTCCATGCCCATGATCCCGAAAGGTGAAGGACAAACGAATTCTCTTTATATAGTAGCCTGCCGTGGTCGTGACTTCGGGCTGTCCCGGCATATGGTGCAGAACACGATCGCGGAAAAGTACAATAACGTGAAGCTCTCTCCGCCGGTGGAGATGACTGAGATCGAGCACACGGTCCGAAGCGCTTACAAGTACGCCAAAGAAAAGCCTGGGCATCTGAACGTCGCGGCCATCTTCAAGACGGTGGAAGTGGGCGAGAAGGTCGACACGGGTAATTTGACGTTCGACTTCACCGAAAAAGGAGTGGCCCGAACGACCCTCAATAACTGCGTGAACTATATCCTCAGATTCCCCGAGCTCTCAGACGCCTTCCACTTTAATATGTTCTCCGGCATGATCGAATTGTCCTCCAAAGCGCCTTGGTACAAAGAGCGGGGCTCTAAGGGCGTCAATATCGGCGATCAGGATATGGTGCTCCTGAAATATTTCCTCACCAAAACCGTACGCGTGGAGTTTCCGCTCGGTATCGTCCAGGAAGCGCTCACGGTCGTGGGACACCGCCACCACTATCACCCGGTACGGAACTATCTGAATAGCTTGAAGTGGGACGGAGTACCCCGGATTGACACGTGGCTCACGGATTACGGCGGCGTGATAGACACGGAATACACGCGCGCGGTGGGCCGGAAGACTCTTTGCGCGGCCGTCCGGCGTGTGTTCGAGCCCGGGTGCAAATGGGACCATGTGCTCATTATGGAAGGCGCCCAGGGGATCGGCAAGAGCACCGCGTGCCGTATCCTCGGCCGCAACTGGTCCGGCGATATGAACCTTGACCCCCACAACAAGGATTCTGTATCCATGATGACGAATAAATGGATCATTGAACTGAGCGAACTGAGTGCTTTGAACTGGGGAGACGCGAATGCGCTGAAGTCCTTCCTTACCCGCGGGGCAGACACCGTACGCCTGCCCTATGAGCGCCTGTCCAAAGATATCCAGCGTCAGAGCATCTTTATTGCCACGGTGAACCCCGAGCACGTCGGGTATTTGAAGGACGTGACAGGCAATCGCCGGTATTGGATGGTAAAGCTCAATGGAATGGTGAAGCTCATGGAGTTAGAAGACCACTGTGACCAACTCTGGGCGGAAGCGAAAGCGGTATATCAAAAGGAATTGCTGTACCTAACAGGGCTTTCCGCGGACCTCCAGGTGGTCGAGGCCCAGCAGCGTATGCCTGAAGACCCTATGCGCACGAACGTCAACCGCTGGATCAAAGAAAACCCGGACGTCGATGAAGTTTGCGCTGACCAGATCCTCGAGTATATCGGGATACCCGCCAAAAACATTTCCCGGTCTGACCAGAGCCGGGTGGCTCAGTCCTTGATCGCGATCGGATGGGAAAAACATTTGCGGAGAGAGGGCAACATGTTCTATTCAGTCTACACTAAACCAATGCGCGACCGATTGGAAGCGCTCATGAGGGACGTATGAGAGAAAAGATCGAGTTCCTCCGGCAAGACCTTATGCGCGTAGCGGTCAAGAACGGCAAAGGTCATATTGCTTCGTCTTTGTCCTGCTTGGAAATCTTGGCCGTGCTGAGATACCGCATCATGGGCCCGGACGACGTGCTGATATTGAGTAAGGCCCACGGATGCTATGGTCTATATGCCATCGACGCTGACCAGGGCAAGATATCTGCTGAT
>Ga0209098_1004111_pt1 | contig 11537 bp, 13 predicted proteins | sample AD_JPNHW1_MetaG_FD_184429 | JGI IMG/M metagenome (GOLD analysis project Ga0209098, IMG submission 184429) | Active sludge microbial communities of municipal wastewater-treating anaerobic digesters from Japan - AD_JPNHW1_MetaG (SPAdes) (version 2) | ecosystem: Engineered > Bioreactor > Anaerobic... | reverse complement strand
TATAGATATCATCCTGCTCTGGGTGATGATCGTGATTACCATCCGGGCCTTTTACACCGTGAAGAAGAGTGCTGCGTATTTCCTCATCCCGTACATTGCATGGGTATCGCTGGCCTTGGCGCTGAATGGTGCGATCTGCTTCATGAACCCGTAACGGGTAATTGTTTATGTGATCTCCCTGGTAAGGATCTGCGATACCGTGAACATATCACAACAGAAAATTCCTTATTAAAATATCTCCGAGAAAAAGTGTAAAATTGTATGTAAGAAGAATATTATTTCTTCTTGGGGGCTGCCTTCTTCTTAGCTGCCTTCTTTGGTTCCGGCTTCTTTGCCGCTGCTTTCTTTGCTGCTGCCATGTGTTTTCCACCTCCTACCGGAAAGGGTTATATTTTTTCTCAATCTGCGAATTAATAAATATTTTGGTCGCAACGGGTTTTTTAGGCATAGAATCAATACAAACCATTATTTTTTTGGCAGGAAAATGACTGCTTTTGAACAAGACAGGATTAACAAAGCGATCCATCACGAAATGCGCAATTGTTCATATAATGCCCGGATTGTTCCGAATCAAAATATTTTGGCGATTTATATTTCGCAAAAAAACAAATTTTCCCGGCAGGGGGAGCGCATGCACAGGTGATCCAAAATCCTTTTTTTTACTGAGGTGCCCGCATAAAAAATATTCCGGCCGGGTACGATAACATTTATCCCTCCAAAAAACCCCCTACCTGTATGAAAAAGGAGTTCATTCTCGGACTCATCGGGGGATTTTTAGGATTGATCACGGCACTGTTCGTGATCACGTCAGCCACATCGAATGATATGACCCTTTCCGGTGTCCAGGCTGCCCTGTTCTCCAGCCTCGGCCTGATGGGTGCTTCCATTGCCAAGAAAGAGACCCGTTTTGCCGGTTACATGCTCATCTTCTCTGCAGTTTTCATCACGCTCTCTGTGCCGATTGCAAATACCCTGTCGCTGTTGTACCTCTACCTTCCCACGGTCGCATGCCTCGGGATTGCCGGCACCCTCTGCTTCATGGAGCCGGAAGAGAGTGAAACTGAATCCGCTGACCTATAATTTACTGTTTACCGTAGCAATATCGGAAAACAGAAAATCACCAGGGAAAATTATTCCCCGTCTTTTTTACTGGTCTCCTGCCCGGCCGGTGACTGGTTATTATTTCCTGTTTTTTCCGGGGTTGTTCTTTCCCGGATAATTCCGAACATCATCCAGGTTCCTGCTGCAAGCACGAACACGATGAGCAGCATATGGAGGATCAGGGTCGGGTACTGGTCGCTTCCCGTTGTCGTCCACAGGGTGAACCCATAGATAATTACAGCAAGCGCAACCGCCCCAAGACCGATGGCCGTTGCACGGAATGCCGTGAACATTCTGCTACGGGTGTCCGGAAAGATTAACAGACCCATCAGGCCGAGTCCCGCGAACATGGCCCCGGCAAAGAGCAGTGCCCAGATAATGATGTCTGCAGGCAGGGAACTCATGAGCGGTCAGCTCCCGGTTGCTTTCCGATCCAGATCATCACGCCAAAACAGCAGATGCCAAAAAGAATGGCCATGTCGAGAACGATGAGTGTACCCCATGCGATACATAAGGCAAGTGCAGTCATTGATAGAAGGATGACTGCCACGGTACCTGCAACAAGCCGGTCGTCCATTGACCTTACGGGAATACCCCGCAGGATGACGCACAGGGCAAGGATTCCCATGACCAGTGCGGTAAAAAGCCAGGTATCGATCATATCTGCTTGTACCATGTGAAAGAATTCTATTTATCCATGCCCCTGCTGTCGGCTGCAGAAATCAAAAGGAAAAACGGTCCCCTTCGATGTCAGAGATGAAGATATCTACAGAAATTTGGGGAAAGATTACCTTCAAATTTCATCAGGATGAGTACCTAGTAAATGGTGACGGGAGTAAACTACTGGAACAGAACCGCCATTGGGTATGATGAAGGGATCGATCATATCTTTGGGAACAACATGCGGCTGATCATCCTTGATAACCTGCAAAAGGAGCAGCAACTGGGCCGGACCGTTGAATTTGGATGTGGGACAGGCTTTTTCACCCCGGTTCTGGCGCAATTGTCTGAGAGCGTATCAGCTACAGATATTTCAGAAAAGATGCTTGATCTGACCCGTGAAAAGATCCAGGGGCTTTCTAATATTGAGGTCGTGTGTCAGAACTGCGAGAAGACATCATTTCCATCTTCATCATTTGATACGGCCTTTATGGGACTGGTTTTCCAGTTTGCAGACGGTCCGTTGACCGTCACTGAAATGCACCGGATCCTGAAACCCAAAGGAAAACTTATCCTTGCTGTACCAACGATGGAAGGTATCAGTCTTTCAGATAAACTGCGGGGTATCATGCGGCATTACCGCACCTTCGGGAGGTTCAGTGCCCCCGGTACAAGACAGTATACCTGCCATTCACTTCCTCCTCTTATCATTCAGGGTGGATTCAGAATACTCACTATTGAGCATCTTATGGATCTGACTCATCCAGGGGGATTTTCGGGACTCTATCTCCGGGCGGAAAAAATATAATTTTGGCTCTGGAGAGATCCTTTGAATAATTCTGACGCTCTTGGGTGCATGCAAGCATGCCCCCGCCGCTATGGCATCCCCGGATTGCGATTGTGCCGTATTGCCTGTACACACCCGTTGAGAAATTTCCAGTTTAGGTAATACCGGGGCATCGCAATGTGCCCCCGCCCCCGATGGGGGCAGTGTTGGCGCTAGGGAGCCTATCATCACTTGAAAAGAGGATCTCTACTGAGCAATAATTTTCCCAATGGTTCATTCTGACCTGATGCTGGGAATTACTGCCGAATAAAAATCCACACCATTATTGATCCGATTCACTATCGAATTTTTCTTTAAGCACCGGTAAGTTTCCATAATCCTGTTTGCATTCAGTTTCATTTCTGACAAATTCATCTCATTCTTGCGGTCCTGATGAATCAGAGTCCTTCATTATAATGTCGATGATGAGAAGATTTAACAGAAATCTTCGGATCTCCCGGACTCCTGCCGGAAAATGCCCGTGCCGACCTTTCATTTTTATCCTTCCGGCGCGAATGGTACGACAGATGCGCCCGTCTTATCTGGGAAAGATCTTATTGCGCTGGTGTGATGCGTGCCACACCCCGGTACTCTCCGAGAAATGCTCCTGCGGTGCCGCGACCCGCCCTGTGCCGGTCACCCCGCCAGGTGATGCCCGGCCGGCATTTCCTGCTGATATCGCCCTCATCAACCGGATCTATGAACAGCATTTTGGAGCCCCGCTCATACCGGAAGGTCACCTTGCACTCCTGAACAAGGTGCCGGACAAGGACCGGATGGAGGAGATCATTGTCGGTGGAGGTATTGTCGGGATCATCCGGTATTTTCCGGACGAACGGCGGTGGGAGCCGGTCCCCCGGCCGGAGGCCTGTAACCTGTTCGCCCCGAACAAACAGTTCGTGGTGATCGGCGACGATGCCGTCCCGTTTATCCGCGACCAGGGCATGAGCGTGCTCCGTCCCGGGATGCTCTCCATCGATGAGAACGTACAGGCAGGGGACGAGGTATTCATCCTCACGCTGGACGGCACCTGCATCGGTGTCGGTCGGGCGAAGGTCGATGCCTCCACCGCCCGGGCCATGGAGAAGGGATCGATTGTCAGGACACGGCGCAACATTGCCTCGCAGGTTGTCCCCGGCAGGGCAACATGGGACGATGCGGTGCGGGCGAACGCTGAGGTGATCGAGCGTGCGGAAGGGTCCTCGGTCCTTTTCGTACAGGAGGTTGCTGGCCGCAACCCGCAGCTCGTGGCGAACGTCTCCTACTCCGGCGGGAAGGACAGCCTTGCCACCCTGCTTGTGGTAACCAAGGCGATCGGGAAGGTGCCGATGCTCTTTGCCGATACCGGCCTTGAGTTTCCAGAGACCTACGAGAATATCGCAGCAGCATCTGAGCGGTACGGCCTTGAGGTTATCCGGACGGATGGGAATACCACGTTCTGGAAGACCTTTGAGGAGCAGGGGCCGCCGGCGGTCAATTCCCGCTGGTGCTGTAAGGTCTGCAAACTGACTCCTGTCGGGGACCTGATCAGCAAACGCTGGGGGGAGTGCCTCTCGTTTATCGGCCAGCGGCGGTACGAGTCAGCCGCCCGTGCCCAAAGTGACCGGGTCTGGCGCAACAGGAACGTACGGGTCCAGCTCTCTGCCGCACCGATCCATAACTGGACTGCCCTCCATGTCTGGCTGTACCTGATGCGGGAGAAGGCGCCGTACAATGTCCTGTACGAGCGACACCTGGACCGGATCGGATGCTTCATGTGCCCGTCCAGCGATATGGCACTGATCCACATGATCGAGGCGGAATATCCCATCCTCTGGCAGGGCTGGCTCGACCGGCTCGAAGAGTACCGGAAAGCCCATGGGCTTCCCGGTGAATGGGTGAGGGAAGGAAGATGGCGGCTCGTTGAGGGCAGTGAAGATGAAGAAGATAGCCATTATTGATTACGGTCTCGGGAACCTCCGAAGCGTGATACGGGGACTTGAGAAAGCCGGCGCGAACGCTGCCATCACCTGCGATGCCGGCGAGATCGCATCCGCAGACGGACTCGTCCTGCCGGGTGTCGGGGCATTTCACGAGGGGATGGACCAGCTCGGTCCCCTGCAGGATGCCGTTGTCGGAAGCGCACGGCACGTCCCGCTCCTCGGTATCTGCCTTGGCATGCAGATGCTTCTTGAAACGAGCGAGGAGCACGGTATCCACAAGGGGCTCGGTCTGATCCCCGGATCCGTGAAACGCTTCCCCCGCGGTTCCGGGCAGAAAGTGCCGCATATGGGCTGGAACTCACTGAAAATTGAAAAGACCTGCAACCCGCTCTTTGCCGGGTTCAAACCTGACGAGTATGTCTATTTCGTCCATTCCTACTATGCAGATACGCTCCCTGAATTCACGCTCACGACAACAGAGTACATCTGCCCGTTTGCGTCATCAGTCTGTAACGGGAACGTCTTCGGTGTCCAGTTCCACCCGGAAAAGAGCGGTGCAACGGGTCTGCGGTTGCTGAACAACTTTATCGGCATGGTTTGATCCCATCATATGTTTTTTCTGGTTCATCGGATACGTATTCATGATCTGGCAAGGGGGATCTTTTAAAAACTCGCGCTGCTCCATACGGTCAGGAAGAAACAGGTCGAAGACCACTGACGCGTTCAGTCGAAGATTATCTGGTCATTGATTGAACCCGCAGGGTTCTTCGACTTGCGGAATTCCATCAGGAATAAGGTAGTTGATGACCCGTCGGGATCCTCAACTCTGGGCAGGGGCAAGGGAGGCGATCCTTACTATTGATAATTTCTAAAAAGCACTTTTTTACACCACAAGAGCCCGATGAAATCTTTCGAAAATTTAAAATTTTAGAGAATATCCTTTTTTTTCATTTCGGTGATTTCGGTGGCTGGAGCAGCTGGATCTCCCGGATAATCTCCCGGTGGAAGACGAGGAGCATGTCGCTGATCATACCGAACATGAAGATCTCGATACCGACAACGATGAGCAGCACCGTGAGGATTGTAAGCGGGATATGCTCGACTTGGGCGGGCTTGAGCCATTCCAGCACGACATAGATGCCGACGAGAAACCCGAGCAGGGTGGTAAGGATCCCCATCATACCGAAATAGAACATGGGATTATTCACCCGCGCAAGCCGGTAAATCGTGCTCACGATCTTGATCCCGTCATGGAATGGGGAGAGTTTTGTTGCGGTTCCGGGCCGGCTTGAATACCGTATCGGGACGACCATGATGCGCTGGCCGTTCCTCACAGCTTCAACGGAGATCTCAGTCTCAATCTCGAAACCTTTCTCTTTTAAGTGCATCTGGTGGATTGCAAGCTTGGTGAATGCTCGGTACCCGGAGAGGATATCGTGAAGGTCCCGGCTGTGGGCGACCTTGAAGAGGAGATTGAGCATGTGGTTTCCGAAAAGGTTGAGCCGGGAAAAAGCTCCCTCCTCCGCGTTGATAAGACGATCGCCGATGACCTGGTCGAATCCCAGGAACAGGGGGGTCAGCATCTTCTCCGCATCTTTTGCAGAATACGTGCCGTCACCGTCAAGCATGAGGATATACGGCTGCTCGATCACCTCGAACGCTTCGATGATTGCGTTCCCCTTTCCTTTGCCAGACTGTGTCCGGACGGTTGCACCGGCTTCGCGGGCATTTTTTACCGTATTATCGGAACTTTTGGCGTCAATGATCAGGATGTGGTTATATCCGAGATCCCTAAATTCCTTAACGATCGTGCCAATCGTTGGCGCTTCATTGAGCGTGGGAATTAAAATGCAGACCTCGTCTTTGTTGAATTTCATTGGTATAGTATTTTTAATCGGGTATCATAAGTGCTTCTATGCATCTCCCCAAAAAGGGACTGCGGGCGCTGGGTATTGCGGAAAGTTATTCCGGGCGCGAACATTCCACGCTTGCCGGTGTCGTGATGCGAAAGGATCTCCGCATCGACGGGTTCTGTTCCGGAAGGGTTACGGTTGGCGGAACGGATGTAACCGATACGATTCTTGCGATGATCCGTACCCTTGACCGGAGGGACATTAATGTCATCATGCTCTCCGGCTGCGTGATCGCGTGGTTCAATGTGATGGATCCCGGGCGGATTTTTGATGAGTCCAAAATCCCGGTCATCTGTGTCACGTACGAGGAGTCGGACGGGCTCCTTGGCGATCTCCGGCATCATTTCCCGGAGGATGAGACACGGATTCAGGCATATCTGCGGCTTGGTGAACGGGTGCCGTTCGATCTTGGCGGTAACCGGATAATCTATATGAGGGCAGCCGGAATAGAGTACCCGGATGCGGCACGGTTCTGCCGTGATTTTACCATTGAGGGAAAGATCCCGGAGCCCCTGCGGGTGGCACGGCTCCTGGCCCGGCAGATCTTTTCCGGGCAGGTGTCTGTGTGAATGGTGACCGGCATTGCCCTAAGAAAAGTATTCATATCCCTGCAGGAAAAACCAGACTGATACGTTTTATCTGAAAAGGAGTGAAAAGAAAAAATGCCTGCGGATAATAAAAATGCACGATGGGTTTGTCTTGAATGCCATTGGATCTATGATCCGGCTATAGGCGATCCTAAGAATGGTGTTCCAGCCGGAACACCGTGGGAGAAGGTTCCGGATACATGGCGCTGTCCTGAATGCAAGATCCTCAAATGCAAGAAGGGCGTTTTTAAGCGGCTTGAGGATTGAGGAAATAATTGTAAAACCATGTCGTGTCGTATTTTTTGGGTTCCGGGTAAGTATCACGGGAGATAATTTTTCCGGTTATCCGGTCGTACACTTCAAACTGAACTGTATCTTCCGGGTGAAATGTCCCCTTCGCATAATTAATAGCAATTGTCGCATCAGGGTACCATAAAAAATCATGAGAGCCAAATCCACCCAGTGTCTGGATCCCATAGTGGTGCGTTGGCAGGAAATCGTTTCCGTTCATCGTAGGAATATCACAAGGAAGATGGACACCATTCCGGTATACTTTGGCATATAATTGCCTGTTATCGTATGGAATTTTTCCGGCGTTCTGAATTACCATATAACTGTCGTTGTCCAAGATTCCCTGCGGATTTACATGTATTATCCGATTTATAACAAAAATTTCCGGAACGGGTGTGTCGGCTGTTGGTAATTGGAATCCGAGACACATGAGGAGCACCAGTAGTACGAGCATGAAGATGATGCCGAATATCAGGACCATTCCGATAACCGGTGAAGTGGCCAGATCGGATTCGGATGATAATAACACCATCATGTGTAATATTAAATTAGATATAACATTTTCGAAATTGATTTTATAAGAATATAACAACAAGTATTTGGCAATCGTTGAAATTCATACGGGAAAAAGCGTTAATGACCTCCGCATTGGCTCACCCGTTCAAAATCGAGAACCACGTTCCGGAACCAAACCTTCGCACGAACTGTCTTCTATACTCATCCAAGGATGAGCGTGTTCTGTAAAATGAGGGGATCATATTCCCACAACCCGTAAACTACAGATAAGTATCTCAGGTACTGTCTCCGTTCTGTAATCGATACGTCTCCCTTCATCCCGAATCCGTTAAAATATATATCACCGGCGCTAAGCAGTTGTAATAGTCAGTCCCGGGTTTTACCGTCCATGGCAATTTTATCAGAAACTCCAGATCCAGCGCCATCTTCTATGACGGGAAGAGATTTTTACCTTGAAGGTCTTGCACTCGGTCGCGAAGGAAAGCACGATGAGGCGCTGAATTTCTTTGCCCTTGCTCTGGCACAGGACCCGAAGCTGGCAATTGCCTGGGTAGGCAGGGGATTTGCCCTGGGAAAACTTGGCCGGTTCGATGAGGAGATCGAGTGCTGTAAAAAAGCAATCGAGCTGGACCCGTACTGTGTCGATGCGTGGAACGATATGGGATTTGCCCTGGGCATGCTCGACCGGTTCGAGGAAAAGGTCGAGTGCTGCGAGCGGGCACTCCAGATCGACCCGGAGAATGCCACGGCCTGGAACAACAAAGGGGTCGCCTTCGGGATGCTCGGCAGGTACGAGGCAGAGGTCCGGTGCTGTGACCGGGCCCTTGAACTCAGGCCCCGGTACCTCTCCGCGTGGGTGAACAAGGGGTTTGCATACGGGAAACTCCGGTGGTATGAAGAGGAGATCATCTGTTACGACCGGGCATTGAAAATTTATCCCTTTTACCTGTCGGCCCTGATCAAGAAAGGGATTGCCTTAATCAACCTGAAACGCTACCGTGAGTCCCTTGAAATTCTCGACAAGGCCCTTTCCATTGAACCGGATAATGCAAAGGCGCTCTACCGAAAGGGTCTCGCGTTCAGTATGCTCGGAAAGCACGAAGAGGCGATCACCTGCCTTGAAAAAGCCCTTAAAGCAGATCCCTCCATTGCTGATGCGTGGGTTGTCATGAGCAACTCGTGTTTTATGCTGGGGAAACTGGAGGAATCGGCGCGTGCATTTGACCAGGCATATTATATCGATGTAAAGGACGTCCGCACCGGTGTTGTCAAGGGACTTTCGCTTTTAAAGAACGGTAAGTTTGACGATGCCCTGAGAAGTTTCTCGGATGTCTTTGGTGTGCTGCTCCGTTAGGTTCCCGGCATCCTGATACAGGAAAAAATCCTCGGTTTTTTATGTCCCTCACACGTACAGAGAAGCATGGATGTTGAGGAATATGCCCGTAAAAAAATTACGGGTGGTGAAAGCGAAACAACAATACAGGAGGGTCTTGTCGATATCATCCGTGCGTATAAATCCGTGAATCATTCTTACGCATCCGCGTTAGCCCGGGCCGTTATTGCCGAAGTGAAAAATACAGAAGGATTATCCGGGGACTTTTTTTCATTCGAACCGGCAAGGGTAAAAATGGGGGAATTCGGTGTTGGTTCGCGCGGGAAAGGCGATTTTTTTGCCCACCGCCAGATTGCCCGTATTATCGGCAAGACATCCGCATCCGTCGGTGTCGACGAGATGGATGATGGCGGGGCAGTCCGCGCCAAGGGAGAATATATCGTCTGCACGGTTGACGGCATGCATTCGCGACTCTCTGATTTTCCGTTTCTCGCCGGATTCCATGTGACACGAGCCACGCTCCGGGATGCAATGGTCATGGGTGCAAGGCCTGTCATGCTCTTCTCCGACATCCATGTTGGCGATGATGGGGATGTAGCGAAAATCTTTGATTACACCGCCGGTATCACGACCGTCGGGGAAGCGATGAACGTGCCCCTCGTCTCCGGCTCGACACTCCGCATCGGGGGTGATATGGTGCTTGGCGGCCGGCTCACCGGCTGCGTTGGTTGTGTCGGGGTTACCGAGCACCTTACCGCACGAAAGTCAACGCAGGCCGGCGATGTGCTCCTCATGACCGAAGGGGCGGGGGGCGGTACCATCGCAACAGCAGGCATCTACTCAGGATTTCCGGAAGTTGTGGAGCAGACTATCAACCTCAACTTCCTTACTACCTGCGACACGCTGATGAAGAGTGATGCGTTCAGAAAAGTCCATGCAATGACTGACGTAACAAACGGCGGCCTTCGTGGCGATATTTACGAGATGGCAGAAACGGCGCAGTGCCGGATTATTATTGATGATGCAAATGTTGCCAGTCTTGTCGAACCACACGTGATGGCAATGCTCGAGGATCTTAAAATTGATTACCTTGGTGTGTCGCTTGATGCCCTCCTGATCGTTGCCCCCCCGGAAGCCGCCGGGGAGATCTGTTCCATTGTTCGCTCTGCCGGTGTAAGGATCGAACAGGTTGGCCGGGTCGAAGCCGGAAAACCTGAAGCAGTGCTCATTTCCCATGGCAGGGAACAGGACTTCACCCCGCGTTTCCGCGAATCGGCATATACGCCGGTCAAGAAGGTTGTCGATACCGAAGCGCGGGATTTCGACGAGATGAAAGAGGGTGTACTGAAGGCATCTGAGGCGGCGATCCGGAAGAAGGAGCGCGTGCTTGCACGACTCCGGCAAAAGAAGTAAACTTTTTTCCTGAATTGAACCCGGCGACTCCGATCGGCAGGTGGAATGCCTTAAATATTGATAATTTTCAGAATATGAAAAAGAACATTCTTATTCCTTTTTCGCGCTGACAAAAATATTATAGGCCAGCTGGGGGACGCTCTTTTCCACGAAAGGCTCGACCCTGGCAGCAAGGGAAAAGATCGGGTCGATCATGTCGATATGGGCAAACGAGCACCATTTCACATCGACGTCGCCAAACCCGGCATTATCGAAGAGGCTGTACATCTCTTTCTCGTTATAATAGTGTTCCCCGAAGTCCTTCATGACTACGTGCTTGATCCTGATCTTCTCGCCGATCTTATAGAGCGAGGGGATCCCGCTCGTTATCAGTTTCTTGCCCAGCGTGCAGAGCGCCACGGAACCACCCGGTTCAAGGACCCGGTATACTTCCGAGAGCATGGCAACAGGGTCCTTGACATAACTGAAGACAAGGACACTGGACACTGCATTGAATGTACTGTCATCAAATGGCAGTTTCTCACCGGTCCCCACGATAAATTCGCAGTCCGGACAGCGGTGACGGGCCTTTTCCACCATCTTCTCGCTGATGTCGACTCCGGTCCCCTGCCCCCCGTGCTGGATATATTTTTCGACAAACAGGCCGGTCCCGCACCCGATATCAAGCAGGTTTCCGCATTCGGGAAGGGCCTTCATGAGGTGGTTGCTCAGGTGGGTGTGGTATTTTTTCCCCCGGTGATCGTCGTAATGGATGTCGTACGTGTCGGCGACTGTATCATAATGCTTGCGGATCTTCTCTGTTTTCGTGACGCTCATGAAAAAACATCCCGTATACCCGTGGCAAATGCACCCAGCTGAATATATTCGTTATTTGCGTGCATCATCCGGTACTCCGCATCCGCGAGTGCTATCGCAAGTGCCGGGTGATTGTACTCTTTCTGTACTATTGTGCGGGCTTCATACAAAACTTCGCTT
>Ga0209098_1004110_pt1 | contig 11537 bp, 6 predicted proteins | sample AD_JPNHW1_MetaG_FD_184429 | JGI IMG/M metagenome (GOLD analysis project Ga0209098, IMG submission 184429) | Active sludge microbial communities of municipal wastewater-treating anaerobic digesters from Japan - AD_JPNHW1_MetaG (SPAdes) (version 2) | ecosystem: Engineered > Bioreactor > Anaerobic >... | reverse complement strand
CGACCTTTCCTGGTCCGCGCGTATCCCCGCGCTGGTGCTCTTCGCCGCGCTGTTCTTCCTCGGCTTCTGGCCGAAGGCGCTCACCGCGCCGCTCAACGAAACCCTCGGCACGATCTACCCGGCCATCGAGGCCGCCGTGAAAGTCGCCGCCGCGCAGTGAATTTTGCCACAGATCTCCACCGATGCACACAGATGAAAAACTCGCAGCCCGCCGCTCCGCTTTCCGGATCGGTGTGAATCTGTGTCCATCTGTGGCCACCTTGCCTTCCCGCCCGGCCAAATGACTCCGGAACAACTAAACGCTCTTCAGGAAATCGCCGCGACCAACCGCTGGTCGGCCCTCGCGCCCGAGATCGCCCTCGGCGTGGCCGCCCTGCTCCTGCTTGCGCTCGAGTTCGTGCTGCCCAAGCGCGCGCTCGCCCTCGCCACCCCGCGCGTTGCCCTGCTCGGCCTCGCCGGCTCGCTGGCGTTCACGCTGCGCGACTGGGCCGCGTCGCTCACCGCCCAGCCGCTCTTCGGCGGGCTGCTGCTCCAGACTCCGGATTCGCAGGTCATGCGCGTGTTCTTCCTGGTCGCCTCGGCGCTGGTGGCGTTCATCGCCGCCGTGGTGCTGCCGAAGCACAAGGCGCCGCGCGTGGAGTTTTTCCACATCCTTCTCGTGGCCACCGGTGCGCTCATGGTGCTCGTGCAGAGCAACCACTTCGTCCTGCTCTTCGTCGCGCTGGAGACGGTCACCGTGTCGTTCTTCATCCTCGTCGCCTTCTTCCGCGAGAGCCCGTTCTCCCTCGAGGCCGGTCTGAAGTACCTGGTGACGGGCTCGCTCAGCTCGGCCCTGCTGCTCTTCGGCATCGTTCTCCTCTACGGCGTGGCGGGCAATCCGCTGCTCGACGGCCACACCGCCGAAGGGATGAACTTCGACGCTCTCAACCAGTTCCTGCTCCTCAACCCCGACCACCCGCTCGCGCTCGTCGGCGCGGCGCTCGTGCTCTGCGGCATCGCCTTCAAGGTCGGCGCCGTGCCGTTCCAGATCTGGGTGCCCGACGTCTATCAGGGTGCGCCCACTCCGGTGACGGCGTTCCTCGCGGTGTCGTCGAAGGCCGCCGGTTTCGCACTGCTGCTCATCCTCGTGCGCGGCCCCTTCCAGACGCTCGCGTACATCACGGTGCCGCTGCTCTCGATTTTTGCCGCGCTCAGCCTTGTGTTCGGCAACTTGGCCGCACTCGGCCAACGGAACGTGAAGCGCCTCATGGGTCTCTCCGGCATCTCGCACGCCGGTTTCCTGCTGATCGGCGTGGTCGCCGCGATCGCGCCGCGCGACGCCGTCGTCTGGGCGCCGGCCGCCGTCTACTTCTACCTCTTCACCTACCTGATCGGCGCGATGGCCGCCTTCGGCGTGATGGCCTATGTCTCCACCGGCGATGATGCCGACCAGGATTTCCGCCACTATGCCGGACTCGCCCGCCGCAGCCCGCTGCTTGGCGCGGTGCTCGCGTGCGGCGTCGGCTCGCTGGCCGGCATCCCGCCGCTGGCCGGATTCATCGGCAAGCTGCTGATCTTCGTCGCGGCGTTCCACGCCCACCAGTGGCTGCTGCTCGGCATCGCGATCGTCGCGGTGGCCGTCTCCATCTTCTACTACTTCGGCTGGATTCGCGCGGCGTTCTACGACGAGATGCCGGCCTCCGATCGCAACGTCGCCCCGATCCACATCGGAGTCGTTGCCGCGACGACGCTTGTCGCGCTCGCCCTCGCCGCCGTGGTCCTCGGCCTCTACCAGGGGCCGCTCGTCCAGTGGCTCGCGGCGCTGTGAGGCGCTAGCGGGCCGCGGCGTCAGCCGTTGCCGGCCATGGCGTGGCCGGCATGCCAGCCGGTTGTCCAGGCGGCCTGGAAATTGAAGCCGCCGGTCAGCCCGTCGATGTCGAGCACCTCGCCGGCGAAGAACAGGCCCGGGCACAGGCGGCTCTCCATCGTGCGGAAGTCGACCTCTTTCAGGCTGACTCCGCCGCAGGTGACGAACTCCTCGCGGTGGAGCGCCTTGCCGGTGACAGGGAACTCGCAGGCGGTGGCCAGACGTGCGAGCGCCTGCACGACAGCGGCGGGTGCCTCGGCCCAGGTCGCGCCGGGGCGCGCGCCGGAGGCGGCGACGAGCTGCTCCCAGAGGCGTTGGGGCAGTTCGAGCGGGCTCCAAGTGTGGAGCTGCTTGCGCCCGTGGGTGGTGCGCAGGGCGTTGAGCCTCTCGGCGGCGGCGGCCGTGGAGAGCGGCGGGACGAAGTTGAGCGCGACGGTGAAGCGGTAGTCGCGCGCCGCCAGCTCCCGCGCGCCCCAGGCGGAGAGGCGCAGGATGGCCGGGCCGCTGAGCCCCTCGTGGGTGAAGAGCAGGGGACCGGCTCCCTGTAGCCGAGTCCCGGGCACGGTGGCGACGGCCTCGGGGACGACGATGCCGGCGAGGGCGGTGCAGCGCGGGTCGGCGACGCGGAAGGTGAACAGCGAGGGCACGGGCGGCTCGATGCGGTGGCCGAGGGCGGCGGCGAGATCGAGCCCCTTGGCGCCGCCGGTGGCGAGGAGGACGCGGTCGGCGGGGACGGTTTCGCCGGTGGCGAGGGTGAGGGCGAAGCGGGCGCCGTCGCGGGATATCCGCTTCACCGCGCAGCCGGTGCGCAGTTCGACGCGTGCTGCGCGGGCGGCGCCGAGCAGGCAGTCGACGATGCTGGCGGAGTCGTCGCTGGCGGGGAAGAGGCAGAGGTCGGGCAGGGTGACGAGCGGCACGCCGCGCGCCTCGAACCAGGCCTTGGTCTCGCGTGGCCCGAAGCGGTGGAAGGGCCCGAGCAGCTCGCGGCCGCCGCGCGGGTAGTGGGCGACGAGTTCGCGCGGGTCGGTGCGGGCGTTGGTCACATTGCAGCGGCCGCCGCCGGAGATGCGGACCTTGGCGAGGGGTTTGTCCGTGGCCTCGTAGATCGTCACGCGGCCGCGGCTGCCGAGCGACTCGGCGCAGGTGTGCGGGCTGGTCGACTCCTGCCTCCGGTGTGCGCCGAGGGACTCGGCGCAGGTGATGGCCGCGAAGAAGCCCGCGGCGCCGCCGCCGACGATGGCGATCTGGAGAGGGAGGTCGGGCATGGCGGCGGAGTGTGTTTCAACCGGGGCGGGTTTGGAAATGCCGGAAACGAGGCGAAGCGGATCGGGACTTGCGTGATGCGGCGCGTGCCGGATTGCATTCGGTCGAGCTAGCCATCGACTCCCACGATGGCGGCCCCACAGCTCTTCCACCCCATGAAACGTTCCACGTTGTTGCTGCTTTTTGTTTCCACGATGGCCGCCCCGCTCGCGGTGCGCGCCGAGGATGTCGCCTCGCAGCCGGCACCTGCGGCCCGACCGCCAGCTCCGGCCGGTGTGATGATCGCCGATCTGCGCGGCGAGGGCACGGTGGCCTACCCGTACGGCTCCTGGGCCGAGGCGCTCAACCGGACTGCCGACGGCATCGCGGCGGTCGGTAGCAAGGGCGCTCAGGGCGACGGCGGCGCCTGCGGCAACCTGCCCGCGCCGATGGACCTGAGCGGGATGACGTACATCGAGGTCGCGCTTGCTGTCGGAAACACCAACGAGGTGCCGGAGGTGACGGTCGCCGTGGGCGACACCGACGAGACGATGGCCTCCGCGCGTATCCGTGTAGACCAGCTCGTGCCGTCGCAGCCGGTGTGGTTCCGCGTGCCGATCAGCTCGTTCGTGCTGGGCACGGGCAAGTATGCCGGGAAGGTCCCGGGCTTGGACTGGACGAAGGTCGCGCAGTGGCATGTGCAGGGCGACTGGGCGACGAAGAAGCCGTTGCAGGTGCTCTTCATCGCCATCCGCGCACACCGCTGAGGCGCCGTGAGGCAGCGGCGGGCGCGAGGCCCGGCCGCTGCCGGGTGCAAGGGGCTGCGGTGAGGACCGCAGAGAATTCGAGTCGTCGAACGGGCGGGGACCGCTACATTCCCGACCGGCCAGACCGATGGTCTCCGCCAGTCCCATCCCAACATGCGACACCTACTTCCATCCCGTGCCCTGATCGCAATCGCCGGTGCTCTTGTCTTCGCGGGGGGCGTTTGGGCGGGGCCCCGGATCGCCGTGCTGACGAAGAGCCAGTCCGCATTCTGGACCGCGGCCGAGCAGGGGGCGCTGAAGGCCGGCGCGGAGCTCGGTGCCGAGGTGATCGCGAAGCGCCCGTTCAACGAGGGCGACGTGGCGATCCAGATCCAGCAGCTCAACGCGCTGGTGGCGCAGGGGGTCGACGCGATCGTGATCGCACCGAGCAGCAAGGACACGCTGGTGGCGCCTTTGGCGGCGGCAGCCGCCAAGGGGATCAAGATCGTCATATTCGACACCTCGCTGGAAGGGGATCAGCCCTACGTCTTTGTGGGGACGGATCAGCGACGCTCAGGGCAGGTGGCCGGCGAGCTGCTTTCCTCGCTGGTGGAGCCGGGCGCTCCGATCGGCTTCCTGAAGTACAACCAGACCAGCGGCGCCACACAGCAGCGGGAGATCGGGGCGTTCGAGCGACTGCGCGAGCTTCGCGAGGGGTTCGCGCTGTGCGGCAGTATTTACGTGGGCGTGGAGAAGGGGGCGGAAATGGACCGCACTGCGGCGTTCTTCGACCAGCACCCGGACGTGAAGGGAATCCTGGCGTCCAGCACGGTCGCGACCCTTGACGCGATCGAGGTGATCAGGGATCGCAAGCTCGCCGGTTCCGTGAAGTGCGTGGGCTTCGGTTTCAACCTCACCGCGGATGTGGCCGCGGCGATCGACCAAAACGTGTTGCAGGGCTGGATCGCCCAGTTGCCGGGCCGGATGGGGTACGATGCGGTGAAAGCCGCCGTGGCGCTGTGCAAGGGCGATGCTGTGCCGAAGACGGTGACGACCGACTTCATTGTGGTGACGAAGGACAACCTGAACGAATCGCAGGTGCAGGCGTTGCTTGGGCAGTGAGATAACGGGCGTAGGCTTGGTTCGATAGTGCGTTCCCCTTGCGGTGCGTGGTGGAGGACGGACGCGAATGGCGACGTATGGATGCAGCGTTCCGAGCTCGCCAATGGCTGTGGCGAGGCGGAGCGCCCTCGCTCTGGGTGACGGGCGCGGACCGGTCTTTTCCGTGTTCCCGGCTGCGGCTTCGAAGGACTGCTCGGCGTGTATGGGGAAACCTGCCCGGTTCCTCGAGACGTAGTCCCCTCGGAAAACGCTGCCTGCGGGGTCGGCAAGATTTGCTGAGCTGGATCGGCTGCGAAAAACAGATCTACCTGTTGCAGCTTCTAATCGTTGATAAGGAGATGGATGCGGATTTGATCCGGGCGCTGGCATGGGCATTGCAAAACTGCTGGCAACATGGCCAGTCCCGATCTCCTTTCCCCCCACGCCGTGACGCAACGTACGGCGGCAACCGATCATGCTGTGGATGTGATCAACCGCCTGCCGCATCTGCCGCGGCTGGTGCTGCTGTTCGCCTATTGCGAGGGGATGTCGATGCGCGAGATCGGGCGGGCGCTGGGCGTGGGCGAGGAGCGCGTACGGATCATGCATGACGAGGCGCTCAAGAAGCTCCAGCTTCTGCTGGCCTGCTGATCTCGTGCTTCGGTGCGTGTGTGGCACCGGCTGTGGTGTGCTGTCACCAGTCTTTAACGTCTCCATCGCGAGTGCGGGGCTGCGCGGTTTCCTCGACAGGGGAAGGAGCCGGGAATGGAACGGGTGGATCCAAATCCTGGATCGGTGGGGTCACCCTGTGGGCGAGCTGGCTCCCTGTGCAACTCGGCCCTCGGTCGTGTGAGGGGTCGCGAGACCCTCGCGGACGAAGGCGAGGAGTTGCGAGGCGGTGAACGGCTTGCGGAGTATGCGGGTTTCCGGGCGTCCGAGGTCTTTGCTGTAGCCGCTCATGAGCTGCACGGGAATCGAAGGCCAACGGTCTGCGGCGATCTCCGCCAGTTGGGCCCCATCGGGTTCGCCGGGCATGACGATGTCGCTCAGGACAAGGTCGATGCCGTCGGCATGGCTCTCGAGCTGGGCGAGGCCTTCGGCGCCGCAGGTGGCGAGCAGCACGTGGTAGCCGGAGAGCTGGAGCGTGCGTTGGACAATCGCGCGCACTGCGGCGTCGTCCTCGACGATGAGGATGCTGGCAGGCGCAGGTTCCGGTGCGGGAGTTGCGGGTGCGGCGGCTGCCGGCGCGGAGGTCGGCTCGGGGCATGGATCCAGGGGCAGGTAGATGGAGAACTGGGTGCCGACGCCTTCGCTGCTCTCGAGCGCGATGCCGCCGCGGTGCTGTTGGACGATGCCCAGGACGGTCGACAGGCCCAGCCCGGTGCCGTGCCCGGCCTCCTTGGTGGTGAAGAACGGCTCGAAGATCCGCTGGCGGAGGGCTGCGGGGATGCCGCAGCCGGTGTCTCGCACGAGGAGGGCGGCGTACTCGCCGGAAGGACACCCGCTGCGGGCGGCCTCGGCGGGGTCGAGGGTGGCGTGGGCGGTGCGGAGGGTGAGGGTGCCGCCGCGGGGCATGGCGTCGCGGGCGTTGACGACGAGATTCATGGCGACCTGCTCGACCATGTTGATGTCGGCGACGATGGGCAGCGGGGTCGTGGAGGGCTCGAGCACGAGCGCGATGTTCTCGCCGATGAGGCGGCGCAGGAGCTTGGCGTGCTCGGATACGATGGTGCCGAGGTCGCAGGGGACGGGTTGCGGGGGCTGTTTGCGGGCGAAGAGGAGGAGCTGGCGGGTGAGGGCGGCGGCGCGGTGGCTGGCCTCGGCGATCTGGGCCGCCTGCTCGTGCTGCCGTGAGTCGGTGGCGGTCTCGGCGAGCAGCTCCGCATTGCCGATGATGGCGACGAGGAGGTTGTTGAAGTCGTGCGCGACGCCGCCGGCAAGCTGGCCGAACACTTCGAGCTTCTGGGACTGGCGGAGCTGGTCCTCGAGCCGGTGGCGTTCGGTGACATCGCGCACGATGGCGATGTTGGTGGTGCGGCCGTCGAGTTCGAGGAGGCTGGAATTGACTTCGGCGGGGATGCGGCGGCCGTCGGCGGCGAGCAGCTCTGTCTCGGAAAGTACGTGACGCTCCCGCAGGAGCAGGGCGACGGCTTCCAGGCTGGCGTTGCGCTGCTCGGCGGGGGTGATGTCGAGCGGGGTGAGCGTGAGGAGCGTCTCGCGGGGGAGGCCGAGGAGCTGGCAGGCGATGTCGTTGACCTGGATGAAGCGGTCGGGGACCGAGTCGGCGGTGAAACCGTGGACGAGGATGGCGTCGTTGCCGGCGTTGAAGAGATGCCGGTAGCGCTCCTCGCTGAGGCGGAGGGCGGCGGCGGAGCGCTCGCGCTCGGTGATGTCGAAGAAGAAGACGACGACGCGGTTGCGGCCGAGGGGGAGGGCGTGGACGTCGAAGATGGCGCCGGGCTGTCCCGCGGGGAAGTGGAGCCGGGTGCTGTGGAAGGACCGCCCATCGGCGACGACGCGACGGTACGTGTCGGGAAGGTCGGAGGTGCGGAGCTGGGGGAAGGCATCGGCGATGTCGCGGCCGAGGAGGGGCTGGTGGTCGAGGTGGAGTATCGAGTCGGCGGGGTGGTTGGCGGCCTGGAGGAGGAGTCGGCCGTCGGTCTGGAGCTCGAAGAGGTGGGAGCCGAAGGGGGCGTGGTCGACGATGCTGCGTAGGCGTTCCTCGTTCTCGCGCAGAAGGTCCTCGCTGTGCTGGCGGTCGGTGACGTCGTCGAGGGTTGCGACGACGGCCTCGATCTCGCCGGCCTGATCGAGGAGCGGGGCGGCGTTGATGGAGAGGAGCAGGGCGCGGCCCGAGTTCCAGCGCAGGAGGTGGCGGACGTTGCGGACGGGCTGGCCGGTGGCGAGGACCTGGCGGAAGGTGCGGTCGGACTCGGGGACCGGGGTGCCGTCGGGGTTGAAGAGCGCCCAGGTGGGACGGCCGTAGTTGTGATCCGGATCGTCGAGCCGGCGTAGGTCGAGGATGCGTTCGGCCTCGGGGTTGGCGAAGATGATCAGGCCGGAGGCGTCGACGACGAGGATGCCGGAGGGGCTGGTCTCGACGAGGCGGGCGACGAGGTCGCGTTCCTGGGCGAGGGCGTGCTCGGTGCGGCGGGCCTCGGTGACGTCGATGCCGAAGGAGATGGTGCTGGCGGGGCGACCCTGCTCGCGGAGGACGCTGTTGCGCCAGATGACGATGCGCTCGCGGCCGTCGCGGGTGAGGATGGGGTTCTCGAAGTGCGCGGGGACGCCGCCGGATTGGAGTCGCTCGAACTCGGCCCAGACTGCGGGGTAGCGGTCGTGCGGGACGATGGTCTCGAACCAGTTGCGGCCGGCGAGCTCGGCGGCGGTGTAGCCGGTGACGGCCTCGGCGGTGGCGTTAAAGACGATGATGCGGCCGGAGCTGTCGAGGCCGACGACGAGAGCGTTGGCGGTGTCGATGAGTTTTTCGGCGAAGTCCTTGGCGGCGCGGAGGGCGAGCTCGGCCTGCTTGCGCTCGTCGATATCGATGTGGGTGCCGACGAGCCGCAGGGGGCGGCCGGCGGTGTCGCGGGCGACGATGCGGCCGCGGCTGAGGATCCAGCGCCAGGAGCCGTCGCGGGCGCGGAGGCGCAGCTCGATGCTGTGGTGCTCGGCCTGGCCGGTGCGGTAGGCGCCTTCGAGTGCGACGATGGTGTTGCGATCCTGGGGGTAGACGAGATCGAGCCAGGCCGCGAGGGAGACGGGGATGCCGTTCGGGGCGTAGCCGAGCATGCTGTAGTAGCGCGGATTGGCGACGCCGCGGCCGGTGGCGAGGTCGATGTCGTAAAGACCGTCGGATACGGCATCGATGGCGAGTTCGCCGGGAATCTGGTTGGCTGGCGGCCGAGGGCCGGGCGTCCGAAGGGTTGCGACACGGTAGGCCAGTGCGAGGAGGAGTCCCGCCATGAGGGGCAGAAGTGCGAGGAGCGCTCCGGTATGGTGATGCGCGGGTGGGGTGGTGAGCGCCGCTGCGGTGGAGAACCAGAGGGCGCCGAGTGCGACGACGGCTGCGGCCGAGGCGGTGATGCTCCAGCCGAGGGGGTGCGGCGCTCCGCCGGCGGGGGCGCTGGGAGAGTGTTGCGTAGGGGCTGGCGCGGGCATCGTGGCGGGCGGCTACCTGCTGTGTCGGGATATGCTGGTGCGGAGGGTCTTGATGAGGGTCTCGTAGTCGAAGGGCTTGGCGAGATAGGTGGCACCCTCGACGACGGGGGAGGTGCGGAGGGCGTCGTCGCTGTAGCCGGAGATCACGACGATGCTCAGCTCGTGCTTCTCGGCATGGAGGCGGGCTGCGAGCTCGAGGCCGTTGTGGCCGCCGGGCATGACGACATCGGTGATGAGTCCGGCGATGGTTCCCTTGTGCTGTCGCCAGAGTTCGATGGCGGTCTCCACGCCGTCGGCCTCGAGGACGTGGTAGCCGTCGCGGCGCAGGGTGAGCCCGATGGTCTGGCGGGAGACGAGGTCGTCCTCGACGAGGAGGATGGTCTCGGTGCCGTTGGTGGGGACGGTCGCCTGGATGGCGGGACACTCGGGGACGGTGTCGTCGGGCGGGGCGAAGGGGAGGAAGATGGCGAAGGTGCTGCCCTGCCCGGGGACGCTCTCGACCTCGATCCATCCCTGGTGTTGCTTGACGATGCCGAAGACGGTGGCGAGGCCGAGACCGGTGCCTCGGCCGGCCTCCTTGGTGGTGAAGAAGGGTTCGAAGATGCGCTGGCGAGTGGCGGCGTCCATGCCGGTGCCGGTGTCGCGTACATCGAAACGGAGGAAGGTCCCCGGGCGGGCCTCGGGGTGGGCGGGGGAGGGGCCGGAGAATTCGGCCTGTGTGGTAACGAGCTGGAGACGGCCGCCGCCGGGCATGGCGTCGCGGGCGTTGACGCAGAGGTTCATGACCACCTGGTCGAGCATGCCGGGATCGGCGAGGAGCGGGGGAAGATCGGCGGCGAGGTCGGTGCCGATGACGATGTGCTCGCCGAGGAGGCGGCGGAGCATCTTGAGCATGTTCTCGAGCTGGTCGTTGAAATCGAGGCGGACGGGTTGGACGCTCTGGCGGCGGCTGAAGACGAGGAGCTGGCGGGTGAGGGAGGCGGCGCGCTTGGCCTCGCGCTCGAGCTCGGCGATGGACTCGGCGGTCTCGGGGCGGAGGTTGCTCTCGTTGCGCAGCAGCGAGAGGTTCATGAGGATGGCGACGAGGATGTTGTTGTAGTCGTGGGCGACGCCGCCGGCGAGCTGGCCGACCGCCTCCATCTTCTGGGCCTGCTGGAGTTGCTGCTCGAGCAGGTGGCGGTCGGTGATGTCGCGCACGATGCAGGCGAAGCGGCCCTCCGAGGGGCGGAAGGCGGCGATCTCGAGGTGGCGGCCGATCTCGGCCGAGTAGTCCTCGATGCGGAAGGGCTTCCCGGTGAGGGCGACCTGCCCGTAGCGCTCGATCCACTTCGCGTCGAGCGAGGGGAAGACCTCGCGTGCGCAGCGGCCGACGAGTGCGGCGGCGGGCTTGCCGACGATGCGCTCGAAGGCGGGGTTGACGGCGATGAACCGGTAGTCGACGGGCCGGCCGTCGGGGGCTGGGACGATCTCGTGGAGGGCGAAGCCGTCGAGGAGCTGTTCGAAGAGGAGCTGGTAGCGCTCTTCGCTGGTGTGGATGGCGGTGGTGTCGAGCAGGAAGCCTTCGCAGCCGGCGAGGGCGCCGTCCTCGCGGACGAGGTGGGCGGTGAAGCTGAAGAAGGCGGTGGTGCCGTCGGCTCGGCGGTGGCGGAGCTGGCCACCGACAAACTCCTCGCCGCAGGTCAGGCGGAGGAGGTAGTCGGCGAGCTCGGGGCGTTCGGTCTCGGGAAGGAACTCGACGAAGTGGCGGCCGCGGGCGGCGGCGAGACCGGGTTGTTCGAAGAACTGGAGGAAGGCGCTGTTGGCGTGCAGAAGCCGGTCCTGGCGATCGAGGAGGAAGTAGCCGGCCGCGGTGCTCTCAAGTGTCTCGCGGATGCGGGCCTCGTTCTCGCGGAGAGCGGACTCGAGGCGCTGGCGCTCGGTGATGTCGATGGCGATGGCGAGGCAGGCGGTCTGCTGGCCGAAGACGACGGGGACGACGGTGGTGGAACAGACGACGGATTGGCGGTCCTTGCGCAGGAGGGTGAGCTCGGCGGGCGGCGGCTCGGCGCCGGCCTCGGCCTTGGCGAGGAGGGTGGTGGTGGCGGCGAGGGAGTCGGAGTGGATGCGTTGCCAGAGGTTGGTGCCGACGAGGTCGGTGGGCTTGTCGAAGCCGAAGAGGCGGGCGGTGGCGGGGTTGGCGAAGGCGAAGCGGCCGTTGGCGACGGAGAAGATGGCGGCGGGGGCGACTTCGACGAGGGTGCGGTAGCGGGCTTCGCTGGCCTCGAGGGCGGCGAGCATCTGGCGGCGTTCGGTGATGTCGACGATGAGGGCGAGGGTGGCGGGCTGGTCGTTGAAGGTGATGCGGGTGGCGATGGATTCGCAGGTGAGGCTGTGGCCATCGCAGCGGCGCAGCTCGAGCTCGGAGGGCGGGTTCTGGAGGCCGGATTCGGCGCGGCGCTCGC
>Ga0209098_1004108_pt1 | contig 11539 bp, 10 predicted proteins | sample AD_JPNHW1_MetaG_FD_184429 | JGI IMG/M metagenome (GOLD analysis project Ga0209098, IMG submission 184429) | Active sludge microbial communities of municipal wastewater-treating anaerobic digesters from Japan - AD_JPNHW1_MetaG (SPAdes) (version 2) | ecosystem: Engineered > Bioreactor > Anaerobic... | reverse complement strand
GAGACGGGATTGAAGACAGGGCAGGCTGGAAGCCTGCGATACGTACCGCAGGGTTGCCATTCCCTGCGGTCATTGCTTTCGTTCCGAAAGCCTCGCTTCGCGTCCAGCCTGCCTTGATAAAATATCGAGGATTATCCGCAAACGGTATCAGGAGGGCGGCGCTCCGTCGCCGCCGGGAACGGTTTCGACGGAGCGAAACCCTCCCGAGGGAACAGCGCGGCCAAGAGCGGAAAAATCGGCGACGGTAAAATTTTCGTCATGCCGCTGGAACAGTGCATCCGCATCCGCACCGACGAAACCGGCTCCGACGCGATTGGATAACGGCCTCAGTTCAGCGGTGTCTCACGCTTTCCCAATCGGGGCCCCCGGCCCGCACTTCTTGCAGGCCGGTTTTTTCCCAGTGTGCGCCTGACGAAGACTGAAGGCGATGCTCTTGCCGCACTGCTGGCATACGAACCGAAGCTTCGTCGTGTCCATCGGGCCGCCACGGCGCATGGTTTCCTTTAGGAGTTTCTGCTCAGGGTCGAGGTAATAATCACTCATGGTGTGAAGCCTCCTAACAGGTTGGTTGATCGAACAAAAACATAGTGATGTAGCTACCCTATATCCTGCTCAGGAGTCAATATATCCTAAAGATCGCTGGGCATTTTGTATTCCTCACTTGCCCGCGCAGGGCTCGCCGTGCTAGATGTTGGCCGCAATTTTCAACCGAAAGGAAAGGTCATCATGGCTCGTTCATATAATTTCAGTGCAGGTCCGTCGATTCTACCGGAAGAAGTCCTTAAAGAAGCTCAGGCTGAGCTGCTGGACTACAAAGGAACCGGCATGTCCATCATGGAGATGAGCCACCGCGGCAAGGAATATTCCGCCGTGCATGACGAAGCGATCGCCAACCTCAAGACCCTGCTGAAAATTCCGGAAAACTACAGCGTCCTTTTCATGACCGGCGGCGCGACCAGCCAGTTTTCGTTTATCCCGATGAACCTGCTCGGCGCAGGGCAGGCCGCTGATTACATCAACGCCGGTTCGTGGGGCACCGCGGCCGTCAAGGCGGCCAAGAAGCTCGGCAAAATCAATGTGATCGCCGATACGTCCAAAGCAATTCCGACCTGCATGCCGGAAAACAGCGAGTTGAAGTTCAGCGATGACGCCGCTTACGTTCACATCACTTCCAACGAAACCATCGCCGGAACTCAGGTTAAGGAATTTCCGAAAACCAAAGCTCCGCTGGTGGCCGATATGTCGTCCGACATTCTTTCGCGTCCGATTGACGTTTCGCAGTTCGGGCTCATTTATGCCGGCGCGCAGAAGAATCTCGCTCCGGCGGGCGTGACGCTGGTCATCATCCGCAACGACCTGGCCGAACGTGCACCTGAAACGCTTCCGGAGCTGTTCCAGTACCGCGCTTTCATCGAAGAGAATTCGCTCAAGAACACGCCGCCGACCTTTTCGATCTATATCCTCGCGCTGGTTACCCGCTGGCTGATCGCCAAGGGCGGCCTCGAAGGGATGCAGAAAATCAACGAAGCCAAAGCCGCCAAGCTGTACGCCGCGATTGACGCATCGAGCTTCTACAAAGGCACGGCGCTTCCGAAATGGCGTTCGCCGATGAATGTGACTTTCCGCCTGCCGACTGAAGAGCTGGAAGAGCAGTTCATCAAAGCCGCTTCCAAGCTGGGCATGACCAGCCTGAAGGGACACCGTTCGGTTGGCGGAATCCGCGCTTCCATCTATAACGCTTTTCCGGAAGCCGGAGTCGATGCACTCGTCGCCTTCATGAAGGACTTTGAAGCCAAGAACAGCTAGAGCCCGGCTTCGGTCCGACCGGCAATCCGCAATCACGTTCGCGTGGCTGCGGATTTTTATTTAGAGCACGCAACGATTTAATCTTCGCAAACGGTAAAGCCGGAACTTAGGGGGTATTCGCCCGTAGATCCGGCTTCTGAGTGTTAATAGCCGGACCCACGGCTTCGCCTGAGTTCCGGCTATACCGAACATCTTAATCGCGGAAGGCGATAGCAGTTTTGGCAGGAATGCGGATCCGGAGCGCGGACGCCAGATTGATGGCGGCTACGAGGGCGCCGATCAGGAAGACGTATTGGTAGCCGAATTTCTGCCAGATGCATCCGCATAAAATGGCGGCCGAAATGGAGAATACGTGATCCATGCTGGTCGAGGCGGCCAGCGCAGGCATGATGTGCGCCGGTTTCAGCGCGATTTTTTTCAGGTAGGTGGCGCGCGCCATTCCGACCGACATCAGGAGCATGTCGGCGATATAGCATCCGCCAATGACCGGAAGGGCGATGCGGCCGGGAAACAGGCGGCCCGAAAAACCGTAGAGCAGACATACGAAAATCAGTATCAGAGCTTCGCCCGCCAGTACAAACCGTTCGCCCCTGGTATCAATCAATCGTCCTAAATACGGCTGGAGGATGATTCCAAGAACTCCGCCGATGGTCATCAGGATGGCGATATTCTGCACGGGCTGCGCAAAAACCCGGACCAGCACCCACGGCGCGAAGGTGAGGAAGATCTGTTTGCGGGTGCCGAAGAGGATCGAGAGCCAGTAAAACAGCCGGTATTCTTTGTGAAGCTTCAGGTGCATGGAGGGCGGATGCGGCCGGTTGGCTTTCATCCGGTAAAGCAGAATCGCGCCGCAAAGGAATCCGGCCGAAGCGGTCAGGAAAGAGCCCGTAAAAGTGAGGTGCAGATAGCGGAACCCGACGAAGACGAAAAAGGCTCCGCTGATCGCACAAAAGTTTCGGAGCGCATTAATCTGGCCGAGCCTTCGTCCATCGTGTCCTTCGCGGGCCAGTTCCATGCCGATCCCGGACTGAAGAGGAATCATCAGATGCTGACCGGTGCTGCAGACGAAGAGCCAGACCAGAACAGACGTCAGCGAGGCCGAATGCGTTGCGAGCAGGGTCAGTCCGATCGAGCACAGTGTCAGCGCGAAGGCGGCCAGCCGCCGGTTGCACAGGAAGAAGAGCAGAGCGGAAAAGAACATAACCAGCAGGCCCGGCATTTCGCGCGGTATTTCGATCAGTGTCCGGGTCAGACTGCTGATGGTGAAGGTTTCATTCAGGAAATTATTAAAGACCGCATCAAGAACGCTGGTGGAAAAACTGGCGAAGGCGATGGCCGCCAGAAAGCGGCGGACATCGCCGCCGGCGTTTGCAAAACGCTGTTTGAGATGTTGTATCATAAGGGAGCGAAGGCTGGTGCACCTGCCGGGAGTCGAACCCAGATCACCGGCTTCGGAGGCCAGTGTTCTATCCATTGAACTACAGGTGCATTCAAAAAGCGTGCTATCTGTTAACGGTTAATGCCCGCGGAGAAAAGCCAAAACCGTTTAATTCTGTTTTGAAATATGCGCCGGAAGCCGCATAATGCGCCCCGTTAACCCAAAAGGAGGACGAGAGATGCCGCTTAAAGGAAGTCAGACCGAGAAAAATTTGATGTGTGCTTTCGCCGGCGAATCGCAAGCCCGCAACCGCTACACCTACTACGCCAGTGCAGCAAAAAAAGAAGGATTCGTGCAGATTGCCGACATTTTCACTGAAACCGCCGATCAGGAAAAAGAACACGCCAAGCGTCTTTTCAATCTGATGGAAGGCGGCGAAATTGAAATTCCTGCCAGTTGTTTTCCTGCCGGACCGGCTGGTAAGACCTATGACAACCTGCTGGCCGCCGCCGCCGGTGAAGAACACGAATGGACCGATATGTACCCGTCCTTCGCAAAAACCGCCAAGGATGAAGGGTTTACGCTGATCGCGGCTGTTTTCAGCGCAATCGCGGTGGCTGAAAAGCAGCACGACAAGCGCTACAAAGAGCTCGCCGCCAACATCAAAGCGGGCAAGGTGTTTGAACGCGAAGAAAAAGTGGTCTGGCGCTGCCGCAACTGCGGCTATCTGCACACCGGCACCAAAGCTCCGGTCAAATGCGCGGCATGCGATCATCCGCAGGCGCATTTCGAAATGCTCGGCGAAAACTGGTAGCCGGTTTCCCGGCGGAGTGGAGCAAGGGCTTCCGGAAAACCGGAAGCCCTTACTGTTTTCCGGTATTTGTTGGTCGGGTTTTGTTCTCGCAACGGCGGGTTTCGGTTCTATCATTTCTTTTGAATTGAGGCGGAATGAAACAGTTCACCATAGCTTTGGCAGGGAATCCGAATTGCGGCAAAACGACGCTGTTTAATGCCCTGACCAGCTCGCGCGGACGCGTCGGCAACTGGCCGGGCGTCACCGTCGAACATCTGGAAGGCGAGTACTACCATGACGGCGCGAAAATCGGCGTGGTGGATCTGCCGGGCATCTATTCATTCTCCGCCGGATCGCCCGACGAAAACGCCTCGCGCAATTATATCCTCAAAGAAAAGCCGGATGCGGTTGTAAACATCATTGACGCCCGCAATGTCGAACGCGGGCTTTATCTGACGGCGCAACTGCTCGAAATGCGCGTGCCGCTGATCGTCGTTCTCAACATGCTGGATTTAGCCGAACGGCGGCACATTGAAGTGCAGATTGATCATCTGTCCCGGCATCTCGATTGCCCTGTTATTCCGATGGTTGCTGCCCGCAAACAGGGATTGGACGAACTTAAAGCCGCCGTAGCTGAAGCCGCCGCAACACAACGGGTGAGCGCCACGAATGTGACGTATGACGAACAGATCGAAAAAGCACTGGCCCGGCTGGTTCCTGCTGTCGCATCCGCCGCAGAGCGGGTTGCTGTTCCGGCCCGCTGGCTCGCCGTCAAACTGCTGGAGCGCGATCCGGTTGCCGGGGAACTGACGATTGGAGTCTGCGACGAACTGCTCGCAGCGGAAATCGCCAAGGTTGAAAAACACATCGGCGAAGACATCGAAATTGTCATGGCCGACGGCCGTTATGGCTTTGTTCACGGCCTCGCGCTCGACGTTGTGCGCCGGACCGGCGAGCTTCGAAAGAATTTTTCCGATGCCATTGACTGCCTTGTTCTCAGCCGCGCGCTCGGCATACCGCTTTTCCTAGCGGTGATGTATGCGGTATTCACCGTCACCATAACCTTTTCCGGCCCGCTCACCGCCTGGATTGATACGGCTTTCGGGACGCTGCTTGTCGGCCGGTTCGGCGACTGGCTCACCGGAATCGGCGCGCCGGTCTGGCTGCATGTGGTGTTGGCAGATGGCGTTGGCGGCGGCATCCAAACCGTAGCGACATTTATTCCGCCGATCTTTTTCATGTTTCTCTGCCTGTCGCTGCTGGAGGAATCCGGCTATATGGCGCGCGCGGCGTTTGTGATGGACCGGAGTCTGCGGGCCATCGGCCTGCCGGGCAAAGCCTTCATTCCGATGCTGGTCGGCTTCGGCTGTAATGTGCCGGGCATTCTGGCGGCGCGGACGCTTGAGAATCAGCGCGACCGTACGCTTACCATTCTTCTGAATCCGTTTATGTCGTGCGGCGCGCGCCTGCCGGTTTATGCGCTTTTTGCGGGCGTCTTTTTCCCGCAGATCGGCGGCGCGGTGATCTTTGCGCTTTACCTGACCGGTATTCTGCTGGCCGTGGCCAGCGGACTGCTTTTCCGCCGCACCATTCTGAAAGGCGACGCCACCACTTTTGTCATGGAGCTTCCGCCGTATCACGTGCCGCGCGCCATGGCGATTTTCCAGCACACCTGGGAACGCCTCAAAGAATTCATCCTGCGCGCCGGAAAAATTATTCTGATTCTGGTGCTGATTCTGAGCGTTCTCTGGTCGGTCGGAACAGACGGAAGTTTCGGAAACGAAAATTCGGAACACTCGGTTCTGAGCGCTTTCAGCCGTGCAGTGACGCCGCTGTTTCATCCAATGGGAATCACGGACGGCAACTGGCCCGCCACGCTTGGACTCATCACCGGCATCTTTGGAAAAGAACTGGTTGTCGGCACTCTCAACACCTTCTACGGCGCAGGCGGGGCCGATCCTGCGGCCGCGATGCTCGCCGCATTCGACGGTCAGTCCGGCGCGTTCGCCTATCTTCTCTTTGTACTGATCTACTCGCCGTGCGTCGCCGCGATTGCCGCCATCCAGCGCGAAACCGGCTGGAAGTGGATGACCTTCAGCGTCATGTATCTCACCGCGCTGGCCTGGACTCTGGCGACGCTCTTCTATCAAATCGCCACTTTCGCCGCGCACCCTGCGCAGTCGACAATCTGGTGCGGTGCGATTCTTCTGACGGGACTTTTATTTGTATTCACTCTTAAACTGGTTTCCAGAGGTAGGGACGGTTCGCCGAACCGTCCGCGGACCGCTCGGCGAGCGGTTCCTACCCAATGAGGTAAAACATGTTCAGACGGTTTTTCAGCAAACGACAGCAGCAGCGGTGCGGACGGCGGGCCGGTCAGGGTCTTTGCTGTGCCCATCCGCTCAGCGATTTCGCGCAGGGCGCCGATGTGGTTGTTCTTTCCAACAGCGACCGCAAAACGCTCGAAATGGGCCTGTTCAGCGGCGCGCTGGTGCATGTCATGAAAAACCGTCCCGGCGATACCAGCATGGTCGTCGCCGCCGGCGAAAGCCGATATATCATCTCCAAAGAAGCCGCCGCAAAAATTCAGGTACGCTGATGCTCACAGAAATCATCAAACTGCTAAAGGAGCGCGGGCCGATGTCACTCGCCGAGCTGGCGCGTCATTTTCAGACCGAGGTTCCGGCGATGGAGGGCATGCTGGACGTGCTGGAGCGCAAAGGACGCATTCAGCGGCTGGAAACCAAATGTTCGCGCTGTAAAGGGTGCGCACAGGTAAAGCCGGAAGATGCCGCGATTTTCAAATATGCTGAACAGTAGCCGCAGCGCAATCAAAGGTTGAACCGGCTCTGCCGCAGTCCTATGCTCCGGCGCAGAACATCGTGAATACATCCCGTCCATTTAAACAGCGCAGCGGCCGGCTGGCGTTTGTGATCAGCTGCCTGCTGCATCTCGCGGCCGGAACGATACTCTTTTTTGCGGTACGGAAATTTGCGTTCGAACAGTGGCCGTCGATGGGCCCGAGAGCGGTTACGATTCTGGATATTCAGCAGAACGAATTGCAGCCCGCCGCAGCTTCATCTGCTCAGCCGGCATCACCTCTGCCGCCGCCAAAGCCGGCAGAGTTACCGCTAGAAGACCCCCCAAAACCACCGGAGCCCGAGCCCCGGCCTGAGCCTGCGGTGACGCAACCTGCCGAAGCCAGTGAATCCCCGGTTTCCGCCGAAGCGCAGACCGCGCAGGTGGCACAGTCGGCTTCAGCGCCGGGGGCTCAGATTGAGTCGGCAGAAACAGTGGCGGGCCGGGGCCGGACGGGGGACGTCAACTGGCGCGCTCTGGCGGTTGCGAAGCTTCGCGCTCTGGTTGAGCGCGAAAAATATTATCCGCCGTCGGCGCAGAAGGCCGGCTATACCGGACGGTTCAGTGTGCATGTCTGCATCGAGACGGACGGCACGATTTCCGGCTGTGAAATCACAGAACGGCACGGGCATCCGATGCTGGGGCGGGCGGTTGAAACGGCGATGCAGAAGATTCGCGGCACGAACATCGGGTGGAGTTTGCCGGAACGGTATGAATTCCTGCTGCCGGTGGAGTTTGAGCTCAAATGAACTGGGATGCGATCAGAGTCTGGGCGGCGATTGTTCTGCTGCTGGATGCGGCGTTCGGGCTGTGGAATCATGAGCGGGTTCAGGCGCTGGTGCCGAAAATCAATGTTGCGCGAATGGCTTTGATTGAGGCGGTTGCCGCGCTGATTCTGGTTCTGCTTGGGCTGTGGCTGTGATTGCTTTGCAGCATCGTTTATGCTTAAATTAACAATTAGCGATGTTACCGTTTTCCCTTTATTAAAGTTTCCGACCGGCGATGTGCGGAGTGATTTATATGGTGAAATCCTTGTTAATGCGGACATGCGGCGCAGTGCTCTTTTTGAGCTTTATGGTCATTCCTCCTGCAGGGTATGGGGCGGATGGCGGGCCGGAGTGGCCGCCGGCAATAGAAGTCGCTCTTTCGCACGGCACATTCGGAGTCAGGCTTTATGCCACGGCGGGCGGCGACCCGCGTGCACTGGTGGTTTTCGGATCCGGCGACGGCGGCTGGAGTGCCTGGGAGCATACCGTTTGCACCTGGCTTCAAGAGGCCAACGTCGCTGTAGCCGGGTTTGACTTCGGCAAGTACTCTGAGACGGACTTTAATCAGCCAACGATTGTAAAAGACATGGCTGATGTAGCGGCTTTTGCGGCGGAACGCTTAAATGCCAAGGAAGTTCCGGTGCTTTACGGCGGCTGGAGTATGGGTGCGGTTCAGGCCGTTGCGGCTGCCGGCGGAACGAACCGCCCGCCGAATCTGGCCGGATTGCTGCTGCTGAGTCTGGACAGTCGCGGACGTTATGGCGTTCGCACGCCGGATCTCGTCGGGATTACGCCGACGGGGCCGGGAACTTTCGATCTGCATGAGTTCGCCCCGGCGGTGAGAGATTTACGAGTGGTTCAATATCACGGCACGGCGGATTTTATGGCCAAGACAACATGGATCCGCCTGCTGAAATCCCCGCATCAGTTATACCTGTTGAAAGGCATGAATCACGGATTCGATGGACTGTCGCCCGAATTTGAGCCGGTGCTGCTGCAAGGTGTGGCCTGGGCGCTGGGAGACGATTCCGCCGCCGCACTTCCGGAGCAGGGCCGGCATTTGCGACCTGTCAGGACGACCATCTATGGAATCCTTTTGCTTATGTTGCTGGCCGGAATGCTTTCCCGGCGGGCAGCGCTGCTCCTTCTGCCGGCTTCTGTAGCTCTATGCGGGTTTTCAAACATTCTCGATTCTATTATCCCGTCATCGCTCGCGATCATTGATAAAATACAGGAGTGGATTCCTCTGGAAGTCAGTCAGCACGGACGGTTTATTCTGTTTGTTTCCGGGGTGATGCTTCTCGCGCTGGCCCGGGGTTTGCGCCGGCGGAAGCGGGTGGCCTGGCATATGACGGCAGTTATTCTGACGGTATCTGCAATTTTGGATTTCACGCAGACATTTAACTGGAACCGTTCTGCTGTTGCTTTAGTGATCCTGGCGGCGCTGTTTTGGCGGCGCAAGCTGTTTGATGCCCGGTCCGATACACCTTCTTTCCGGCTCGGCATTGCGGTGGCCGGCGTCATGTTTCTGCTGCTCGCGGGCTATGGGGCGACTGCCATTCATGGTCTGGGTGCGCGCGGAGTTTTCGGGAATCCATTATCGTGGACCGAGTCGTTTCACGGCTCAATCTGCACCGCCCTGCAGATCAAAACAGAACTGAATGAACTTGCCGGACGGGAGGCTTCCCATCTCTTAAACACAATCCGGCTTCAGGGACTGGCAATCGGATTCTTTGCGCTGGTTATGGTCTTGCGCCCGGTGATTCTAAGAAAGCATGCGCACAGTCAGGCGGACTTTGAAAACGTCAAACAGCTGGTTGAAACGTATTCGGATGACCCCATGGCGGTATTCGCGCTGCTTCCGGACAAGCATTATTATTTTGAAGAAGGCGTTGAAGGCGTTGTCGCCTATGCGCTCTGGTGGAATGTCGCGGTGGTTCTGGCGGATCCGATTTGCCGGCCGGACTGCCGGGAAAAACTGGTCCACGGATTTATCCGTCATTGCCGCAGTTGCGATTGGAAGCCGGTCTTCTACTGCCTGCACCACTCCCATCGCGACATTTACGACTGCGCGGGATTCCAGCTGGTCCGGATCGCCGAGGAAGCCCGTCTTCGGCTGGCGGATTTTAAACTCGATGGCGCCCGGTTCCAGAATTTACGCACCGCCCGGAACAAAGCCCGGAAAAACGGACTGGTGTTCGGATGGTATGGCGGCGCAGGAACCCAGCCCGACGAGCAGACGGAACGTCAGCTGCTCGAGCTGTCCAAAGAGTGGCTGGCCCGCAAACGCGGCGGCGAAATGGGGTTTGATCTCAGCTCGTTTAATCCGCAAGTCATTCGCGAAAAAGGGGCTGCGGTAGTTCACTCTCCCGACGGCTCGCTGGAAGCCTTTGCAACGTGGCATACCTATGCACACGACAAAGGACGCTGTCTCGATATTATGCGGAGCCATGCCCGGGCCCGGGATGTGATGGATTTTCTGATTCTGGAATCTATCCAGTACTTCCGGGAACAGGGCGTCGAAGAGGTCAGTTTCGGCAGCGCGCCGCTCGCGAACACCTCCGACCCCAGCGAACACAGCATGCACGAACGGGCGGTCCGGTACGTTTTTGAAAACCTCGAACGGTTTTACGGATACAAGCGGCTGTTTTTCTTCAAACAGAAATATCAGCCGTGCTGGGAGCCGCGCTATCTGGCCTATCCGTGCGGCACATCGCTGCTGCTGGTCGGCGTGGCGATCGCCGGTGTGCATCTCACGCACGGCTTCCGCAGCTTGTTCCGCGGCATGCCGCGCCCGGACCAATAAGAATCCGTTTGGAAACAGAAAAGGCCGCGCATCTAGCCAATAGAGCGCGGCCTTTGGTTTGAGAACTGCGTGTCTTACAGGTAGAGCGCGGTCTTCGGCTTGCTCTCGAGAATGTTGTACTGCCGCAGCGCCGTCATCCACCACGGGGCCAGTTTCTCCGGCGGTATCAGCCAGATCTGTTCGTGGAGCCAGGCCATGCATTCGGGGTTGAGCAGCAGCGCCATCTGTTCGCGGCGGCTGAGCACGTCCGGACCTTCCGTAACGACCCGGTTCTGCAGCTGTGTGAAATAGGCGCTGTCCAGCCGGCGGTGTTTGTTGCGCCGCCGCAGGAGCGAGATGTGGATGGCGTTGACGTACGGGTCGATGACGACCTGCATGAAGCCGTAGTTTTTCCGCAGGGGCTCAAGCGGCGGAATGTGCTGCTGGCAGGCGTCGAGATTGGTTTGCAGTTCGGCCAGTTCGACCGGCGGGCAGCTCTCCTGCGGGGTCATAAACAGTCCGGTGCGGCGCAAGGCGGCGCCGACCGACGTTTTGCTGAGCAGGACGGAAAACGGAATCGAACAGACCAGTCCGATGAAGATCGGGCTCATCCACCAGAAAAACGCCGGATTGATCCACCAGGCCAGAATACCCCAAACGGCGCCGATAATGGTGTGGCCCCAGTGGGCTTCGATGGCTTCGCCCCATTCAATGCCGTCATCGCCGCCGCGGCGCTGCGAACCCCAGCCGACTTCCTGTCCGGCCATTACGCCGAGAACGAAGCGCGAGTGGAAGAGCATGAGTACCGGCGTAATGAGCATGGAGGTCAGATGTTCCAGCACTACGCTGACGGTTGCCCGCAACCGGCCGCCGAAAGGTTTGGCCTCCTGTTTATGCCGCAGAATCAGCAGCAGCCCCAGCAGTTTGGGCAGAAAGAGCAGCGAAATGGTGGTGGCAAAGAGAATGATCGCCAGCCGGTTGCCGCCGATGTCGAGGACTTTGGAGAGACCGACATCGGCGTCGAAGGTGCGCTGCGTGAAGCGCGAGGCCAGGACGAACTGCATGGTTCCCAGCAGCATAAAGAAAAACCAGAGCGGCGAGGAGAGGTAGCTCATGATGCCGAGGGCGAGGTGCAGGCGGTTAATCGGCCG
>Ga0209098_1004107_pt1 | contig 11541 bp, 10 predicted proteins | sample AD_JPNHW1_MetaG_FD_184429 | JGI IMG/M metagenome (GOLD analysis project Ga0209098, IMG submission 184429) | Active sludge microbial communities of municipal wastewater-treating anaerobic digesters from Japan - AD_JPNHW1_MetaG (SPAdes) (version 2) | ecosystem: Engineered > Bioreactor > Anaerobic... | reverse complement strand
GGCTCCGTCACGCGGAGGCCTCCACCACGCCGACGAAACCCTTTTTCAGGAATGCGGCGATGAATTCGGCCACGTCCTGCGCCACCTGCGCAGGCGGCGCGCCTTGGAACGTCGCGCACAGATGCGCGACGATTTCCGCCTGCGTGCGCGGCGCGGCGAGAAATTTCCAGATGGCGGTCGCGGTGGGATTGATGACCTCGACGGCGGCGGCCTCCGCATGGAACAGGATGCCCCCTTCGTCGTCCTCCTGCCGGAAGGACACGTCGGGATTCGCCAGATATTTCGCGTCGTTCATGTTCTCGGGCCTTTCCGTCGTCCAAATCGCCGCCCGGCGGACGATGCCTTGCATTTCCATTTCCCGCAACGCCGCCGCCACGGTCGCCGGACCGCCGCCGGCCGGCGCCAACTTCTCGGCAATATCCGCCACCGTCCGCACGCCGTCAAGTTGCGCCAAAATGCGGCGCGAGGCGCCGTTGATTTCGCGCAATTCGAGGGCGTCGCACAGCAAGACCAGCGCCCGCTCGCCGAAATCCTCGAGGGCGACGTCCGCGCGCAGCGCGTAGCGCAGATCGGCCGCCCCGCTCACGGCAGTTCCCCGCATTCCGCGCGGAACCGCCGATAGCAGCATTCCGGATTCGCCACGTTCATCTCGCCCGTCCGCGTGTATTCGGCCGCGGGGCATCCCCCGCTGCAGTACGGCGCCCATTCGCAGCCGGCGCAGCCGGGCACCTGGTCCATCGAAATCTCCCCGCGCCCGCGCATCTCCTTCAGCAGCGGATGGTCCTGCCAGATGGACCGGATGGGCGTTTCGCCGATGGTGCCCAGCGCGGCCGCCGCCAGCATGTTGCACGGCACGATCATGCCGTCGTGATGCACCGCCAGCTTCGCGAACATGCAGCCGCAGGACGACAGACAACCCATTTTCCAGCGCCGGGTCTTGCGGCCGGCAGCCTTGGCTTCATCCATCTCCCGGAACATGTGCCAGAGCGCCAGCGATCCCGCGGAAGCCTGGATGCGGCCCGGATATTCCCGCTCGAGCCGGACCAAGGTCCGCATCGCTTCGGACCGTTGCTCGGGCAGCAACACGATGTCTTCCCGGCGCGCGCAGCCGGTGCCCATCGGCATCGCGTCGTTCGTGCCGACCCGCGCCAGGCCGATTTCGTCCAGCAGCAGCCGAAAGGTGGACTCCAGATCGCCGACGTTGTGCCGGTTGACCGTCACGCGGGCGGTCGCGGGAAAATCCGCCGCTTTCAGCAACCTCAGCCCGCGGATGGCCTTTTCGAAACTGCCTTTGCCGCGCGAGGCGTCGTGGATTTCCGCCCGCGAGCCGTCGATGGAGATCTGGATCGAATCCAACCGCACGCGGCGCCGGCCCTCCTGCAGCAAGGCCAAGGTTTCTTCCGCGACAAGCGTGCCGTTGGTCAGGATCGAATAGCGCATGCGCGCCGCCACGATCCCGTCGAGCAGTTCCCACAAATCCGGCCGCAGGATGAGCTCGCCGCCGCTCAGCGTCAGGCTGCGGACGGCGAGGCCGTCCAACTCGCGGAAAAAGTCCAGCCAGCGCTTTGCGGGCAGGTCCCGCCGTCCAACCATCTCGTCGGCATAGAAACAATAGGCGCACCGCAGATTGCAGCGCCCGGTCAGCGACAGATCCAGCGCGCGCGGCGCCTCGTGGAGCCAGGAATAGTCTTCCGCCGCCAGCGGCGCCGGACGCGGCGTGGGTGCTGCCGCGGCGAATCCGGCGCGCAGCAGTTCTTCCGCAAACGCGCGGGCATCGGCCAGCACGTCGTCCGTCGGCGCGGTTTCGTAGCGCCGGGCCAGCGCCGCACTGAGGTCTTCCGCCCGCGCCGTCCCGTCCATGGCTTCCCAGACGGCGGCCCCGGCGCGGTTGACGGTTTTTTCGCGCGCGCGATCGGAATCGAACAGAATGAGATTTTCGCCTTCGCGGCAGGCGGAAACGGCCGGCTTCCGGCCCCAGAACACCGGCGTGGAACTCCCGGGCGTCATGCCGGCGCGGAGTGATTGGCCGGTGCGTATTCGGGCACGATTTCCTTGAGCGCGGCCTTGATCCGCTCCGGCTCGAAGGTGGCCGCCGCCGCCGCCAATCGGTCGATCTGCGCCCGGACGTGGCGATCCAATTCCGTCGAGTCCGCCCCGTGGCCGTCGCGCTTGAGCACCATGATCTTTTCGTGCGCGGTCGCCACGATGCCTTCGCCCTGGGTGATCAGCTCTTCGTAGAGCTTTTCCCCCGGACGCAGGCCCGTGTAGACGATCTGGATATCCTGGTCGGGCACCTTGCCGGACAGCCGGATCATGTCGCGCGCCATGTCGGCGATCTTCACCGGCGTGCCCATCTCCAGGATGAAGATTTCGCCGCCGTCGCCCATCGCGCCCGCTTGCAGGATCAACTGGCAGGCCTCGGGGATCATCATGAAATAACGCGTCATTTCCGGATGCGTCACCGTCACCGGCCCGCCGGCCTGGATCTGTTTCCGGAAGAGCGGGATGACCGAGCCCGAGGAGCCCAGCACGTTGCCGAACCGCACCGCCATGAACCGGGTCTTGCCCGGCGCACGCGCCTGCAGCGCGATCTCGGCGACGCGCTTGCTGGCGCCCATCACGTTCGTCGGCCGCACCGCCTTGTCCGTCGAAACCAGCACGAACCGTTCGACGCCGAACTCTTCCGCCACGTCCATCAGCACCTCGCTGCCGAGGGTGTTGTTGAGGATGCCTTCCCAGGGATTGGTTTCCACCATCGGCACGTGCTTGCACGCGGCGGCATGGAACACGGCGTGGGGGCGGTACTTGTCGAAGACGTTCGCCATCAGCGCCCGGTCCTGCACGCGGCCCATCACCGCGCGCAGAACGTCGGCCCGGCTGTCGGACAGCAGCTCCCGCTCGATCCGATAGAGATTGAACTCGTTGGCTTCGATCAGCACCAGCGCCGCCGGCTTGAAGCGCAGGATTTGCCGGCACAGTTCGGAACCGATGGAACCACCGGCCCCCGTCACGGCCACGGTCTTGCCCGCGAGGTATTTTCCGATCCCGGCGTAGTCCATCTGGACCGGCGGGCGCCCCAGGATGTCTTCGTATTTGACCTCGCGGACGTCGTTCACCGTCACTTTGCCGTCCACCAGGGCGCCCAGCGACGGCAGGGTCTTGAACGGCAGGCCGGACGCCTTGCAGGCGCCCACGATCTGCTTCATCTGCTCGCCGACCACCGACGGCATGGCGATCAGGATTTCCTCGGCCTGGAAACGGTTCACGAAGAACAGCAGGTTGCGGATCGGTCCGCGCACCGGCACTTCGAGCAGCGTTTGGCCATGCTTGCGGACGTCGTCGTCGATGCACGCCACCACGTCGTAGTGCGAACGCGAATTGCCTTGGATTTCACGGATGATGCTGGCCGCCGCATCCCCCGCCCCGATGATCAGCAGCCGCACGTGGCGCACGGGCAGGCTGTCCTCTTCCCCGCGGTCCCACAGCTTGAGCACCGACTTCTGGCTCGTGCCGACCAGGCGGATGGCGATCCGGAACCCGCCGCAGAAGAACAGCGTGAAGATGCAGTCCGACACGAACACCGCCCGCGAATAGCCCATGAACTGCTGCGTGATCGTCAGCGCCGTCATCAGCGTCAGGGTGGCCAAGATCGACGCCTTGGCGAGCCGCAGGGCGTCGGGGATGCTCGTGTAGCGCCACATCCCGCGATACACGCCCATGAAGTAGAACACCACCGCTTTCGTCGGCAGCAAAAACGGCAGCAGAAACCGGATCCGCACCCATTCGTCGGCGGGAATCGCCAGGGAAAACCGCAGGCCGTACGCGAAAATCAGCGAGGCCGCAAAGAACGCCAGGTCCGCGCCCAGGATGATGTAGAAATTTCGATTTTTAAGCTGCTGCAACATGGCAGTTGGACCGCCGAAGCCACATGGAATCTAGTTGGATTAGTATAGCTCCCCAAGCGACGATGGAAATGCGAAAATCATTTTGATTCGATTTTGGCCTCCATCTCCATAACCCATTCGGTTGCAATCCATAAAAGCACAACGCCAACCAAATTGGCCCCGGCATCTCCCCAGCTGAACGCGCGGCCGGCGCCGTTCATCGCGCATTGCAGGCATTCCATCAGCAAGCCATAACCCGCTCCGGCCAAGGGCAATCCCCATGCCTGCCACGAAATTCGGCCCGCCCCCGCCGCCCAGCGCAACAGCATGCCCAGCCCCCCGTACATCGCCACGTGGACCCACTTGTCGATTCCTGGGACCTCCGCCAAAGACGGCGGAAACAGCCAAGCCGGAACCAATGAGAGCACCGCGATCAGTACCAGATAACTGCCGCAGATCCACCGCCGCGCGGCCAAGGAACACGGCTGCCTCCACGCTCCGGCGCGGCGCGCCGCGGGCATGGCCGGGGGCTCTCTCGGGCCGCTCATTTGTCTTTCCCCCTCAATGCCCGGCCGCGCGGCGGACGATGCCGCACGTGCGATCCAGATCGGCATTCGTCATCGCCGTGCCCGATGGCAGGCACAGTCCGCGCGCAAACAGGCGTTCGCTGACGGCTTCCCCATCCGCTTTCCAAAGCCGCCGGCCCTGGAAAACGGGCTGCATGTGCATCGGCTTCCACACGGGCCGCGCTTCGACGTTCTCCGCCTCGAGCGCCGTGCGCACCGCGTGCGTGTCGGCGCCGAACGCCGCCGGATCGATCTGCGCCACCGTCAGCCAGCGGTTGCTCTGCCAGCCGGCCGGCTCCGGCATGAAGGAAATGCCCGGCAGATCGCCCAGCCGCTGGCGGTAGCCCTCGAAAATCTCGCGGCGGCGGCGCACGCGCTCGTCCAGCACGGCGAGCTGGCCGCGGCCGATGGCGGCCAGGATGTTGCTCATCCGGTAGTTGAAGCCGATTTCCACGTGCTCGTACCACGGCGCCGCCTCGCGCGCCTGCTGCGACAGCTTGCGCGCGTGTTCGATCAGCCCCGCATCGGCCGAGGCCAGCATGCCCCCGCCGGAGGTCGTGATGATCTTGTTGCCGTTGAACGAAAAGACCGCCGCCCAGGCGTCGGCGCCCGCGTGGCGCCCGCCGGCGCGCGCGCCAACGGCTTCCGCCGAATCGCAGATCACCGGCACGCCATGGCGGTCGCAGAGCGCGCGAATGCGCGGCAAATCGCACGGCTGGCCGTACAGATCGGTCGGAATCACGGCCTTGGGCAGGCGCCCGCGGCGCGCGGCGTCGGCCAGCGCCTGCTCCAGCAGCGCCGGATCCATGTTCCAGGTCGCCGCGTCGCAGTCGATGAAGGTCAGCGTCGCGCCTTCGAAGGTCGCCGGCGTCACGCTGCCGATGAACGTCAGCGTCGAGGCCAGGATTTCGTCGCCGGGCTTGACGCCCAGATGCCGCAGCGCCAGATGCGTCGCCGCCGTGCCGCTGGCCAGCGCCAGGCAATGCGGAATGCCCGCGTAGGCGGCGAATTCCCGCTCGAACGCGTCCACCATCGGCCCCAGCGGCGCGATGTAGTTCGAAGCGAACGCCTGCGCCACGAATTCCTGCTCGCGGCCGCCCATGTGCGGCGGCGACAGGAACAATCTCGGATTCTTGCTCATCGCCCGTCCTTTGTCGGCGTCTAGTAGCGCACGGCTTCGCGTTCCATGCGAGCGGAAAATTCCGCGGAGCGCAATCCCAGGCGCACATCCAGCTTCAGCCGCCGCGCCAACCCGGGCCAGACCGTCGCCAGCACGTAGCCCAGATCGCGCCCAAAATCGCCGGTTTCCAGATATTCCCGGTTCAGGCGCACTTTTTCGGGATAAATAACCGCGTCGTTGAACGCCTGCGGATTTCGGGCCATGGCCAGCCAGCGTTCTTCGTCGCGGAACAGCAGCGTGGCGGGGCCCGTGATGCCCGGCCGCAGTTCGAGAATCTTCCGGTCGGCGCCAGCCAGCCGATCGGCATAGCCCGGCACATCGGGTCGCGGCCCGACGAACGACATCCGGCCCGCCGCCACGTTCCACAGCTGCGGCAATTCGTCCAGTTTCCAGCGCCGCAGCCAGCGCCCCAGCGGCGTCACGCGGGTGTCCGTCGCCGTGGTGACGGATCCCTGCGCAGCGGCGCCCATCCGCATCGTCCGGAATTTGGCGCACCGGAACAGGCGCCCGTGCCGCCCCACCCGTTCCTGCACGAACAGCGCCGGCCCCGGCGACATGGCGCGCACGAGCAAGGCGATCGCAAAAAATACCGGCGCCAGCAGGATCAATCCCGCCGTCGCCGCGCAGAAATCGAACAGCCGTTTCGGAATGGCCCAGCTTTTTCGCACGACGCGCCTCAGGACCCCAGCGCCTGCGCCGGCCAATCCGACCGCGCCGCCACGTCGCCGGCCAATTGGGTTTCGAACTCGCGGAGCATGCGCCGGAATTTGCCTTCGAACCCGCGCCGGCCCAGGCCCTGGTGCAGGCGCGTTTTCAGCGGCAGCGGCAGGTCCAGATGCGCGAATTCGTCCGGATCGAATTCGTAGGGATGGCAATAGGCCACGAACACATCGCCGACCAGCACCGTCCGTTCGATCGCCCAGCGGATGGCCGAAAACGGCAGCAACCGGTGATAGCCGCCGCCCGCCACGGGCAAATTGCGGCCCAGCGCCCGCAACGTCGCCACGGGCAATTCCACCAGCGTGCGGCCGCCGCTCAATTCCAAGCGCACCGGCTGGGCCGGAAAATCGGGCACCCCGAACCGCGCCAGCCCCGCCGGATTGACGCTGGCGTCGTAGGCGAAACCTTCCTCCGCCAAGACGTCGAACGCCCACAGGGACGACTTCACGATCGAAAAGTCCGGCGCCCGATAGCCGCGCACCGCTTGGCCGGTCAGTTGCTCCAACTGCGCCTTGGAACGGCGCACGTCTTCGCGGAACTGCGTCGGCGACAGCCGGAACACGTCCACGTGCCCGTAGCCGTGCGAGGCCACCTCGTGGCCCTCGGCGGCGATCCGCTTCACGCAAGCCGGGAACTTATCGGCGAATTTGCCAAGCACGAAGCACGTGGCCCGGGTCCGTTCTTCCGCCAGCACGTCGAGCAAATGCTCCACGTTGGGACCGGCGCGGTCCGAAATCGGCAGATTCGGGTCGAGGGTGGACTGCGCCCAGTCCTCGACGTCCACGGTGCAAACCAACGGCATGCCTACTTCTCCTGCAAATCCACTTCCGTCTTGTGTCCGCGGCGCACCGCCACGAAAACCGTGGCGCGGCGGCCGTCCGCCCGCTCCACGTCCACCGGCACCCGCTCGAAATCCGCATCGCTTCGGTTGTCCACGACCAAGCGCGTTCCGGCCAGCGCGACGGTCACGCGGCGCGTGCGCGGACTCAACACCTCGCGCCAATACTTGCCGACGCCGAAAAGCGTGTCGATGAAAAATTCCCCGCGGAAATCGACCAGCGCGGACCGAAGGATGCGTTCGGTGAAGCGCGCGCAGGCCGGGCCCTCCCACTGGCGCATGTGCTGATGGCACATGAAGACCATCGGCCGCCCCAAGCGCCGCGCGCGGTGCATCCAGAACCGCAGCATCGCGTAATGGTGCACGTGCTGCGGGTCCGGCGGATAGCGCGACGTCAGTTCCACGGCGTTCGTCCCGCCCGGATGGTGCGGCGGCGGCTGGAACAGCACGTTGTCGCGCGCGCGAATGTCGGAACCGCTCAGCACTTCGCAGCCGGCCGCTTCCGCGGCCCGCGCCGTGTCGGCGTCGTTGCAGCGCCCCGGTTTCGCCCAGGAACGCGGCACGAACCCCAGCAGGCGCTCGCACCACCGCGCCGCTTCCAGGATGTTGTCGCGCTGCTCGCCGAACGACGACGCGTCGGCGCCCTGCCAGGGATAGCGCCCCGCGCCCATCTTGGCGTGCGATTTCCAACCGTTTTCGGCCGCCGCCGCCGCCGCCGTGTCGTAGTGCAGATGCCCGTGGTTGCCCAATTCCAGCACGAAGGGTTTTCCGGCGCCTTGTGCCGGATAGGGACAGGCATGGCGCAGATCGACGCGCGCGCGCAGCCATTGGACGAAGCGCGGAATTTCCGCCGCGCCGTGGTCGCGGCCCTCGTGCGCCGCCCAGGCGCGCGCCGCGTCTTCGTCGAACGCCAGCCGCGTGGACAGGCACATCGTCTGCGGAAACGCGTACCGCGCAGCCAGGCCCAGCGTCGTTTCCAGCCCGGCGACGTCCTGCCGCGTGAGCACGTCGTAGAGGTCCATGTCGCCGCGCCACAGGAACGCGCTGCGCCGGCCGCCGGGATAGCGCGCGATTTCCGCCCGCACCGGCGGCGCTTCCGTCGCCGAGCGGCAACCGGCGTGCTTCAGGAGCAGGCGGCGCGGCGGGCGCCCCGCCTCTTCCACCACGATCGCCAAGGCGCCGCTTGCGGTCGCGGCCGCCGGCCGCAGCGTCCAGCGAAAGCGCCCGAAGCCGCCGGCGGGGACCGCTTCCGCGGCGGCGCCAACGGTCGGCCGCCACGATTCCGGCGCTTCCAGCCGCACCTGCACGCGGCGAGCCGCGCCCGCCGGAGCCGGATTTCCCACGATCAATTCCACGTCGAACGGCACGCCCGTCCACAGCGTGCCCAAATCGCCGCGCGGCCAACGCGCCACGAACGGCGCCTCGACCGTCAGGATCAGGTCGTCGGGAACGGGGCCGGCGACGAGCCGCCGTTCCCAGCGGCGATTGGCGAATTCCAACGCGACCAGCGCCGCGCCGAGCGTTTCGACGGCGAGCCACGGCATGCCGCCCCACGCCAACAGCGCCAGTCCGAGCGCCGCCGCCGCGGCTTCCAAGCCGAAGCGACCAACGCCCAGCTTCTTCGGAAACGTCTCCCAGAAGATATTGGCCAAATACATGGCCCACCCCGCCCGGCTCCGCGCCAGAAAGAACGCCCGGGCGAGCGCCGCCAGCGCGAACAAGGCGCCGCCGATCATGAGCGCCGGAAGGTTCATGGAAACGGATCCCACGGCGCCAGGCGCGCGGCCTCGCCGCGCGCGGTGGCTTCGATGGCGTCGACGTAGCGGTCCAGCACGTCGGCTTGCCGCAAATGCGTCGCAAGGAACCGCTGGCCGGCCGCGCCCATTTCCCGGGCGCGCTCGGGATGGTCCGCCACCTCGAGCAGAGCTTGCGCCAGCGCCTCGGAATCGAAGGTCGGCACGACCACGCCCGCGCCGATGCGCCGGAGCAGATCCGCCTGCACGCCTTCCAAGGACGCCACCACCGGCTTGCGCGCACCGAGATAGTCGATGAACTTGTTTTCGAAATAGATATGGATCAGCGGGCTGCGGAACAGCGACATCAGCGCCGCATCCGCGCCCGCCAGGATCGCGGGCACCTGCGACCGCGGCACCGGTTCGTGGAAATGGACGTTGTCCAGCCCCAGTTCCCGCGCCAGCGCCTGCGCCTTGGGCAGGCTTTGGCCATAGCCGAACAGATCGATGCGGACGTCCGGACGCGCTTTCAGGAAGGCGCCCGCGCGCACGAGGGTTTCGGCGGCGGTCACTTCGGTCAGCGAGCCCGTGTAGACCGCCGCGAATTGCCGGTCCCAGCCGAATTGCGCGCGAATTCGCTCGCGGGTGCCGGGCGCCAGCCGGAAGAATTCTTCGTCGTAGCTGTTCGGGAACAAATCCAGCCTATCGGGCGGAATGCCCTTTTTCAGCAATTCGATCTTGAGGCCGGGCGTCAAGGTCGCAACGCGCGCGGCGCCGCGATACAGCACCCGCGCCAGCGCCTGCAGCGGCACCGCCTGCCACGGCGCGATGGCTTTCTTGACCACGAGCGCGTCGGGCCACAGGTCGCGGACCTCCAGCAGGAACGGCCGTCGCCAGCGGCGCGCCAGGCGCAGGGCCGCCGCCCCGCCGAACAGCGGCTGGATGGTCGCCAGCACGACGTCGGGCGGCGCCAGGCGCCGACCGAGCCCATGCGCCGACCACGCGAACCGGCCGTAGGTCTTCAGGCGGTTGGCCAAACTCGCCCGCAGGCCGCGCGGCACCGGCAGCCGCCGCACGCGGATGCCGCCGCCGCCCGGCAGCGCGACGGTTTCTTCCGGCTCGGTTTGCTCGTTGTAGGCGTTGAGGTCGCACGCCAGCACATCCACGAAATGCCCGCGCTCGGCCAGGCGCCGCACGAGATCGCGCGGCTGGCGCGGCCCCGGCGCTTCCGGACCGGGATAGAACTGATGGACGTACAGGATGCGCATGGCGGAAATTCCTCAGGGCAACCCGCGCGCGATGGGCGGTCCCAAAACGCGGCTCAGTCCCAGCGGCAAGCGCTTCCACAGCGCGATGGCGAGCGCGAACGACCGATTTTCCTTGTTGAGTTCGGGCAAATCCGTCCGCTCCAGCAGCTGATAGGCCCACGGCAGGATGCGGCTTTCGCCGCCCCAATACTTCTTGAAATCGAGATGGCTGGAATCCGCCGTGCTGCGCCCGAGATCGATGTGCCGGCAGCCGTCCGCGCAGGCATCGGCGATCGCCCGCCAATTCATGGCGTGCACCGGCGCATGGCTCAATTCCTCCCGCAGCGACGCGGACCAGACGAAATGGCAGACGTCGCGCCCGCGCACCACCATCTTCGCCGCGATGGTCTGGCCCTGCCGCCGCGCGCGGTAGATCCGGATCCGCTCCGGAAACGTTTCCAGCGCGGCCTCGAAGAAGCGCCGCGTCAGCACCGGCGTGCCGAGATCGCGCAGATTCCGGGAATAGATGGCATAGAAATCCGCCAAGCCCGCCGCGCCCTGTTCGACGGTCACGCCGCTTTTCTCCGCCTTGCGGATCTTGTTCCGCACGTTGGAATGCAGCCGCGCGAACGTGGCCTCGGCGCCGCCATCGAGCGCGATTTCGGTGACCACCTTGCGATCCGTCGTCGGCCAGGGAGACCGCAGCGGATGCAGTTGGCGCAGTTCGATGCTGTCGCAACCGGCGGCGCGCGCGCGGCGGGCCGCCTCGGCGCCGAGCGCCTGTTCCGCGGCGGCATCGTCGGCCACGATGCCGCCGTAGCTCACGAAAGGCAGGCTGACCCCCTGCGCGCCGAACAACCGCGACGACACGACGAACAGCGGATAGATGCCCACCACCCGCGCCCCCTCCCAAGCCATCAAATAATGGCCGGCTTGGCCCGTCGCGCGCTCGATGACGCCCTTCCAGCCCGCGAGATGGAACACGGTCGCTTCCGCCCGGGCGGAGACGTACGCGTCCCAAGCCGGCTCTTGGCCGGGCATGCAGACCTGGACGTTCACCCCGCGGCTCCCGCCGCGACGCGCACGGTCGCCTGCGCCGGCACGTCGATCAGGCGCAGACAGCGCCGGCCGCCGCCGAAATCGATTTCCAGCGGCAAGCCCGCCAGCGCGCGATCGCCGACGTTCTGGACTTCCACCGCGTCCCCCGCAATCCGCACCTGCACCGCGCGCGTGCGCTCGCTCAGCACGTCGCGCCAATACCGCCCCAGCGCGGTCAGCGTCGCCGGATGCACGTCGCCTTCCGCGTCGGCCAACACGTGCCGCAGCCATGCGGCGACGAGGTTTTGGCAGGCGTTGGATTGATAGGCCAGCAA
>Ga0209098_1004106_pt1 | contig 11541 bp, 10 predicted proteins | sample AD_JPNHW1_MetaG_FD_184429 | JGI IMG/M metagenome (GOLD analysis project Ga0209098, IMG submission 184429) | Active sludge microbial communities of municipal wastewater-treating anaerobic digesters from Japan - AD_JPNHW1_MetaG (SPAdes) (version 2) | ecosystem: Engineered > Bioreactor > Anaerobic... | reverse complement strand
CGCTCTCCGCGTCCGTAAACAGCGCGTTGAGCGTCGTGGTGCCCGCCTTGCCGTCCGCCGTCAGCCCTTTGCTGGTTTGGTACTGAATGACGGCCGTTTCGGTGCCTCGGCCGAATTTTCCATCCGTGCCGCTTGGGTCAAAGCCGAGGGCCAGCAACGCTTTTTGAAGCTTGAGCACAATGGAACCCCGCGACCCAAATTCCAGCGTGCTATACTGCGTCAGCGCCAAAGCGTCGGACGCAAGCAGCATCGACAACGCCAGCGCAAGGGCCGTTACTCTTCTTGCGATGGGTCTGGTTTTCAAGTTCATGGGCGTACCTCCTTGTGCATAGAGCGAGTCCACCGGGGTGGCAACAGTATAGCAAACCGTGAACAAAAAGTAAAGACTATATTACGAAAATGTTACGCTTTTAACCCCATGTACGGAAAGGTACCAAAACATCCGTGCAAATGTAGGATAAATCGCCCCCGCACAATCGTTAAGTTGATGGAACCCTATCGTTCGGCCAAGGGAGTTTTGTAGAATGATCCACTCGCTTCGCGGTTTTCTCTGCCTGCTGATCTGTGCCCTTCTGCTGCCAATGGCGGCGCTGGCGGAGGATTGCTTTGTGATCGACGTCGATTCGCTGGACATGAACAGCCTGAACAGCAACGATTATGTTGCCGACCACCTTTCCGCGCAAACCCAGGGCATTCGCGTGCGCAAGTACATCAGCAGCAGCAACGAGCTGGCGGCGCAGGTTCGCCTTACGGTAACCCAAGCCGAAACCAGCACCATCGTATTTGATAAAAATTACGGCTATATCAGCGGCACATTTGACAGCGGCGATATTTACCTGCCCTATGTGGACAACAACGTGATCCCCTACCTGATTACGCTGAACATTGAGGACTGGACGTATGCCATGCCCTTTATGCACCTGCAGCCTCGGCTGTCCGGCAACCGCGCCTGCACCTACGGCGTAAGGCTCAAGGATTTCAACCCATCCATTACCAACAGCTGGGTCATGGGCACCATGCTGGATTTGGACGCGCTGCGCGGCGAGGGCACGCTTACCGTGCCGCTTTGCGCGAGCAACCTGTACCTGATCGGGCAAGCCACGGTGGCCATCAGCGGGGATTGGCTAACCGTGTTTGCGGATTTTAACGCGTCCGCCAATGTGGAGGTGCAGTCCAGCGCGGTTTATCTGTTTGGCGATGTCGGCGGCATCACGACCGACGACGCTTCCTCCATCACCCAACCGGCGCACGCGCTGGGCGAGGCGATCGACGTAAGCGGGCTTTCCACCGCGCTGCTTTATTTGCCGATTACGCTAAGCTATGATTCCTCGACGCTGGCGGATTTCTCCTATGACCTGAACAGCGCCGATTTAAGCCAACAGCTGGCGCTGTGGAACCAGAACCTGGAAAGCGTTTCGCAAAAAGCGCAAACGCCGGCGGATGAAACGGTTGCCGCCCTGAACGACCCGACCGACCCGACCGCCGACATCGGCGACGCCTTGCCGGGCAGCGACGCGCCGGACAATGGAGACGCGCAGAACACCCCCGACAGCGAACCAACCCCAACCGAGGCAGAACCCACGCCGACTATGGAGCAGCCGCTGCCAACCGAAACCCAAGCCTCGCCGGTGGAGGACGTCTCCTGCGCGCCCGAAGCAACGGAGGCGCCGACTCCGGCTCCGGAAACCGCTCCCGCCGAAGGGCAGTAGCGCGGCTTCTGCAGGTTGACGTTTTCAGGAAATCGCGCTCACCCGCAACCATCATACGCTGAAATGGAGGTTACGAGGATGGATGATTCAATGATTAACGCGCTTACCGCCGGCGGTGTGGACGTGTACGCCACCGTGCAGCGTTTTGGCGGCAACGAAGCCCTGTTCCTGAAATACTTGAAGCGCTTCCCCAGCGAGCCGACCTTCGCCGCGCTCACGGACGCCGTACAGCGGAACGATGCCGAAGCCGTCAACATCAGCTGCCACACCCTCAAGGGTATCAGCGGCAATCTGGGTCTCACGCCGCTTTTTGAGGCGTGCGTAGCCATGATGACCGTGCTGCGCGCGCCCGGCAACCCGGATTCATCTCTCAGTTTTGCCCATGTTTGCGAGGTTTATCAGAAAACTGTGGAGTGGATTCAACGCCTTGAATAATCTTCCGTGTAGTTAAACTCCGCGCTACGGGAGTACAGACAGCTGGAAAAACCCCGCCGCAGCGAAAATGGATCAAGGGCAAAGATCTTGTGGGGTGCAGGGGCAACACCCCTGCCCGCCGGAGGCCTTCTGTGGAACTCTTTCAATGTAAGCATCACCCGTGCAAAAGCGCTGTGTGACGTAGCTTATTCTTTCAATTCAGTTTTCGGTAACCTGAACTCCCGCTCTGCGGGGGTTTTTTGATGTGCAAAACTTGGCAATCCGCCGTTCCGTTCGCCTCATAACCCTGCGGGCTTTTCTCTCGCTTGGCTTTGCATGCTGCGGTATCAGGCTTGGCTCCACCCAAACTCCGGCAGGGGTTGCACTCCTGTGCGTAACAAGGGCTTCGCCCTTGTTACGGTTGCGCTGCGGCGGGGACTTTTGCAAAGTCCAAACCTTTGTCAACGGGAATGGACGCGACTTGCTTATAGTAACTTTCGCAATAGTGGAATGTGCTTTAGCACCCACGCAATCCCAAAAGCAATCAGGAACACCCCGATTTCCCAAATCAGCGCGGCTAAAAACGGATTGATAACGCCGCTCACGGGCACAAAGAAACGGTAGCGGGTTTCCGCAATCACCAAATCCTGCAGCAAATAAATTCCGAACGCGCAACCGCCCACAACTGCCCAACGATTCGCCCGCGTAGCCCCAAGCCGCGCCTCGCCGGCCTCAAACGCGCTCCGGGCAAGCGCCATAACCGCAATCGCACAAACGATCACCGGCAGCGAAGGTTCGGTACGCTCGTCCATGAACCAGTATTTCGCGCCCTGCGCCACATGCCCAAATTCCAGATACGTCAGCCACACCGACGCGGCGACCATCGCCAGCGCAATCAACAAGTTCAGCATTTTGCCGGGACGCGCCGCGTAGGCGTGCACATAATGCCCCGCGAAAAACAACCCGATAAACACCGCGAACACCGGCACATCAAAATATGGGGGGAACGCAAGACCCGGCAGGTAATGCGTCACCAGTGGCCAACCCGCATACACAAAAAAGGATACCCCCATCAGATATTGCACATCCCGTTTTTGCATGGCGGCAGCCATCCGCTGCAATATCGGGAGCATCACCATCATGCCCAAGTAAAAATACAGATACCAGAACGAATCTGTCACCGGCCCCGCCCACATGGAGGCGAAAAACGTCTGATAATCGAAAGCGCGCGCCCACGTCCAGTAGGTTTCCCAAACCCCTACCAAATAATACGCATAGGAGAAAATCACCAACACCAGCAGCACCCGCAAAAAACGCCCCCACGTTTTCCGGTAGGTTTCCTGCCGGGGCAGCAGGCAGGCGCCGGACACCATCACAAACAGGGGCACGGCAATTTTGCTCAGGTAATACCACGCAACCGACAGCCACCACACGGGGTCGCTGGGCGCGGTTTTTTCAAAAACCAGGCTATTGGTATGGTTCACAATCACCAGAAACGCGGCCAGAATCCGCAAAAAATCCAAATAGGCAAATCGCTTGGTTGCGGTTGCGGGTTGGTTCATCGGCAGCCCCTCCGTTCAGGTGTGTTAGCGTTCATGGGTCCATACGACTCGCATTTATAAATCAGGCCGGTCGCTTCGTCCGAACGGTTCGCGCATAGGCTGGCGGGCGTTGCGTCGGTTCAGCATTCTCGCCATCCTGCGGCTTTGCGCTATGGAAAACTGTCCGGCGAAAACCGCGCGCGGTTACCCTACACAGTCAGTTCCAGTTGGCAGGCTTCCGGCCCCAGCACACAGCTTTCGTAATACCCGTCTCCGGTCACGCGGGGGTCGCTCAGCACCTCAAAGCCGTCGCCGGCCAGTCGTGCCGTCAGCGCGTCCACAGCATCACGGCTTCCAAGGTTAAACGCAAGGTGGATGTACCCGGTCTGCACCGGTTCGTCCCCCCGCTCCACCATGCGGGGCCGGGTCATCAGCTCCAGCCGCGCGCCATCCTCAAAGCATAAAAAGTAAGTGCGAAGGCCGGTTTTCCGGTTGTGATATCCCTCGTTGGATACCGCTCCAAAATAATGGATAAAGAAAGCTCTCGCCGCTTCCAGATCATGCACATACATGGCGATATGATCGATTCGCATGGAATGTAACTCCTTTGGGCAAACATTTGCCTTGAGGATACTCCGCCCTGTAGCCGATGTCAATACCGCGCCAACCGGCACAATACGGTTATCCCATCAGCAGCACGCGATGAAAAGCGCCCCTTGCCTGAAACCCGGGCAAGGGGCGTCGATTCTTCGGCAGGCTGATACGATCGAAGCGGACTATTGACCGCGCCCCGGTTCGCCGGTCAGCCGCTGATGTTTACTGAAGGATCAGCCGGCAATAGTTCTTTTTTCCCTTGCGAAGCATCAGACCCTCGGAACCGATGCTCACCGCGTCCACGCGGTATTCGATATCCGTGATTTTTTCCTCTCCCACCAGCACCGCGCCGGATTGCACCATCTTGCGCGCCTCGCCCCGGCTGGCGCACAGGCCGCACAGCGCCAATAGGCTGGTGAGGCGGTTATCCTCCAGGAGGTTGGCAACGGTGACCATGTAGGTCGGCACGTTCTCGATCGCGCCGCCCGCGCCAAACAGCACCTGAGCGGCATCCTGCGCTTTCAGGGCTTCCGTTTCGCCATGGATCATCTTGGTAATCTCGTACGCCAGCACGCGCTTGGCCTCGTTGATGGCGCTATCCTTGAGCGCGCCCAGCCGGCGAACCTCGTCCATGGGCAGGAATGTCAGCAGCCCAAGGAAGCGCTCCACATCCGAATCCTGCACGTTGCGCCAGTACTGGTAAAACTCGTAGGGGCTGGTGCGGGCGGGATCCAGCCACAGCGCGCCTTTTTCCGTTTTCCCCATTTTTTTGCCGTCGGCGGTCATAATCAGCTTGCAGGTGAGGGCGAAAGCGTCCTCCTTTTCCTTGCGGCGGATCAGGTCCGCGCCGGAGAGGATGTTGCTCCACTGATCGTCCCCGCCGATTTGCAAGCGGCAACCGTGCGTCTGAAACAGTTGCAGGAAATCGTAGCTCTGCATCAGCATGTAGTTGAACTCCAGGAACGTCAGCCCCACTTCCAGCCGCTTTTTATAGCACTCCGCGGCCAGCATGTGGTTCACGCTGAACAGCGAGCCGATATCCCGCAAAAAGTCCACGTAGTTCAGCTTCAGCAGCCAATCCGCGTTGTTCACCATGATCGCCTTGCCCTCGCCGAACTCGAGAAACCGGCTCAGCTGTTTTTGAATGGCAAGCACGTTTTGCGCAATGGTTTCCTGCGACATCATTTTACGCAGGTCGGTTTTGCCGCTGGGGTCGCCCACCATCGCGGTGCCGCCTCCGCACAGGATAATCGGTCTGTGCCCGGCCCGTTGCAGGTGCGCGGACATCAGGATGGGGATAAAGTGCCCCACATGCAGGCTGTCCGCCGTGGGGTCTACGCCCAGGTAGAAGGTCATCGGCCCTTTTTCCATCGCCTTGTAAAGATCGTCCTCAAAGGTTACCTGCGCGATAAAGCCGCGCTCCTTCAGTTCATCCAAAATGTGCATGAGTAGGCTCCTTTATTTCAGTTTTTCGGCGAAAAGCTCGCGCAGGATCGCCATTCCTTCATGAATCTGGGGCAGGGTGCTGTTGGAAAAATTCAGGCGTAGGGTGTTTTCATGCCCGCCGTCCGGGAAAAAGCTGGTGCCCGGCACATACGCCACGCCCTTTTCCACGGCGGTTTTGAACATTTCGCCCGCGTCAAAGCCTTCGGGCATCGTCACAAAGATGAACAGTCCGCCTTCCGGGCGCGTGTAGCGGGTTCCCGCCGGGAAGGTGGCCAGCTCGTCCAGCATCGCGTTCAGCTTGTCGCGGTAGGCGGGCAAAATCTCCGCGATGTGGGGCCTGAGCAGCCCTTTGCGCAGGTACTGGTCCACAATTGCCTGGGTCAGGTTGGCGGTATGCAGGTCGCTGCCCTGCTTGCCAATGCCGCATTTTGCGATGATATCGGCGTTGCCCGCCATGAAGCCGACGCGCATACCCGGGCTGATGATCTTGGAAAAGCTGCCCATGTACAGCACGTGCTCGCTCCGGTCATATTCCTTGATGGGGGGTAGCGATGCGCCGGTGTAGCGCAAATCGCGGTAAGGATCATCCTCCACCACCAGAAAACCGTATTTCTCCGCCATGCGGGCGATAGGCTCGCGGCGATCCGCCGCCAGCGTGCGCCCCGTGGGATTCTGGAACGTGGGGATAATATAGAGCATCTTGGGATGCTCGCGCTTCACGGCTTCCTCCAGTTTGGCAAGGATCACGCCCTGATCGTCGCTTTCCACGGGCACCAGCCGTTGCTGGTAAATCCGCAGGGTTTGCATGTTGCCCAGAAATGTGGGGCTTTCCACCAAAATGGTATCGCCTGGGTTGGTCAGCGCCTTGCACAGCAGATCAATGCCTTGCGTGCTGCCGGAAAGCGGCAGTATGTTTTCTTTGGTAACCGGGAAGCGATAATTCTCCTGCATATACGTAAGCAGGCTATCCAGAAAAGGCGGATACCCTTCCGTCGCGCCATATTGCAGGATGCGTTTGCCGTCGGCCAGCAGCACCTCCCTGGCAAGCTCCGCGCACACTTCGTTGGGCAACGCGTCATTGCTGGGGTTGCCACCCGCAAAGCTAATCATGTTGGGGCGGTTGAGCACCTTGAAAATCGCGCGGATCGCGCTGCCGCTGATGCCGTTGAAACGTTCGGCAAATGTGACGCCACTCGGTAGCATGGATAAGCCCTCCTTTAACCCTGTGCCATTCTAAGAAAAAACGCCCGCCTCCAGTACGGAGGAAGGCGATGAAACGCGATGCCACTTCCATTCAGCTCAGCCTTGCGGCCAAGCCCTCAGCGAGGGTGCGGGTACACTCTCCTGCGCTGTAACCGGCGCACCGTTGGTTGCCTACCGGGTTTTCCCCTTTCGGAACCTCGCTCCGGGAGGTATTCACCGGCGTTCGGCCGCCTTCTCGCACCATCCGAAGGCTCTCTGTAGGCCCTTGCCCCGGGTACTTCTTCCCATCCTTGCGTTAGTTGCATTATATGCAGGCCTGCACAGCTTGTCAAGCAAAACCGCGATTGGATACAGCATCCGGCGCGCGCCGGGGCGCAGGCGGCGTATCGGCCGCATCGGTTCCATAGCCTCCCTCCGGCCATTGTTAGGCCGCTTTGATTTCCAAAACTGCGTGGTTGAGCGCGCCACTGACGCCACCGTCCGGGCATAACCGAGCCGCCTGGACCGTACATAAACAAAGAACCGCGGCGCAGAGGCTTCCGAACTTTTGCCCTTTCCGATTCCAAGCGGCGAAAGGCTTGCCCATTGGCGCGGCTTGTGCTATCCTAGGGCGGAAACGTCCGTACCGTAGGTTCGGAATCCGGCACGCGCAGAGGTTGACCGCGCATTGCCGCCCCGTAAAGGAGCGCCCGCATGAAAAAAGCGCAAAAAGACTGGCTTTTGTTTCTGTACTGCCTGTTGGTGGCGGCGGTATGCCTCCTCCTTTGCTCCAAATCGTCGCCGCTTTACCCCATCAACGATTGGACGGACGCCAATGCCTACCTGTCCTGCGGCAAGGGAATGCTGAACGGTCGGGTGATGTACCGCGACCTTTACGAGCATAAAGGGCCTTTGCTGTACGCCCTGCACGCGCTATGCTGCCTCATTGACAGCGGGAGTTTTTTAGGGGTGTATTTTTTGGAAACGCTGGCCGGCGGGCTGTTTTTGCTGACCTGCTACCGCACGCTTGCGCTCTACGGCGCGCATAAGGCCGCGTTGCCGGCATTGCCGATCCTCGCGGCGCTGGTGTATACATCTGTCAGCTTTCAAATGGGGGACAGCGCGGAGGAATTGTGCCTGCCGATGCTAGCGTGGTCGCTGTATTCGCTGCTCCGGTGGCTCCGGCAAAGCGCGCCGCGCCGAATGGACGCGCGAAGCCTCACGGTCAACGGGCTGCTTTGCGGCTGCGTGCTGTGGGTAAAGTTTACCATGCTCGGTTTTTATATTCCATGGGTTCTGGGGCTGATGCTGTGGCACCTGCTCCGGCGGGAATGGAAGCATGCGCTTAGCGTTCTGGGCTGGTTAGCGCTGGGCATAGCGGTTTCCACCATTCCCTGGCTCATTTATTTCGGGGTCAACGGCGCCATTCTGCCCTGGCTGAAAACCTACCTGTACGATAACATTTTCCTTTATCAGGATGCGCCGTCGCTGGGGCTGATAGGGCGCCTGAAGGCAACTGTCCGCTCCGCATGGGACTGGTTTTCCACAAACTGGGCCTATACGGCGCCCATGGCGATTGGTTTTGTCTGGATTACCCTGCGCGCCGGGCGAAAGCCATCAGCCCGCACGGGGCGCGCGTCAGGCGAAACCCCCGATGCGTTATCGGCCGGCGGGCGCGACGCTCCCCAGTCTACCGTTCCTATTTCAACCGCTGAAAAATTATTCCTGTGGGCGCTTATGGGGGTTGCCGCGCTGGGTGTGTTCATCGGCGGTAAAAGCTATGTATACTACGGGCTAGTGCTCGCCGCGTTTGCGGCGGTGGGCGCGCTTCCGTTTTGCCTTTGGCTGGGGCGCGCGCTCATGTGCAAAAAAGCGCTCGCCCGCGTGCTGTGCGTGCTGATCGCGCTTGGCACGCCGGCCCTCTGCGTGGCCGCCAGCCCAAACGCCAAAGACATGCTCAAGCCGCGGGATCAAACCATGCAGTACCAGTTTGCGGCCATCGTCAATCGCACGCCGCACGCGACGCTGCTCAACTACGGGTTTATGGACGCGGGCTTCTACACCGCCTGCAACATTGCCCCCAGCGTCAAGTATTTTCACCAGACCAACGTGCACCTTCAGGATATGCTCGACGAGCAGGCTCGCTATATTGCCGATGGGGTTACGGATTATGTGGTGACCCGCGGCAAACAGCCGGAGAGCATTACGGATCGTTACGAACTGGTGGCTACCGCTGACGCGCCGGCGGACTTCTGGTACCGGCAAGTGTATCTCTACCGCCGTAAAGGGCTTTAATACCCGACCGGCTTCGCTTTCACCCTGCGTCGCGCACCCGCGCCTCGGGTGCCGCAAAGCCTTCGGCAGGCAAGGGGCAACGTTAGTACGCGCTGTGAGGGCTTTACCCATACGCCGGTTTCACGGCGGCAGGGGGATTTGGACACTCAAAAGGGAGCACGCCGCTTTCGCGGGCACTTTCTGCACCCCATCCCAGATGTGGCGCAATGGCGTCCTGCCCGCTCGCCTCATCGCTCTCCGATCTGTTCGTTCGTTTTAATTTTGGATACTGCGGTATCAGGCTTTGGGGTTCCGCCCCAAGCCCCGACGGGTTGCAGTTTTGGAATCCGATCAGAGATTTCATAACCTAACCCGCTTTTGAGGACATGTTAAAGGGAGCACGCCGCTTTCGCGGGTGCTCCCTGTTGGTTTATCTTGATTCAAATTTCCGAACCCGGCGTTGCGGTTGCGCGGTTTCACGCTTGGGCTGGGAAAACTCGGCGTGCATCGGGCGGCTTTCCGCTCGGACAGGGCGATTTTCCCCGCGGGGCGCGCCGCTGGGTTCCCTGTGCGGCGCCCGATTGCCTTCGGTTCCGTGAACAGTTCGCGGCGCTGCGCTCTGGTTGCCAAAGCCCGAACGGCGAGGTTCCCCCACGCCCGCCGGACTGACCGGCCGACTGTCGCGCCGCGGTTGCGCAGAGCGGTTTTCTGGCGCGCTCTCCGTTCGGCGGTTTCCAGCGACTGCCTCCCGGCGGCGGAATCCATCCTGTCTTTTATCCGCAACCGATTCTCCGCGCACATTGACCCGCGCCACGCGTTCCGGGCGCTGTGGGCGCGGCTCCTTCACGGTTTCGGTAAACACCTGCATGGGCCAGGCGCTTTCCGCCCGTGGAATTTTGCGCCCAATCAGCTTTTCAATAGCGTACAGGCATTTCATTTCATCAATGCAGCAAAAGCTGATCGCGTCGCCGCCCAACCCGGCGCGACCCGTACGGCCAATGCGGTGCACGTAAGCCTCCGGCTCATTGGGCAAGTCATAGTTAATCACGTGCGACAGGCCGACCACGTCGATGCCGCGCGCCGCGATATCCGTGGCGATCAGCACCTTCAGTTCGCCGTTTTTGAACTGCCCCATGGCCATTTGCCGGGCGTTTTGGCTTTTGTCCCCGTGAATCGCCATGGCGCGCACGCCCATCCCGTTCAGCTCCCGCACCACACGGTCCGCGCCATGCTTGGTGCGGGTAAACACCAGCGCGTTTTCCACCTCCGGCTTTTTAAGCAGGTCAGCCAGCAGGTACTTTTTGTTCACTTTATCCACCATATACATGGTTTGCCGGATCGCATCCACCGTGCTGCTCACGGGGTCCACTTTCACGCTGGCCGGATCGTTCAGGATGCTCATGGCCAGTTTTTCCACCTCGTCCGGCATGGTTGCGGAAAAGAAAAGCGTTTGCCGTTTGGCGGGCAGTTGGGCGATCACGCGCTTCACGTCCAAAATGAAGCCCATGTCCAGCATACGGTCGGCTTCGTCCAGCACAAAAACGGAAACCTGCTCCAAGTGGATATAACCCTGACCAATCAGGTCGTTCAACCGACCGGGGGTAGCAATCAGGATTTGTACGCCGCGCCGGAGCTGTTCGACTTGCCCAACCTGGCTTACGCCGCCGAACACCACGCAGCTTTTCAGCGGAAGGTGTTTGCCATACAGCATAAAGTTTTCCTGAATCTGAATCGCCAGCTCCCGCGTAGGCGTCAGGATCAGCGCGCGAGGCAGGCGGCCTGCCTCCGCTTTTTCGGTGTAAAGTTTCTGTAAAATGGGCAGCGCGAAGGCGGCGGTTTTACCGGTGCCCGTTTGCGCGCAACCCAGCACATCCCGACCCTCCAAAACCAACGGAATCGTTTCGCGCTGGATGGGGGTAGGCTCCTCGTAGCCTGCTTCCCGCGTCGCTTTCAAAATGGGCGCGATCAGCGGCAGTTCGTTAAAATTCATGGGTTCATCCTTTCCATGTTCGCATTCCACGCATCGGGTATGGAATGATTCGCGGGCGGCTGGTATCCCCTGCCTTTGCCCACGCCTACCGCTTCAATCGCGGTCAGGTTACTGTAAAAACGCCAGCGAGCCGAGGCGGCGGCGATGGTCCGCTCCGCTCCTCCGATGCCGTTCGCTGGGTTCACCCTGCGGGAATCGCACGGAAGTTTTATTATAACACAAAAACTGTACATACGCAAATTTATGATGCCTGTTTTTCCCGATTGTGAATTGCAAGTTGAATTGCCGCCCCCCTGCCACATCATGCAGTCTTGAAGGTGCTCATCTGGGAGGGCGACATATAACCGAACTGTCTGCGTGGGTAGTGGTTCATCCAATACGCAATCTGTTG
>Ga0209098_1004105_pt1 | contig 11542 bp, 8 predicted proteins | sample AD_JPNHW1_MetaG_FD_184429 | JGI IMG/M metagenome (GOLD analysis project Ga0209098, IMG submission 184429) | Active sludge microbial communities of municipal wastewater-treating anaerobic digesters from Japan - AD_JPNHW1_MetaG (SPAdes) (version 2) | ecosystem: Engineered > Bioreactor > Anaerobic >... | reverse complement strand
AGCTCGGCCTCGCCGTCCTCTCCGGCCTGTCCGTCCGCGACCTCAAGGCCGCCATCGCCGGCGGCGACGTCAAGCGCCTCAGCGGCATCTCCGGCATCGGCAAGAAAACCGCCGAACGCCTCGTCCTCGAAATGCGCGACAAGCTCGGCAAGGGCGACCTGGCCGAGGCGCTGACCGCCGACCGCGCCGCCGGCCCGGCCGACGCCAAGCTGCGCGACGCCTATCTCGCCCTCGTTTCCCTCGGCTACAAGCCCGCCGATGCCCAGCGCATGGTCAAGGACGTCGCCGTCCAGATCGCGCCGGATTCTTCCCTCGAAGATGTGCTCCGCAAGGTCCTGTCGGGCCGCAAATAGGAGGGTCGCCATGCTGGAACTCGCCGTCTTGAGCGCCGCCTTCGCGATGGGCGCCGCCATTCCCGACCTCTACGCCTGCGGGCCCCATTCCCCGCCCCTGTCCTGGAGCGAGGTGCCCGCCGGCACCCAAAGCATCGCCGTCCTCTGCGACGATCCCGACGCGCCGGTCGGCGACTGGGTGCATTGGGTCGTCTTCAACCTCGCGCCCGACGTCCGCGCCCTGCCCGAGAACGTCACCCGCGACGCCGCCCTGCCCGGCGGTGCCGTCCAGGGCGTGAACGACTACGACCGCTGCGGCTACGACGGACCCTGCCCGCCGCCCGGCCGCCCGCACCATTACCATTTCAAGGTCTTCGCCCTCGATGCGCGCCTCGCCCTCGACGCCTCCGCCCGCAAGGCGGATCTGATGAAGGCCATGCGCGGCCACGTGCTCGCCCAAGGCGACCTCGTGGGCACCTACGCCCGGAAAGCCCGATGACTTCGTCCTTCGACTCCCGCGCCCCAACCTGGGACGACGATCCCCGCCGCCTCCAACTCGCCGCCGACGTCTCCGCCGCCCTTGAGCGCCACGTGCCCCTGCGCCCAGAGTGGACCGCGCTCGACTACGGCGCCGGCACCGGCCTGCTGACCTTTGCCCTCGCCCCGCGCGTCCGCAACATTCTCGCCGTCGATGCTTCCCAAGGCATGCTCGCCGTCCTCGCGCAGAAAGCGAAGTCCGCCGGCCTCCGCAGCGTCGAAACCCTTCGCGCCGATTTCACCCAGGACCCGCTCCCGCCCGGCCCCTTCGTCCTCGTCGCGTCCGCAATGACCCTGCACCACGTCGCCGACGTGGATCGGCTGTTGCAGCAATTCTTCGCGCTGCTCGCGCCCGGCGGACATCTCGCCCTCGCCGACCTCGACGTCGAAGATGGCTCGTTCCACGGCCATGCCGACGGCGTTTTCCACCTTGGTTTCGACCGGGTCGTCTTCGCCAAGCAGCTCGCCGCCGCCGGCTTCCACGGCCTCCGCTTCGACACCGCCGCCCGCACCGTCAAGAACGGCCGCGCCTATTCGATTTTCCTCGCCGTCGCGCGCCGGCCGTAGCCGCTTCCGTCCCCCCAAAAAACACATGCAACCGGCACGAACACGGCATTTGGGCAAAGCGCTTCTTCTGGCGGCCGCTTCCACGGCATTCGGCTTGGGCTTGGCCGAGATCGAGGTGCGCGCACTCGACGTCGGACCGCACATCCTGGCTCTCAACCACGGCATCTTCCGGCTTTCCGACGATCCGCGCCTGCGCTACGAACTGGCGCCGAACGCAACGGACGGCGAAACGACCATCAGCAGCGCCGGTCTGCGCGATCGCGAGTTTTCGTTGGCCAAACCGCCCGGGGTCTTCCGCATCGCCTGCATCGGCGATTCCATCACGTTCGGCTTCGGCCTGTCCGCCGCCGATTCCTACCCCAAGCGCTTGGAAAACCTGCTGAACGCCTGTTGCGGGGCAACCAACCGGCACTACGAAGTGATGAATTTCGGGGTGCCGGGCTACAACCTGAAGGAAATCGCGGAAACCCTGCGCAGCCGCGTGCCGAAATACGAACCCGACCTCGTCGTCTACGGATATTGCCTGAACGATCCCCAGGAATGCAGCCTGGAATTCCTGAAATTGCTGGCCCATTTGACGCAAGCCGGGCGCGAATTCGTCGCACCGACGAAAGCGCACGATTTCCTGATGGCGCATTCCCGGCTCTGGCGCCTGGCGGTCTATGCGGTCCAGCGCTCGACGGCGCAAGGCCGCATCGCCGGCGGCGGCGGACAAAGCGTCTTGGCCACGGCCGATCCGGAAATCGACGCCATCCGCCATTCCGAGACGGCCGCCTACTTCGCGGAACTCCATGCCGGCGACGCCGGCCGCCAAAATCTGGAAAACTCGCTGGACGCCATGGCGGCGGCCGCCTCCGCGGAGCATGTTCCGGTCTGCGTCTTCGTCTTCCCCGTGCTGGACCACCTGGACGACTATCCCCTCGCCGACGTGCACCGCCAAGTCGTCGAAGCCTGCCGGCAACGGGCGCTGCATGCGTTCGATTTGCTGGAAAGCATCCGGACCTTCCAGCACGCGGAGTCCGGTCCGGCCTATCTCGATGCCCTGCATCCGGCCGCGCTGGCGGACGATTTCGCCGCCGAAATCATGCTGGCGCAATTGGTTCGCGACCATCTGCTGCCGGGCGTGGACTCCGGCGACGCCATGCGCCGCCTGTATGCGGCAACCGCCGACGATCCGCAGCTCGAGCGATTGAAATCCTGTTTTCGGCAACCATGAATCCGCGGCGGCCGGAGACATCGTTCCGCCGCGACGGCAACGCCTCTCCGGGATGGACGCTCGCGCTTGTTTCGGATAGTTTTCGCCCCATGCGTCGTTGGCTGGCCATCCTGCTTTGCCTGCTGCCGGCCGTCGCAAGCCGCGGCGCGCCGGCGCGCGACGCCGTGGCCCTCACGATCGCCACCGCCAACCTTTCCGACAACGTGACCCAAGCCTACGGCGATCCCGGCATCCGCATCCTCCAGGCCTTGCACCCCGACGTGCTCGCCATCCAGGAATTCAACTACAAGCTGGGCACCTCGAAGGATCTCGCCCAGCAACTCTTCGGTCCGGATGCGCACTTCGCGCGCGAAAAAGGCGGCGCCCGCCTGCCCAACGGGGTCATCAGCCGCTATCCCATCGTCGCGTTCGGGCAGTGGGAGGATCCCTACGTCGCCAACCGCAGCCTGTTCTGGGCCACCGTCCGGATTCCCGGACCCAAGCCGCTGCACGTCGTCAGCGTCCATCTGGTGCAGAACCGCGCCGAGCGGCGCCTGCCCGAGGCCCGCTACCTGCTCGAGCTCATCCGGCAGAAGTTTCCGGAAGGCGATTACGTCGCGCTGTGCGGCGATTTCAACGTCGACAGCCGCGAGTCCAAGGCGCTGGCCGAATTGACGAAGTGGTTCGACGATTCCGCCCAGCCCGTCGATCAGAACGGCAACCCGAACACCAACGCCGCCCGCAACCGGCCCTACGACTACGTGCTGCCCAATCCCGCCCTGGCCCCGCACCACGTCGCCACCAAGTTGGGCGGCCAGAAGTTTCCCGACGGCCTCGTGTTCGACTCCCGCCTCTGGAATCCCCTGCCCCCGCCGGCGGAATGGGAAGACACCGCGCGCGACCTGCAGCACCTGCCCGTCATGAAAACCTTCCGGATCCCCGTCCGGTAGTCCGCCCGCGACTTCAGGTCGCGGGTTCGACTTCCGCCGCCACGAAGAGGATTTCCTCTTTCAGCGCGCCGTTGGCGCGCCGGGACGACCGGACGATGCCCAGCAATCGTTCAATGATTTCCCGGTCCGCCCCCGACGCCGCAGGCAATTCGTCCAGCAAATCCCGCAACCCCAGTTCGACGGACTCGATCGTCGTGCCGGAACGGATGGACAGCAGATGCCGCCCCGGCGCCACTTCGACCTGCCGCAGCCACGGCAAGCGCGCCAATCCGGCGCAGTGGTTCACCAGCAGGATGGCGCGGCCTTCGCCGATCGCCACCTTCGCCACCGGCAGCGGCGGCCGGCCGGCCGCGCCCAGCAGGGTCTCGGCCAATTTGACGACGGCCTTGGCCCGATCGGCATCGACGGCCGCCAACAGCCGCAGCACCCGCTCCGGCAAGGTCATCGTCACCGGCCGCCGCGGCTCGGCGAATTTCGCCGGCCGCCCTCCAAAATTCTTTTCGGCGCTTGACTTCACGTTCCGTTTCAATGTTTATAGGTGCGCAGATTCGAGTTTCAACATTGATACTTGATTTCATTCGGCAAACGCAATCCAAAATGCGTCCCCCGTTTTAAAAACCAAAAACACAACCCCGAAAGGACAAACATGCGCAAGTACCTCTGGATGGCCCTGCTGGCTTTGGCGATTCCCCTGGCGTTCACCGGTTGCAGCGACTCCGACGACGACGGCGACGATTCGAGCGGCGGCGGCGGCAGTTCGAAATTCGTCGGCACGTGGGCCCTGACCCAAGGCGGCGGCGTTTCTTGGTATCTCATCTTCAACGCCGACGGTTCGTGGCTGATTTCCGACACGGCCGACGGCTCCGCCCGGCGCGTGTACGGCACCTACGTCGTCGATGGCAACGTCGCGTCCGGCCCCATGGTCAATCCCGGCACGGGCGAAGGCGAAATCATCGCCACGCTCGACGGCAACGTGCTGTCGCTCGATTTCGTCGAGTTCTGGCACAATCCGTACAAACACGTGCCTTACACCGGAACCAAGATCTGATCGGCGGCCTTCGCGACACAGCCCGGCCGCCCTTTCCCGGGGCGGCCGTTCCCTTTTCCGCCTGCAACCGACCTCAACCAACAATTTTTCGCCGCCATGAACGCCCACTCCATCCAAATCCGCCGCACCGCCCTCCGCGGGTTGGCCGCCGCGGCGCTGGCCGGCGCGCTGGCCGGCGCTGCCGGTTGCGGCCGCGCGGCGCCGGAAACCGTGCCGGTCCTGATGTACCACCATCTGGCGCCGGATCCCGGCGGCGACGTCTGGACGGTCGGCACGGACGAATTCCGCCGCCAAGTCGCCGATCTCCAGGCCGCCGGCTACCGGACCATCCTGCCCGGCGACCTTGCGCGGCGCCGCCCGTGGAAATTCTGGCAGCCGCGCAAGCCCGTCGTCATCACGTTCGACGACGGCCTGCGCAGCACGCTGACGGACGCGGAACCCATCCTGCGCGCCGCCGGCTTCCGCGCCATCTGCTACCTCATCACCGGCAACGTCGCGGACGCGCCGGAAACGCGCGTGAAATACCGGCAGGACGATTCCCTCATCTGGCCCGAAGTCCGCGACATGCTCGCGCGCGGCACCATCGCCTTCGGCATCCATTCCCACTCGCACGCGCCCGATCCGGCCCGCCTGGCGCTTGAAGCCGCGGAATGCCGCCGCATTTTCCGGCGCCAAACCGGCGCCGAAACGCGGGACTATTGCTATCCCTACGGCGGCGCGCCCGACGTCCTCCGCGAGGCCGTCGTCGCCGGCGGCTACCGCACGGCGACGATCTGCGGCGACCAAATGTTCACCAACGCGCCCGACGCCGATTGTTTCCGCATTCCGCGCGTGTCCGTGTTCGGCGGCGTCCATCGCTTCGCCGTGGCGCCCGATCCGGCGCCGGCCAACGGCGACTTCTGCGCCGAAGCGCGCAACGACGGCTCGCCCCTGCCCGCGCGCGGCGTGCTCCGCGACGCCGCCACCGGCCGCCGGTGGGACCTGCCGCCCGTCGATCGCTTCGACTCCCATCCCCGCCGCTGGTGCTGGACCCACCTGCCGCCGGATCTCGCCGCGCCGCAGGTCGAAATCTGGGAGCGCAACGGCTTGTTCCGGTATTATCCCTGAAGCAAGCGAGCTTTTCATGAAAGCCAACCAATTCGTTTTCGCCGGCGCCTTGGTCGCCGTGCTGGTGGCCGGGCTGCTGCTGCGCTTCGCGGGCCTGAAGGAACCGTTCGGGCTCCATCCCGACGAGCGGCCGATTTCCCAATGGATGGAGCGCATGCACGAGTACCATTCGCTGCTGCCCAAATGCTACGCCGGCGGCTTCTTCGTGCTGGCGGACGCGACACGCAATCTGTTCGAGTGGTCCATTTTCGCCCCGCTCCATCGCTGGCAGTATTTCACGCGCGCGACGGATCGGTTCAATCCCGAGCCGCCGGACGTCTTCACTTTCGGCCGGCCGTTCAACGCCGTGCTGGGCACCTTGGTCGTCTGGCTGGCGGCGCTGTTCGCGCGCCGCACGTCCCGCTCGCGCGCCGCCGCGCTGGCCGCCGCCGCCCTGATGGCCGTGGCGGCCTATCCCGTCGAGCACGCCCATTATCTCGAAAGCGACGTCGCCATGCTCGCTTCCGTCGCGCTGGCGCTCTACCTGCTCGTCCGCGCCATCGAGAAGAAAACGCTCGGCAGCCTGGCCGCGGCCGCGTTCGCCGCCGGTTTCGCCGCCGGCACCAAGTTCCCCATGGCCCTTTTGCTGGCGCCGCTGCTGGCCGCGATCCGGCTCCGGCAGCCGGCGACGTCCGGCCGGGCGCGCGCGCAACGCCTGGCGGGCAAGATCGCGCTGGCCCTCGCGCTGGCGCTGGCGGGGTTCGTGGTCGCCTCGCCGGACGCGCTCCACGTGGCCACGTTCGTCCACGGGCTCCGCCACGGCGAATCGTCCGTCTACGCCGAAACGGCGGGCCTGCTCGGCGCGGCGGCGAAGGAACCCTACGCGCGGGAATGGATGAACGCCGCCAACATGGCGCATTTCGCGCGCTCCCTGGGCGCGGGCTGGCTGCTGGTCGCGGCGCTCGGCCTGCCGTGCTGCTTCCTGCGCCGGTTCCGCGCCTTCTGGCCGGCCACGCTGCTTTTTCCCGCGCTCCACCTGTGGTTCATCGTGTTCCACGCGCCGTGGTCCCGCTCGCAGGAATTCATGGTCCTCATCCCGAATTTCTGCCTCTGGGCCGCCCTGCCGGCGGCCGTGCTGTGGAACGTCCGCCGCCGGCCCGCGCTCGGCCAAGCCGCCGCGCTCGCGCTGGTCGCCGTCGCGCTCCTGCCGGCCGCGCGCAACGGCGTCGCCATGTCCTCCCAATTCGCGTGGGAAGACACCCGGCGCCTCGCCAACCGCCTGCTGAAAACCTACTACCCCGCCCCGCGCGTCCTCGGCACCGAACTTTACACCGCCCCGGCGGAAATCGGCGTGGCGTGCCACAACATCGGCATCGGCAAGTACGAAAGCGCCGGCACGGACTTCATCCGCACGAACGAGATCGACTACGTCCTGCTGAACGTCGATGCCCACGGCCGCGGCGTCCTCGATCCGCGCACGGGCAAGCTGTTCCCGCAATACGCCGACCGCATGGACAACCTGCTCCAATACGGCCAACGGCTGGCGGCCTTCGGCGCGTTGGATTCCCCCGCGCCGCAGGCGACCTTCCGCGCGCCCGGCATCGAGTTGTGGAGTTGTCCCGACGCGCGGCCCCGGCCTCACGTGGACGTGGGCGCCGAACTGCCGCGGCCCACGGTCGTCCAAGACGGGGCGCGCACCACTTGGTTCCGGGGCCGGCTCCGCGCCGGACCGCGCTTCGGCCTCCTGCTGGACAAGCGTCCGCGCGAAATCGCCCTCGGCGGTCCCGGCGATTTCGACGGCCCCGTGTTCTTCGTCTTCCGCACCCACGAACGCGCCGCCGCCGTTCGCGCCGACGGCTTCGGCCGCACGGCGCGGCTCGCGCTCGCGCCCTACGATTCCGGCGTCCTCGCGCTGGAACGCCCGTGGTGGCGCCCGCGCTGGTCCCGCTACGAGCGCGTCGTCGTCCGCGCCGAAACCGGCGGCCCCACGCTCACGTATCTGCCCTGCTACCTGCGCGTCGCCTTCGAGCCCCTCGAAGCCGCGGCCATCCTGCTCGACGACGGCCATCCCGAACGCGCCGTCGCCTTCCTGCGCGACCAAGGCGCGCTCGCCAGCGCCGGCCCGTTCTGGCAGGCGCTCGCCGGCGAGGCCGCCGCACGGCCCGCGGCCGAGGCCCTGCTGGCGCAGTGGCGCGAGTGGCTCGCCCGCGACCCCGCCGATCCGCCGCCGGTCCTCTCCGGTGGCGTACGCCTCGAAACCTGGCAGGATTTCGCGCGCATCCGCCTGACGGAACTCGATCCGGCCACCCGCCTCCCGCTCTATCCGACGGAAGTCGGATTCCACCGCTCGGCCGCCTGGGCCCAGCTCCTGCCGGTGCTCGGCGCGCCCCAGCGCCTGGCGCTGCTGGTGAACCGCGCCGCCGACGCCTTCGGCAACACCAATTTCTCCGGCCAGCTGTTCCTCGACGCCGACGAAACGACGACCCTCGGCCAATGCGACTTCCTGGACGTGCCCGACATGCATGCGGCGCCGCGACGCTGGAACCTCGCGACGTCCAACTTCCCGCGCCAGGTGTCCTGCGTCTTCCGCGCGTCGTCCGGCGGTTCCCTCCTCCTCGAAGACGCCCAATTCCTTTGGAACTGGCGCGACATGCTCGCCGTCCGCGCCGAACAGCTCCGCCGCGCCCTCGCGACGCCGAACACAACCCCGCCGGCCTTCCGCTACGCCGATTGGCTCGCCGTCCGCGCCTGCCGGATCGAAAACGGCCAAGCCGTCCTCGACCTCGAAGCGCTCCAGGATTTCATTCCACCGTTCGCCATCCAGCTCCAGGCCGCCCACCACCGCAAATGGCGCAAGCTCGGCGAACCCGTCCCGCTGCCCCGCCTGCCGGCGCCTTGGCTCGCCGGCGAACGCCGCACCGTCACCGTCCCCCTCCCGGCCGAGCGGACGCCCGCACAGCTCGGCCTCGCCCTCGCCACCGCCGTCCCGTGGCATTCTTCCCTCGTGCCTTTCGCCGGCGCCCCTGCCAAACGGCCCTTCCCCGTCTTGGCCGACCTGTTGGCGCAACCGTGAAGCCCCGGCCCCGGCGGGCCGGTTTCGCCGAAATTGAGGCTTCCCTTTTTTCCACGGTGTGGAAAAATCCCCCCGATTTTTTCCACGGCGTGGAAAACTTTTTTCCACGGCATGGAAAATCCAGATGAGGTGCCCTGCCATGATGACGTCCGCCCAGATCCGCCAGTCGTTTCTCGACTTCTTCGCCTCGAAGGGGCACGAGATCGTGCCTTCGTCGCCCGTCGTGCTCCCGACGGATCCCACGCTGCTGTTCGCCAACGCCGGCATGAACCAGTTCAAGGAAATCTTCCTCGGCGCCCGCAAGTCGTCGTGGAAGCGCGTCGCCGACACTCAGAAGTGCATCCGCGTTTCCGGCAAGCACAACGACCTCGAGGAAGTCGGCCGCGACACCTACCACCACACCTTCTTCGAAATGCTCGGCAACTGGTCCTTCGGCGACTACTACAAGCGCGAGGCCATCGCCTGGGCCTGGGAACTCCTGACCGTCGTCTGGAAGCTCCCCAAGAACCGCCTCTGGGTCACCGTCTACAAGACCGACGACGAAGCCGAGACCATCTGGAAAACCGCCACCGACGTCGATCCCCGCCACGTCCTGCGCTTCGGCGAAAAGGACAATTTCTGGGAAATGGGCGAGACCGGCCCCTGCGGCCCCTGCTCGGAAATCCATTTCGACCTCACCCCCAACGGCTGCACGCCGGACATGGTCAACGCCGGCAGCCCCCAGGTCATCGAGATCTGGAACAACGTTTTCATGCAGTACAACCGCAAGTCCGACGGCACCCTCGACGACCTGCCGGCCAAGTGCGTGGACACCGGCATGGGCTTCGAGCGCGTCTGCGCCGTCATCCAGGGCAAGACGTCCAACTACGACACCGACGTCTTCATGCCGCTCATCGAGGCCGTCGCCCAGCTTTCCGGCAAGCCCTACGTCGAGGATGAAACCGCCGTGGCCATGCGGGTCATCGCCGACCACCTGCGCGCGCTGTCGTTCGCCATCGCCGACGGCGTCATGCCGTCCAACGAAGGCCGCGGCTACGTTCTGCGCCGCCTGCTGCGCCGCGCCGCCCGCTACGGCCGCAACATCGGCCTCGTGAAGCCCTTCCTCTGCAAGCTGTTCCCCGTCCTCGAAAAGCAAATGGGCGGCTTCTTCCCCGAATTGACCGCCCGCCGCGAGGAAATCGTCCGCGCCCTGCGCGCCGAAGAGGAATCCTTCGCCGCCACCCTCGACCGCGGCATCGCCCACTTCGATGAAACCGTCGCCAAACTGAAGAAAACCGACACGACCGTGTTCCCCGGCGAGCAGGCATTCAAGCTCTACGACACCTACGGCTTCCCGTTCGACCTCACCGTCCTCATGGCCGCCGAAAAGGGCCTCGACGTCGATCAGCCCGAGTTCGACCGCTGCATGGACGAACAGCGCGCCCGCGCCCGCGCCGCGCGCAAGGACGGCTCCGCGGCCGAAAACGACCTCGTCGCCCACTTCGTCGAGCAAGGCATCCAGTCCACGTTCACCGGCTACACATCGCTTTCGAACGGCACCGAAATCGTCGCCATCCTTTCCGGCGGAAAATTGGTCGATGCCCTCGCCGAAGGCCAAAGCGGCGAAATCCTGCTGAAGCAGACGCCGTTCTACGCCGAGTCCGGCGGCCAGGTCGGCGACACCGGCGTCATCACCACGTGCCAAGGCGCGCGCTTCGAAGTCGCCGACACCCAGAAGCCCGCGCAGGGCCTCATTCTCCACAAGGGCAAGCTCGCGCAGGGCGCGCTGGCCAAAGGCGCCGCCGTGGTCGCGACCGTGGACGAAGCCCGCCGCGCGGCGATCAAGCGCCACCACACCGCCACCCACCTGCTCAACGCCGCGCTGCGCAAGGTGCTCGCCACCGATTCCATCAAGCAGGCCGGCTCCTACGTGTCGCCCGACCGCTTGCGCTTCGACTTCACCTGGTTCGAAGCCCTCACCGCCGAGCAACTCGCCGCCATCGAGCGCCTCGTCACCGAGTTCGTCGTCGCCAACGCGCCCGTCAAGACCTACGAAATGGCGCTCAAGGACGTGCCCGGCTCCGGCATCATTGCCGTCTTCGACGAAAAGTACGGCGACACGGTCCGGGTCGTGGACACCGAAGGCATCTCGCGCGAGCTCTGCGGCGGCACCCACGTTTCCCGCAGCGGCGACATCGGCCCCTTCCGCATTCTCGCCGAGACGTCCATCGCCGCCGGCGTGCGCCGCATCGAGGCCCAGGCCGGCCTGCCCGCCTGCGACCACACCGCGCAGGAGCACGCCATCCTCGCTTCCTTGGCCCAGCGGCTGTCCATTTCCGCGGCCGACGTGCCGGCGCGCGTTGCGACCCTGCTCGAACAAACCCAGAAGCTGGAAAAGGAAATCAAGGCCGCGGCCGAAAAGAGCGCGCTCGAAAAGGGCGCGGCGTTGGCCGGACAATTCGCGCCTGTCGGCGGCATTCCGGTTTTGATCGCATCCGTCGGCGAACTCGCCGCCGACCCCCTGCGCGCCTTGGTCGAAAGCCTGCGCAAGCAGACGCCCGAGAGCGTCATCCTGCTGGCAGCCGTCGCCGACGGCAAGATCACCTTCATCCTGAACGCCGGACCCGCGGCGCAAGCCAAGGGCATCCACGCCGGCAAGCTCGTCGGCGCCATCGCCAAGATCGCGGGCGGCGGCGGCGGCGGCAAGCCCGACAAGGCCCAGGCCGGCGGCAAGGATCCCGCCAAGCTGCCCGAGGCGCTTGCCGCCGCGCGCGA
>Ga0209098_1004104_pt1 | contig 11543 bp, 9 predicted proteins | sample AD_JPNHW1_MetaG_FD_184429 | JGI IMG/M metagenome (GOLD analysis project Ga0209098, IMG submission 184429) | Active sludge microbial communities of municipal wastewater-treating anaerobic digesters from Japan - AD_JPNHW1_MetaG (SPAdes) (version 2) | ecosystem: Engineered > Bioreactor > Anaerobic >... | reverse complement strand
CGATGCTGATGCAGCTGCTGGGCGCGCATCGGCTGCTGGCGCCCGCGGTGCTGATCGTCCTGCTCTCGACGGTCACCACGACCTTCCTCGACGTCTATTCCAACGCCGTGTCGGCGCAGAGCCTGTTCCCGAAGCTCGGCACGCGGCCGGCGGTGCTGGCGGCGGGCGTCGCCGGCACGCTGTTCGCGCTGGGCTTCGACGCGACCCAGTACGAAGGCTTCCTCCTGTTCATCGGTTCCGCGTTCTGCCCGCTGTTCGGCGTGGTGCTGGCGGACTATTTCATCTTGAAGCGCGGCCGCTACGAGGCCGCCGAGCTGTTCCGGCGCGGCCGCTACTGGTACGCGGGCGGCGTGAACGTCCGCGCGCTGGTCGCGTGGGCCGCCGGCTTCGGGCTGTACCAAGGCTGCGCGCGGACGGAGTTCGCGGGCGGCGCTTCGCTGCCGGCCCTGCTGGGGGCCGCCGCAATCTACTTGGCGATTTCGCTTGGAAGAAGGGAGCCGAAATGAATCCGAAAGCGATCGATGCCGCGCGCGCGGCGGACAATCTGGCGCGGGTGCGCGCGACGAAACCCCTGGTGCACAATATCACCAACTACGTCGTGATGAACTTCACGGCGAACGTCCTGCTGGCGGCGGGCGCGTCGCCGGTGATGGCGCACGCGGAAAACGAAGTCGAGGAAATGGTCGCTTTCGCGAAGGCGCTGGTGCTGAACATCGGCACGCTGGACGACGCGTGGATCGCGGCCATGCTCAAGGCGGGCCGGCGGGCGTCGGCGCTGGGCGTGCCCATCGTCCTGGACCCGGTGGGCGCGGGCGCGACGAAGCTGCGCACCGAAGCCGCCCGGCGCATCCTGGGCGAGACGCGCGTGACGCTGGTGCGCGGCAACGCGTCGGAGATCCTCGCCCTCGGCGGCGGCGCGGCGAAGACGCGGGGCGTGGACGCCGCCGATTCCGTGGACGCCGCGGCGGAGCGCGCTGGGGCGCTGGCGCGCGAATTGGGCGTGCCGGTGGCGATCACCGGCGCCGTGGATTACGTCACGGACGGCCGGCGCGTCGTGCGCGTGGCCAACGGCCATCCGCTGATGGGCGTCGTGACGGGCACGGGCTGCGGCGCCACCGCGATCGTCGCCGCCTTCGCGGGCGTGGAGGCCGATCCGGTGTCGGCCGCCGCGACGGCGCTGGCCTACTACGGCCTCGCCGGCGAACGTGCCGCGGACGGGGCGGCGGGACCGGGATCGTTCGCGGTCCGGTTCCTGGACGCCCTGCACGGGCTGACGCTGGACGAAGTGCGGCACGGCGGCAAGATCCGGGAGGATTGACGTGGGCCGGATCGACTATTCGCTCTATCTGGTGACGGACCGCGCGCTGGCGCGCGGCCGGCCGCTGGCGGACGTCGTGCGCGCGGCGGTGGCCGGCGGCGTCACCTGCGTGCAATTGCGCGAAAAGGAAATTTCTGCGCGGGAATTCGCGGCCGCGGCGCGGGAACTGTTGGCGCTGCTGCGGCCGCTGGGCGTGCCGCTGATCGTCAACGACCGGATCGACGTCGCCTTGGCCGCCGGCGCGGACGGGGTCCACGTGGGGCAGCAGGATCTGTCCGTCGCCGACGCGCGGCGGCTGGGGCCGCCGGGCTGGATCGTCGGCGTCTCGGCGGAATCGGCCGCCGACGCGGCGCAGGCGGAACGGGACGGCGCCGATTACGTCGGCGCGAGCCCGGTGTTCGCGACGCCGACGAAGACCGACCACGCGCCGCCGCTGGGCTTGGACGGCTTGCGGGCGCTGCGGGCGGCGACGAAACTGCCGCTGGTGGCCATCGGCGGGCTCCACGTCGGCAACGCGCGCGAAACGATCCGCGCCGGCGCAGACGGCCTGGCGGTGGTGTCGGCCATCGTGGCGGCGGACGATCCGCGCGCGGCGGCGGCGGAATTGCGGCGGGAAATCGCGGCGGCGAAAGGAGCGGAGACGTGAACGAGAAAACCTATCGAAGGGTCCTGACGATCGCGGGTTCGGACAGCGGCGGCGGGGCCGGCATCCAGGCCGACCTGAAGACGTTCGCGGCCAACGGCTGCTACGGATTCAGCGTCGTCACGGCGCTGACCGCGCAGAACACGCGGGGCGTGGCGGCGATCCATCCGGTGCCGGTGGACTTCGTGGCGCAGCAGCTCGACGCGGTCTTGCCGGACATCGGCGCGGACGCGGTGAAGATCGGCATGCTGTATTCGCCGGAGCTGATCGAGACGGTGGCGCGGAAGCTGCGGGAACACGGCGCGGCGCACGTCGTGCTCGATCCGGTCATGGTGGCGCAGAGCGGCGACAAGCTGCTGCGCGACGACGCGGTGGCGGCGCTGAAGACCCACCTGATTCCGCTGGCGGAAATCCTGACGCCGAACATTCCGGAAGCGGAAGTGCTGCTGGACCGGAAGATCCCCGGCGCGGCGGAGATGCCGGCCGCGGCGCAAGACCTGATGCGGTTCGGTTGCCGAAACGTGCTGGTGAAGGGGGGGCATCTCGAGGGGGCAGCCAGCGACGACTGCCTGTTCCTGGGCGCGGAAAAGCGCCTGGTGCGCTTGCCGGGAGCGCGGATCGAAACGCGCAACAACCACGGCACGGGCTGCACGCTGTCGTCGGCCATCGCGGCGTTTCTCGCGCAGGGCGGCGGCGCGGAAGACGCGGTGCGGCGGGCGAAGGAATACGTCGCGGAAGCCATTCGCGCGGGTGCGGCCTACCGCATCGGGCACGGCCACGGGCCGGTGCACCATTTTTGGCGCTACTGGTAGGCGAGCCTCAAGGCGCGGCGGCCGCCGGCGATTCGGCCGGCGGTTCCGCGGCCGGAGCCGCGGGCGCGTCCGCGGGCGCGGCGCGCTCGGGAATGCGGAAGGGCAGGTCGGTCTGCGACTGGCACTGCATGGCGGTGCCGTCGCGGACGACGAGCGTCAAGACGTGCGGACCGGGCGCGAGCGCGGACAGGTCGAGGGGATATTCGATGTCGTAGGCGCGGGCGTCGCCGAGATGCAGCGCCGCCGCGGCGCGGCCGACGTCGCCGTCGAGCACGAGCCGGTCCGTGCCGGCCTGCGCGCCGAGATAGACGGCCGGCGCGAAGCCCTTTTCGACGGAAACGGCGAACGGCAGCGGCAAGCCGTCGGCGCCGCGGGGCTGGCGGACGGCGATTTCCACGCGGTCGGCCTTGGCGTCGGCGGTGATCTGGCCGGCGCCGCCCGCGTTGATGGCCCATGCCAGGCCGGCGGCGGCGGCGTAGAGATCTTCGGCGGGGGCGACGACGTAGGCGAAGCGGTTGGTGCCGACTTGTGCGACGAGTTCGTTGCCGACGGGGGCGAAGGGCCGCGCGACCGGCGCGTGGTGGCGGCCGTCGAGATACAGATCCAGATAGACCGGCGGCGCGCCGCGTTCGTGCGCGGCGACGGAAATCTGCAGCGGCGTTTCGCTGTCGAGTTCCGCGTTGCGCGCGGGGGCGCGAAGGATCACGCTCGGCGGCGCGGCGAACGGCGCGGCGAGCGGATCGCCGACCCAGATGCCCTGGTAGGGATTGCGCACGGACATCGCGAGCGCCTCGCCGGCGCAGAAGCCGCGCGCGTACCAGAAGGCGATCATCGGATCGGGGAATTTCTCCTGGAAGGCGCAAGGTTCGCAGACGGTGCCGTAGGACGCGGTGGCGCCGAGGCGCATCCAGTCCCACACGCTGCTTTGGCCGAGGCAGGGATCGGGAATCATGCCGGCGCAGGAGGTCAGATGCTCGGCGATCGCGCCGGGCGCAAAGGCGGCATCGACGAGGTTGGTGGGCAGGTACGGCAGGCCGTTGACGTAGCCGAGGATCGGCTGCGACGGCCGGGGGCTGGACACGGCGTTGGTTTCGAGCAGCGCGGACAGGCCGAACAGCGCGAACTGGCGGGCGACGGCCGGATAGGTGCGGTAGCGGATGTTGCGCGCGTCGTCGGCGGAGCCGTAAAGGCAGAACGCGCCGGCGGGGAAGGTCGCGAACGCCGCGGCGCCGCGGTCCACGACTTGCTTGGCGGTTTCCAGGTTGGCGGCCGTGAGCAGGAACGGGATCGGCGCGTTGGTGCGGTTCCAGCCCGCCGTGGCGGTGTAGGCCAGTTCGGAGCCGAAGTACTGGTTGACGGAATTCGAAGCCACGTGGCACGGCGGCGCGTTCGGCGTCGGCGGCTTGTAGCCATAGAACAGGGCTGCGGTGAGGCCGTTGTTGTCTTCGACGCGCGAGGGGACGTCCAGGCACAGGACGAGGAAATGGATCTGGCCGGCGAGGCCTTGGTTCGCGACGTGCGCGAGGATCGGCAAGCGGACGTCGCGCTCGAAGTCGGCGAGCGAAATGGATGCGGCCCGCGGATCGACCTTGATGGAGCAGAGGTGGGATTGGGGCAGGCCGTGCTTCTCGAGGTAGTAGGCGCCCAACGCGCGCGAATCGCGGCTGGCGGAATTCACGACCACCAGCACGTTCAGCGGTCCGCCGCCCGCCCGCGCCAAGGCGGGCAGGAACAGCAGCGCGACCAGACACGATCGAAGCAAGCGATTCATTTGCGGCGAATTGTCGCCAAAGGCTTGGAAAAGTTCAAGCCGGGAGGCGGTTGCGCGGCGGGGCGGGGCGGGGTAGAATCCAAAATCGACGCGAAAACGAGGAACGGCGCATGAAAACAAGCCAACGCGAATCGCTACACCGGAAATGGTCGCAGGCGGTGACGGACGGAATGGAACGGGCGGCGAGCCGGGCCATGCTGCATGCGGTGGGGTTCGCCGCGGGGGATTTCCGTAAGTCCCAGGTGGGCATCGCCTCGACGTGGAGCCAGGTCACGCCGTGCAACGTGCACATCGACCGGCTGGCGCGGCGCGCGGCGGAAGGCGTGGCTGCCGCGGGCGGCAAGCCGGTGATCTTCAACACCATCACCATTTCCGACGGCATTTCGATGGGCACGCCCGGCATGCGCTATTCGCTCGTGTCGCGCGAGATCATCGCGGACTCCATCGAGGCGGTGGTCGCCTGCGAGGGCTTCGACGGACTGGTGGCGATCGGCGGGTGCGACAAGAACATGCCCGGCTGCCTGATCGCGATGGCGCGGTTGAACCGGCCGGCGGTGTTTGTCTACGGCGGCACGATCAAGCCCGGTTGCTACCACGGAAAACCCGTGGACGTCGTCAGCGTCTTCGAAGCGGTCGGGAAAAAGGCGCGCGGGGAGATCACGGGAAAGGAATTGGCGCAGATCGAAGGCTGCGCGATTCCGGGCGCCGGCTCGTGCGGCGGCATGTACACCGCCAACACGATGGCCTCCGCCATCGAGGCGCTGGGCCTGAGCCTGCCCAACAGCGGGGCGCAGAACGCGGTCTCGGCCGCGAAGACGCGCGACTGCCGCGCGGCGGGGGCGGCGGTGATGAACCTGATCCGGCGCGGCATCCGACCCAGCGATATTCTGACGCGCGAGGCGTTCCTGAACGCCATCGCGCTGGTGATGGCCATGGGCGGCTCCACCAACGCCGTGCTGCACCTGCTGGCCATCGCGCACGCGGCGAACGTGAAGCTGGAGCTCGACGACTTCACGCGCGTCGGCGCGCGCACGCCGGTGCTGGCCGATCTCAAGCCCAGCGGGAAACACGTCATGTCCGACCTGGTGGCCATCGGCGGCACGGCGCCGCTGATGAAGACGCTGGTGGAAGAAGGCCTGATGAACGGCGACCTGCTCACCGTGACGGGTCAGACCCTGCGGCAGAACCTCAAGAACGTCCGGCCCTATCCGAAGGGCCAGACGATCATCCGGCCGCTGTCCGATCCGATCAAGCCGACGGGGCATTTGGTGATCCTGCGCGGCAACCTGGCGCCCGAGGGCGCGGTGGCGAAGATCAGCGGCCACGAAGGTCTGCGGTTCGCGGGGCGCGCGATTGTGTTCGAGTCCGAGGAGACGGCGCTGGCCGCGATTCTGAAGGGGACGGTGAAGAAGGGCCACGTGGTGGTGATCCGCAACGAAGGCCCGCGCGGCGGGCCGGGCATGCGCGAAATGCTTTCGCCCACCTCGGCCATCATGGGCCGCGGGCTGGGGGCAGACGTGGCGCTGATCACGGACGGGCGGTTTTCGGGCGGCAGCCACGGATTCGTGGTGGGGCACGTGGCGCCGGAAGCGGCCGTCGGCGGGCCGATCGGCCTGGTGCGCAACGGCGATCCGATCGCCATCGACGGCGAGAAACGGACGCTCGCGCTCGGCATTTCCGCGGCCGAATTCCGGCGGCGGCGGGCGGGCTGGCGGGCGCCGTCGCCGAAGGAGACCCGCGGCGCGCTGGCCAAGTACGCGCGCCAGGTCGGCAGCGCCACGTTCGGCGCGGTGACCGACGCCTGAGCCGCCGATTTTCCACGGAGTGGAAAAATTTTTCCATGGAGTGGAAAAACTTTGGCCGATTTTTCCACAGTGTGGAAAAGTTTTTTCCACGCCGTGGAAAACCGGCGGGCGGCCCCGGGGCGCGGGGGGCTCAGCGGCCGAGGACGCGGGCGTAGACGGCGCGGGTTTGGGCGGCGATGCGGTCCCAGTCGAAGGCGGCGAGATCGTAGGTGCGGGCCGGTGGGGGGGCGGCGAGCTTGCGGCGCAAGGCGGGAGCGAGATCGGCGTCGGCGGCGAAATAATCCTCCGGCGGCAGCTGGACGAGCCGGGTGGCGGGGAGGTCGCGGACGAGGACGTCGCGGCCGGCGGCCATGGCCTCGAGCAGGACGAGGGGGAAGCCTTCGTTGCGGGAGGGCAGGACGAAAAGCCGGGCGTGGGCGAACAACTGGCGCAGGGGTTCGCCGACGAGCGGACCGGCGAAGACGACGGGCGCGGCGCCGGCGCGTTCGCGGAGGGCGCGGGCGCAGGCGTCTTCGTGGTCGCTGCCGCCGGCGACGACGAGCGGGCAACCGGCCGGCGCGGCCTGCCGGAAGGCGTCGATCAGGACGTCGAAGCCCTTTTCGGGCGTGAGGCGACCGACGGCGAGGAGGAAACGTCCGGGTTCGAGGCCGAAGCGGGCGAGTTCGCCGGTGCCGGCGCCGGGAGGAACGGGATCGACGCCGTTGGGCACGTAGGTGGACTTCCGGCGGACGGCTTCCGGGTATTTCCGCATCTGGAATTCGTTGACGAAGACGACCGCGTTGGCGGCGCGCAGGGCGATTTTTTCGCTGAGCCGCAGGAGGGCGCGCGCGAGGGGGCCCCACTTGGCGTGTTCGTAGTTCGGGCTGTGGTAGGTGAGGACGACGGGGAGGCCGAACAGCCGCAGGAGCGGGGCAAAGCAGGCGGGACCGATGTTGTGGACGTGGACGAGGTCGGGCCGTTCGAACAGGCAGGCGACGGCGGCGAGAAAGGAATGGAACGCGGCCTCGAAGCCCTTGAGGCGGGTGGAAGGCAGATCGACGAAGCGGATGCGGGGCAGGTCGGGCGTGGCGCGGACGTAGGGCCGGCGGCGATAGACGACGAATTCGCAGTCGGCGGGGAAGCGGGGGTAGAGGCGTTCGCCGTGTTTTTCGACGCCGCCCTGGATGTCCGGAAAACCGCGGGTGCCGAACACGCAGATTTTCATGGCGGGGATCAGTCCCAGCAGAGCGGCAAACCGCGCCGAATGCGGAGCTTGTTCTTCAGGATCCACAGGATGGGGCGCCAGGGGCGGCGGACCATGTCGTGGCGTTCGGTGACGATGAACGCGCAGTTGCGGGTGCAGGCGGCGACTTTTTTCGCGGCCTCCTTGGCCTTGTCCGAGGCCATGATGTGCTCGAAGGAGTCCTGCTTGACGTTGCCGATGATCCATTCCTCGGCCGAGCCGTTGCAGGGCGAGACGTTGCCGGCGGGATCGATGAAGAAGAAATCGGAGAGGGCGCCGCAGGGCGGGCGGTAGCCGGGTTCGTCGCCGCGGAGGCGGCGGTGGATGCTGCGGTTGAAGTAGGCGCGGCCGTAGTCCTTGAGCTTGTTCTTGAAGCCGCGGCGCTTGGAGGTCAGCAGGGCGGCGACGAATTTTTCGTGCTCGTTCAAGGCGTCCCGGCTGGCGAGGAGATTGTCTTCCTTGTGGAAGTACCAGGAATTGTGGACGACGGAATTGCCGAGTTCGACGCCGAGGGCGACGCAGAGTTCGTAGAGCGGCAGGAGGTCCTTGTAGTTGTCGGGCGAGATGACGACGGAGAAGCCGATGTTCTTGCAGGGGGTCTTGCGCAGCGCGAGCATGGTGCGCAGGGCGTGGTCGAAGCCGTCCTTGGTCCCGCGCTTGGCGTCGTTGAGGGCGGGCAGGCCTTCGAGGGAGACGCGGATGAGGATGTTGGGATACTTGTTGGCGAGCGCGACGACCTTGTCGGTGTAGAAGCCGTTGGTGCTGAGTTCGAGGAGGGCGGCCTTGGGATAGAGCTTGGCGAAGATTTCGTCGAGGTCTTCGCGGAGCGTGGGTTCGCCGCCGGTGACGTTGATGCGCAGGCCGGGGGGCAGCTTGTCGTAGAAGTCCGGCGAGAGTTCGTCCTCGGGCCGGGTGGGGGACTTCCAGATGTTGCACATGTTGCACTTGGCATTGCAACGGAGGGTCGTAATGAGGCTGCCTTGGACGACGTTTTTCATGGGATGGCTCGGGTGGGGACCGTATCACCCTTGGGGGCGGGATTCAACCCGGGAATGCGGGGATCAGCGGTTCGCGGCGTTGTGGTAGGCGCCGTAGGGGCGTTCGGTTTTCTTCTGGAACGTGGGGCGGAACGGCTGGCCGAGCCAGCTGGCGCGCCGGAGGGCGGCGGCGCCATCGCGGACGACGTCGGCGAAATCCACGGCGCGGTCGAAATCGACGGGCCGGCCGCAGGCGGCGCGGAGCCGGTTGGCGCCGATCCAGACGAGGGGTTGGAGGCGGGGCAGGCGGAACCCGCGCGGCCGGCGGAAGGCGGAGCGGGCATGGCCGGCCAGCCAGCAGTTCTGCGTGCAATGCGCGACCTGGACGCGGACCTCCCGCGCGCGCGGCCCGCGGAAGATTTCGCGCCAGGACTGGAGGGCCAGGTCGCCGATTTCGAGGTCGGGGCGGATGGGGCAGGCGTAGACGCGGCCCCAGGGATCGAGAACCGCGAAGTCGCGCCCGGCGCAGCAGGGCGCGGCGCGGGGCTGGCCGAGAATTTTCTTCATGAGGCCGAGGCAGAAATGGGCGCGGAACCAATCCGCGGGGCGCGGGGAGCGCAGCAGCGCGGTGGCCACCGGTTGAAGGGCGCGGGCCAGGCGGACGCGGTTGGCGAGCTCGTTGTCGGTCTTGTGGAACTGGAAGCCGTTGTGGAGGGCGGCGGGCGCGAACGCGCCGCCGAAGGTGCGGCAGAGATCGCAGAGGCCGAGGAGCTGGTCGGCGTTTTCGTCCTGGCCGACGACGGTGAAGCCCACGTCGCGGGCGCCGGCGGCGAAGAGCCTTTCCAAGGTGGCCCGCTTGCGTTCGAAACCGTTGCGTTCGCCGCGCAGGACGTCGTTCTTGGCGCCGAAACCGTCGAGGGAAATGCGGAAGCGGACGCCGGGATGCTGGCGGACGATGCGTTCGAGCTTGTCGGCCTGGAGGCCGTTGGTGGAGATTTCGAGCTGGCGGGTCTTGGGATGGAGGAGCTCGACGATTTCCTCGAGGTCGGCGCGGAGGGTGGGTTCGCCGCCGGTGAGGACGAGCGTGCCGAAGCCGCCGGGGAGCCGGGCGAGGACGGCGGGGGGGATTTCTTCGGCGGGGAGGGTGGGATGCTGCCAGACGTGGCACGTCGAACAACGCGAATTGCAGCGGTAGGTCAAGCTGACCGAAAGATCCATGGGCGCGAAGGTAGCGGAAGGCCGCCGGGGAGACAAGGCCGCGCTGCGGAGGCGGAAACGGCGGCGTCCGGGGCCCGGAAAAGCCCCAGCGGCGCCGAACCGCATGGGGGGGTGCCGTGGTGCGATCAAAGTTTCCCTCCGTGCGTTGAACTTTCCGCCTGTGCGATGAACTTTCCTTTTTGTGCGTTGAAGTTTCCCTGAACAGCGGGGCATCGGGGAGGCGCCAGGAGTTATCCATAGCCGCGCCGGAAGCCTTCCATTGGCTGGAGGCGCGGCTGTGGGTAACTCCGGGTTGGCGGTGTAGGGTATGGCCATGAAAAAAACTACAAGCAACTCGTTGGGCGCCATGGCGCGGGATTCATCCGCCACCTCACGGAGCAGTTCCGCAGCCAAGGGGTCACCGCCGAGACGGCCGCGGCCGAACTGGACCTGAGTCCGCGACGGTTTCGGCAACTCCATCAGAGCTATCTGGCGGCCGCCGCCAAGAGGGAAGAGGCGAACTGGCGTCCCGGCCGTTCCGGCGGCAACCGGCGGCGGATGATCCCGGAGGAAGTTGAGGAACTCTGGCGGCGCCTGATGAGTGCCCGGCCCTCCGCCTCCTACAGTTTTGCCGCTTCGGAGGCGTTGCGCCGGTTCGGGTTCGCCGTGGACCGGGCCACGGTGCGGCGCTGGGCCCGCGAACGACGGCTGGAACCTTGCCGTCCCAAGACGGATCCGGCTCCGGTTCGCCGCTGGCAGTGCGGCAAGATCGGCACCCTGTGGCAGCTGGACGTTTCGCCGCACCACTGGTTCGGCTCCGACCGGCCGCTCTGGCCGTTGTTCGACATGCTCGACGATTGCAGCCGCTTGGTTACGGGAGCCAGGCTGTACGAGCGGGAGAACCTCCCCGCCTATCTGGACTTCCTGCCGCGGGCCTTTGAACAATATGGCCTGCCCTTGGCGCTCTACGTGGACTATCACAGCTTCTTCTTCTCCCAGGTGCCGGATGCCCTCACCTATCTGGGCTCGGCGTTGCACTTCTACGACGTCACCTTCCGCTACGCGCCCACGCCCCAGGCCAAAGGCAAGGTCGAGCGCCTGCACCAGTTCTGGCAGAACCGCTTGCCGACCCTGTTCGCCGCGGAAGCGGTCGCCGATCCCGCCGCCGCCAATCCCTGGATCGACAACCTCCGGGACCACCACAACCGCAAGGAAATCCACCGCGAATTGGCACGGACCCCGCAATCGGCATGGGATGCGGCGCGCCGGGAGAAGCGCGCCGACTTGCGCCCCCGGCCGCGGTGCCCATGGTGGAACTACGTCTGGAGCCTCCGCACCGAGATCAAGGTGGACGCCGACGGGACAGTTCCGGCGGGGACGCAGCGGTATCGGATCGAATCCTGTCCGCCCAGAACCGTCCTGACCCGGTGCGAACACCGCGACGGTTCCTACAGCTTCTTGCTGAAGCCGCCCCGCCAAGGCAAACGGCCGCTGGTCGTGCTGAAAATCGAGGGGCCCGCCCGGTGAGGGAAACTTCAACGCACAAAAAGGGAAACTTCAAATGCCCGCCGACAGAACCGCATGGGGGGGTTGACTTTTGCCGGGCGGACGGGTAAGGTGCGCGGGTTTTTGGAACGGGTCTGTCCGAACAGGAAGGGCCGTTTTGTTCTTTGTCGCGATCGGGCACGGCGCCGGAAGGAGGCCGATGCGCGATCGAGGAGTGCCATCGAACGCATTGCCCGATGGTGTAATGGCAGCACACGGCCCTTTGGAGGCCAGAGTCTAGGTTCAAATCCTA
>Ga0209098_1004103_pt1 | contig 11543 bp, 12 predicted proteins | sample AD_JPNHW1_MetaG_FD_184429 | JGI IMG/M metagenome (GOLD analysis project Ga0209098, IMG submission 184429) | Active sludge microbial communities of municipal wastewater-treating anaerobic digesters from Japan - AD_JPNHW1_MetaG (SPAdes) (version 2) | ecosystem: Engineered > Bioreactor > Anaerobic... | reverse complement strand
GCCCGTCGGCCTGGTCGAACAGCGGCGTCAGCCAGAGGGACGAGCAGCCCAGCTCCTTCAGGTAATCCAGCTTCTTTATTATCCCGGCCAGGTCGCCGCCCCAGTATTTGTACCAATCCTTGCGGGCAGGGTCGAAAGCGTCCGAATAGTTGCCTTTGTCGTTGGCCGGGTCGCTGTTGAAGAACCTGTCCACCACCGCGAAGTACATCACGCTGTCGTTGAAGGGGCGCATGTTGTTTTCCTTTTGAAGCGATCTAGATCTTAAGTCCGGGGCGGCCGTTCGGAAGGTCGTTATCCCCGAAGAGCGGCATGCTGGTCAGGTCTTCCATGACTTTTTGCAGGACGGCCAGGCTGAACGGCTTTTTCAGGAAGCGCAGCTTCAGGTCCTTCGCGGCGGCGGCCGCCCCCTTCTCGGTTTCAATGCCGCTCCAGAGTATAAAGGGAGTGGCGGCGTAGTGGGGCAGTTCGCGGGTTTTCTTGTAAAGCTCGATGCCGTCGAAGACCGGCAGGTTTATATCGGAAATGATAAGGTCCGCCCTGGTCACGGCTATTTTTTTAAGGAACTCCGCGCCATTCACGGCCAGCAGCACCGTATGCCCCTTGTACTCAAGGTGCGGCACCAGCATCGCCAGCAGGTTCTGGTCGTCGTCAGCTATTACTATTTTCATATTTTCCTCCACCCTCAGCCGCGGGCCTCGTCTATCAGCGCAGGCGGATACCCGATCGGCAGCACCTTGATCTTTCCCGTGTTCGGCTGCGCGTGCGCGGCCATCAGCCCGGTTTTAGCGAAGCCGAGCGTAAGCGTAAGTTTGGCCATTATATAGACGCCGCTGTGATGGCCGGTATCCGGGCTGAGCCCGGACGGAATATCCACAGCTATTATGGGGCGCCCGCTCCGGTTCATCAGCTGGATGACGCGGTGCACCGGCCCCGTAGGCTTGCCCACCGCGCTCACGCCCAGCAAAGCGTCCAGCAGCAGGTCCGCGGCGGAGAAATCCGCGCTCAGCGCGTCCAGCCCGTCCCTGGCGGTCATGGCCACCTGCAGCCCCGCCTCCTTGGCGGCCTGCAGATTTTTAACGACCAGCTCGGGATAACCGCTGTCCTTGGGAGGCAGGATGAAGGTCCTGACCTGCGCGCCCGCCAGCGCCAGGCAGCGCGCGGCCACCAGGCCGTCCCCGCCGTTATTACCCTTGCCGCAGCAGACCACGACCTTAAGCCCCGCCGGTCCTTTCTTCAGTTCTTCCGCGGCGAATTTAAGGGTTTCTTCGGCGACAGCCCGGCCGGCGTTCTCCATCAATTCCTGGGCCGGAATGCCGTGCTCCAGCGAAGCCTTCCTGTCCAGGAATTTCATTTTTTCGGCGGTAACCACCGGCAGCCCGTCGAATTCTTTTATCTGCGGTATTTTAGACATGCGGCGTCCGGTCTAGATCAGCAGCCAGATCAGCCAGGCCAGGCCGTACACAAAGGCGAACATGCCCAGCGTAAAAAAACCGGCGTAAGGAACGCCCACCGACAGCGCGGCTTTATTCGCCGAGACGGGGTAGAGTTTGCGCACCAGCCCGATCCGGGCGTACAGGACTATGGCAAGGCACAGGCAGCAGCTGAAAAAAGCGCCCAGGTAGCCCAGCCTCACGAAAAAGCCCGCGGGCACCAGCAGCGTGAAGAAATAGTCCGTATAGCCGAAAGCCAGGAAAAGCCTGGCGGCGCTGCCCCGCGCGTCGGTCAGGTCCATGAACAGGTGAGTGATGGCCGCCAGCAGCAAATTGCCCGCCAGCACGAAGAACAGCACCATCAGGAAGGACATCACGCCCGGCGGCACCGCTGACTGCAGCCGCAGGAACGTGAAGATCCCCAGCGTCCCCAGCGCGTAGCCCGCCAGGCCGGCGCGCCCGAGTTCCGCCGGGGCTTCCGCGGCCGCCAGCGCTTCAGGCCGCTCGATGACCTCTTCCAGGATATTTAAATAGTCCATTGTTTTCCTCCGTCCTGCGCCGCCGCGCGGCGCCGGAACTTTTTCAGCGCCCGTACCAGCGGTATTCCAGGCGCGGCTCTATTTCCATGGCCTCGGACACGGCTTTGCTGCCGAACAGCTGCAGCTTGCTGTCCATCAGCGACATCAGGTTTTCCAGCGGGTCGGAAGTGGTGACCACGCGCGGGTTCTTCCCGATCTTGCCCAGTTCGCCGGCGGCGTCCAGGGCGTCCTGCAGGTCGCCGAGCTTGTCGATCAGCCCCTCCTTGAGCGCCTGCCCGCCGGAATAGATGCGCCCGTCGGCCAGCGTTTTAACTTTCTCCAGCGGCATCTGCCGGCCTTCGGCCACCGCCGTCACGAACTGCGCGTAGGAATCGTCGATAAGGCCCTGCAGCAGCTTGTGCTCCTCAGCGGTCATGTCGCGCACCGGGGAGCCGATATCCTTGAATTTGCCTGACTTGATGGTCTCATTCTTCATCCCCACCTTCTTCATCAGGCCCTCGAAGTTGCTGACGCTGAAGATCACGCCGATGGAGCCGGTGATGGTGCCGGGCTGGGCGTAGATAACGTCGCAGGCCGCGGCCACATAATACCCGCCGCTGGCCGACACCTCGCCGAAGCGGGCGACGAACGGTTTTTTCGTCTCGCGCTTGGCGCGCAGGATCGCCGAGTAGATCTCCTGCACCGCTCCGACGGAGCCGCCGGGGGTATTAATGTCCAGAAGGATGGCCTTCACGTCCTTTTTTTCGGCCATCAGCTTTATGCGCTTGGCGATCTGCTGGCTGCCGCCTTCCCAGGACCGGGAAGAATTGCCCTGGGTGATCACGCCGTACAGCGGGATCACGCCCACGGCGTCTTTCTTGCTCTGCATCAGGCCCGTCAATTTAGAAATGTCCATTTCGTTGGGCTTGAGCTTGCGGGCGGCGTCGGATTTTGAGATCACGGCGAAAGCGGCGAACATGGACAGCGCGTAAAGCACCGCCACGGCCCTCAGCCACAGCTTGGTCTGCGAGTGCGCCGGAACCGGGACAGGGACCGCGGGCGGCGCGGCCTTCTCAGGCTCCGGCTGTTGCGGGACCTGGTTATTGTTAAGATTCTCTTCCATTATTAGCCCTCCGTAGTATCAATTTATCTTACGCTGCCGGCGTCCAGCACTTTATTCCTGCCGCTCTCTTTGGCGGCGTAAAGCGCCGCGTCCGCTTTCGCTATCACTTCCGCCGGCGTCCGCCCGTCGCGCGGGAAATGCGCGATGCCTATCGAAACCGTCAGCCGCACCGTTTCGAGGCCCTGGGAGAAGACCTCGGCCGCCATGCGGGCCCGGATGGTCTCCGCCTTGCGGAGCACGCCGGCCGCGTCGGCGCGCGGCAGCACTATGCCGAACTCCTCCCCGCCGTAGCGCCCCACGAAATCCGTTTCGTAGACGCCGTCCTTCAGCAGCTGCGCCACGCGCTTGAGCACGGCGTCCCCGAACTGGTGGCCGTAATTATCGTTGAGCCGCTTGAAATGGTCGATATCCACGATCATGAAGCCCATGCTGGTCTTAAAAGCCGAGGAGCGGCGCATTTCTTCCCGGATCTTCTCGTCCAGCGCGTTGCGGCGCCACAGCCCGGTGAGCCCGTCGGTAAGCGAAAGCCATTCCACCTGTTTAAAAAGCTGCACGCGTTTGAGCGCGAAGGAAATTTCCGCGGCGAAGCGGACGGCGGCCTCGGCGTCCGCATCGCCGCGGGCTTTGCAGACCAGCAGGCCCGGCGCCTGGGAGCCCTGCTCCGCGGACTGCGCGCCGGCCAGGACAGGAGTGAGTACGCAGCCCAGGACGGACAGCTGCGCCTGGGGCAGGCCGCCGGCGGCCGCCAGCAGCGCGGGCAGCGCGGGCAGCGCCGCGGCCGCCGCGCCCTGGGCGAAAAGCTCCATTTCGCCGGCAGTGTTGCCGGCCAGGTAAAGCGCCGTTTCTTCCGCGGCGAAATAATCGGCCAGGTATTTGCCCAGCTGGCGGCCCGCGGCCTGCGGGTCCACCGTTTCCGAAAGCAGTTTTACCGCCGAATACACCGCCAGGGATCTCTTCTCCTCCGAAGCGGAAAGCAGGGACTTTTCTTTTATCGCGGCCAGCTCTTTTTCCAGCGCCGCTATCTTTTTCAGGGCCGCGTCCAGCCCGGACCGGTCCGCGCGGCGGCCGGCGCGGCCGTTGAGCGCGACGGAATGCGCCAGGGCGGCCGCGGTCCAGAGCGCCAGCACCAGAAAGGGCCCGGCGGGCAACTGGCCGGACAGCGCAAGCACCGGGAAGCAGAAGAGCGCCAGCCCCGCTCCTAAACCGGCCCAGCGGTTGAAGCGCCCCAGGAAATAAGACAGCAGCGGCGCCGCCGCGGCGGCGGCCAGCCAGAGTTCCGGCTTATTCATAAACCACCCTGTTGCGGCCGGTCTCTTTGGCGCGGTAGAGGCGCTCGTCGGCCGCGCGCACCAGCTGGCTGGTTATCGCGCCTTCGGACGGGAATTCCGCCACGCCGAAGCTGGCGGTAACCCGCGTGCTGCGGCCGCCGAAGGAAAAAGAACGAGCCTCCACCGCCCGGCGCAAGCCGTCGGCCACCGCGGCGGCCTGCGTTTTGCCGGCGCCGGTGAGTATCAGGGCGAATTCTTCGCCGCCGTAACGGGAGGAGAAATCCACATCCCTGACGCCGCCGGCCAGCACTTCGGCCACGGCTTTAAGCACCGCGTCGCCGGCCTGGTGCCCGAAATTATCGTTGTAGCTTTTAAAATGGTCTATATCCGCCATGATCAGGGAGAAAGGCGTCCTGGTGCGCGCGGAGCGCAGGATCTCCTCCTCCAGGCGGGTCTGGAAAGCGCGGTGGGTGTACAGCCCGGTCAGCCCGTCCTTGATGGCCAGCTCGCGCACTTTATCGAACAGGCAGATATTCTCCATGCTCACCCCGGCCAGCGCGCAGAACAGCTCAGCCCCGCGCAGGTCCTCGGATTTGAAGCGGTCCGGCTCCGGCGCCGCAACGCGCACGAAGCCGACCAGCGCGCCGAAAAGATGCAGCGGCAGCGCCATCAGGGAGCGCACGCCGGGAGCGAACAGGCCGCGGGCGAAGCGGCTGTCCTCGTGGGAGTTCCGGACCAGCAGCGGCGTCTTGCGTTCGGCCACCCAGGTATCCGCGAAATCCCGGGGCGCGCCGGAATGCAGCGCCACCTCGGCGCCGGGGAAATACTTTTTAAGCAGTTTTTCCAGCCGCTCTTTTATTTCTTCGGAAGTAGAGGCCGCGCCTATCTCCTGCACGGAGGCGGACAGGGCGCCTTTGTCGCGTATGCGGGCCAGCGTGCCGGCCTGGTGCAGGCGGTAGCGGGCGAGACCGTCCTGCAGGTCCGTTATCCTGGCGGCGGCCTCCGCCTCCCGGACGGCCAGTTTTTCGCTGGCGGCCCGGCGCGAACTTTCGGACCAGGACAGCGCGAAGAAAAGCAGCCACAGGCACAGTACTTCCGCCAGGGCCGCGGCCATTATTGAAAGGGAATCGCCGCCCGGGACCAGCTTGGGCAGCATGAAGCCCGCCGCCGTTACCAGGAACAGGAAAATATATTTGACTTCTTTCTCGCCCGACCAGTGGAACCAGAGGAACAGCGCTCCCGCGGCCGGGTAAAGCCACAGGAAATACGCCGGCCAAAGCCAAAGGCCCCAGCCCAGCGCCGCCACAATAGCGGCAGGACAGGCGACCTTGGCAAAAGCGTTGGCCCTTAACATGTATATAGAATTCTACAATAAAAAGATAAAGGGAAAACAAAAGCCCCGCGCCGGCCGGTTACGGCACAGCGCGGGGCCCGGCCCCGCGGGAACCCGGGGGGCAATTCTTAAGGCAGGAACGGCACGCCGGCTTTGAGACCGGTCAACGACGGAAGTTCTCCGGCCATGTCGGAAAAATCCGGAGCTGGCGTTCCGGCCACGGCTACGGGGAAGTACGTCCCGGGAACGGTCCTGGCGGCCAGCGCCGGAATGGTCTGCGTCGTGCAGTGTATCGAACCGCCGGCGGTGATGCTGTCGTCGGAATTCACGGGGACCACGGTTACGCCCGGCATGCCGGCCTTGTAAGCGGCTATCGCCTGCGCTTCCTCGGCCTTATGCCCGGAGTAGGAAGGCATTATCACGGTGTTATTGACGATGAGCGAATTCGTGTAGGTATACCAGGTGCCCGAGGCGTTCCAGCCCTTGGCCGTCACGACCACGTAAGGCTGACCGTCGGGAGCGGTGCGGCCTTTGAACCAGGCCGCCGCCTTCTCCGAATTGGACTTAAAGGGTTCGGTGTCGGCCATGGAGATCAGCACCGTGTGGTCGTTGAGCAGCTTCATGAACATGTCGATGTGGCCGGTGCCGTCTTTGGGTTCGCCGGGGTAGCCGGAATATTCGAAGGTATAGATATTCTTGACCTTGAACTGATCCTTCAGGGCGGCGTCAACCGCCGCCTGGGTCATATTGGAGTTCCAGATATAGGTGCGCTTGGTCATGAAAAGATCGCCGCGGGTGTCCACCATAAGGTTGCCGCCGTCGAGGATCAGCTTCGAACCAAAAACTTCAATACCGATGGCTTTGCCCAGGTTGGCGGGCATCGCGTCGTCATCCTGCCGGTACTGGTAATGGCGGTAGGTCGTATCAACTATGCCCAGTTTGCCGGTGCCGGAAATGCCGAAGGGGCCGTAGTCGCGCACCCAGACGGTATCTATCGGGATATTCATGGCCTTGTAATGCGCGGCGGGAACTCCGGAGAGGGACGCCGGCGCCATTACGCCGTACACGTTGGCCTTGCCGGGGCCTGTCGCGGCCTGCGCTATGCTGTTGAGCATGCCGGTATAACCGGCCCAACTTATGACCACCGAACCGACGGGCTCGTATTCCGCGGGGATGCGGAAGCCGGCGGGCGGAGCCGCGCGCTGCACGCGCTCGGGCCTGGCGGCTTTAACCTGCTCGCGCGAGGCGTCCAGCCAGTTGGGAAGGGGCTGGGTCAGATCCAGCGAATAAGCGCCCGGAGAATAGAGGGACAGGAAAGATAAGACAAGCAACCCGGTCAGTTTTTTCATGTTGTAGCCATCCTATTAGTTCGCTCGCGGCCTGCAGAATAATTATACATAAATCCAAAAAAACCGCTCCCGGCTCAGCGCAGGAAACGGCGCAGGTCTTTCATGGCGGAGACAAAATCCGGCCTTTTAAGCAGGTTGCGGTAAAGTTCATTGGCCAGTATCCGGCCGGCCTCTATGTCCGTGGGATGATGCACTCCGCCGATGATGCGGTTGAGCGCGGCTTCGTCGGCGCGCGCGATAAATTCTTTGCGGCGGGCCGGCGCGAGGTCTCCCAGTATCAGCGCGAACAGCCGCGACATCGCGGCGTGGCCGCTGGGATAGGCGTAGCCGCCCACCCGGGCTATGCAGGGCTTAATGCGCGCGTCGCGCAGGAAAGGCCGGTCGCGCTTATATACATCCTTAAGGTAGCGGTGCGCCGCTATGGAATCCTCTCCTACGTTCTTGAAAAAAGCGCCTACCTCGGCGGGCTGAGGGCTTACGAAAGGGGTGATCTTGCCGAAAAACACTTCGAACGAATGTTCCATCTCGGCCCGGGCGGCATTGCATTGCGCCGGGGTGCGGGCGGCCTGCCAGGCCAGCAGCGTTTCGAAGTCGGCCTTGTCCTGCGCAGAGCCGGCGGCCGGCGCGGGCGGGACCGCGCGGAGATCCAGCGCCGCTATGTCCAGGTAATGGCCGTTGCCGGCGGCCTTTGTTTCTAAAGAGTAGTCGACGGCCGCGGGAACCGGGGCGAACAGGACCTGCGGCTGGAACGCGAAAGGCTGGCCGTAGAAAATACCGGCCGACGCGCCTGAAGAGAACTCTTCCGTGACGGCGGCGCTTAAAACAGGGGGCAGGACTATAAATGAAAGGATAAAGACAAATCGGCGTGATAAGTGTTTTATCATACTTATAGTTTAAATGAAGACGCGCCTTCCAGAAAGGGCAAAAAGGCCCAGGCCATTAGCGCCAAAAGGGAAACAAGCGGCCCCCAACATCTGTATAATATCTTTATGAAAAAGAAAATTTTGGTCACCGCTTTTGAACCTTTCGGCGGCCGCGCCGCGAACCCCGCGCTGGAAGTGCTGAAGAAACTTGAACCCGGCGCCTTCCCGGGCTGCGCCCTGCACAAGGCGAAACTGCCCGTCAGCGGCAAAACCGTGGGAGCCAGGATCGCCGCCCTGATAAAAAAAATAAAGCCGGACTGCCTGGTGGCGCTGGGGCTTGCCGGCGGGGAAACCGCTGTGCGCCTGGAAAGGTTCGCGCTGAACATCCAGGATTACGGCATCAAAGATAATTCAGGCTACCGGCCGGAAGGGAAGAAGATAAAGCGCAACGGGCCCGCCGCCTATTTTGTAAGTTCTGACCCGTTAAAAATGGCTGCCGCCGCGCGCACCGCCGGCGCCCCCGCCTATGTCAGCAACCACGCCGGGGCCTATGTCTGCAACAACCTTATGTACGAGGCCCTGCACGCCATTGCCGCGGAGAACTCCGCGACAAAATTCGCCTTCATACACCTGCCGCTCACCACAGAAATGGCGGTGCTGGAAAAGCCCGGCAAGGCTATCCCCCCGTCCCTGCCGCTGGCCCTGCTGGTAAAAGCGGTCACCGCGGCGATCGGCGCGGTTTAAAGCAATTCGGCGTAAAGTTCCAGGTCTTCTTCGGAAAAGCAGCAGAAGATAATATCTATGGCGGCGCCGGTCTTTTCAAGAAAGGCCCGCGCCGTTTTTACCGCTATAGCCGCGGCGTCTGCGGGCGGATAGCCGTAAACGCCGGTGCTGATACAGGGGAAAGCTATGGACCGGGCCCCCTTGCGCACCGCCAGTTCCAGCGAATTACGGTAACAGTCGGCCAGGAGCCGGGCTTCTTTCACGCCCCCGCCGCGCCAGACCGGCCCGACCGTGTGAATGATATACTTCGCCGGCAGTTCATAGGCGCCGGTCAGCTTGGCTTCTCCCGTCTTGCAGCCGCCCAGGGCGCGGCACTCGGCCAGCAGCCCGGGGCCGGCGGCGCGGTGTATGGCGCCGTCCACCCCGCCGCCGCCCAGCAGCGTGGTATTAGCCGCGTTCACCACAGCGTCCGCGGCCAGCGCGGTAATATCGGCGATCACGGCCTTCATCGCCCGCCCCCGGCCCCGCTGCCGCCGAGGCGGCCGAAAAGGTCTTTAAGCAGATGGGGACCCGCGCGGCGCAATAAAAGCATAAGTGTATAGCCGGCCGAACCGGCCAGGGCGAACATGTCGTCGAACTGGCCGGGAATGTTTATCGGCAGCATTTCATAAAGGAAGACCACGGCGGGGAACCAGATCCATTTTTTTTCGGTGCCATAGTACTTGGCCAGCGCCATGCAGCCGCTCAGCAGCGCGCCGGCGCCGATGAAAGCCGGCGCGGAGAACAGGCTGGCGCCGAAACTGAAAGGGGCCAGCGCCAGCGACCACAGCACGGCGAAAACCGGGGGCAGCGCGGCGTCGGCGTATTCGTAGGTCCGGATAAAGGCCAGGCTGACGAGCTGGGCGATAAAAAAAACGGTAAAGACCACGGCTCCGGCCAGCAGCCCCGTGCGCAGATCTTTAGCCGCCCAGCCCACAATAAATGCCAGCGCGGTGAAAGGAAAAGATAATAAACCTATAGCCAGCGTGCGCCACATAGAGAGATAATGCCTTTTTTCACCCCGCAAAAGCGAGAGCCCCCAATAGCGGGGGCTCTTCACTATGGCACACAGGCCAGACACACTGCATGGGAAAGCCGGGGAACCGGAGGCGCACAAACCGCGCCTGGGGGCCGGACTACCCGCCCGGAACCGCGCCGCAGGGAGCGGACCGCGAACCGGGGACCCGGGGGACCGCGCCGCCTGAAGCGGGCTGCGGACCGGGGAACCGCGCCGGGGCCGGGGCAAACCCCTGAAGCCCAACCACACCGCACCGAGACCAGCTCGACCGCACACTACACCGACCGGCGCACACTGAAGAAATCAGGACTACAAACCGAGTATAACAGAGGATATTTGACTTGTCAAGACCCAGGCGCAAATATTCTGAAAATACTTTGCGCTGCCGTTCGGACGGCGATTGCACAGCCGGCTTTCCTAAGGCTATAATGATATTTGTTGCTCGGCGCCACCCGGATAAATGCCCCCTCGTTCCTGGAACCTATGGCAAATAAAAAAATTGAGACCCTGTTCGCCGTGGAGGAAAAAGCCGGGGAACAGAAAATAAATATTATCCGGGTCGTCGCTATCGCGGTTTTTTTTATCGACGAACTGGTCAATTATTACTGGCTCGGGGCGGTAGAAGCGAGGATACATATCCGCACCGTGTGGACGCTGGCAGCCTGGGAAGCGCTTGCGCTCTTTGCCTGGAGCCATGTCAACCTGCGTGGACATTACGGCCGGTGGATGAAGTACGCCTTCACCGGCGTGGATGCCATTTTCCTGACCTTCATCATCATCGCGCTGGAAGCTAACAGCGGCCCGCTGATCTCCCTCTTTTACCTGCTGATCGCGCAGTCGGCGCTGCGCTACAGCAAGCCGGCTATCTATACGGTTACCGGCCTGTCCGCCGCCGGTTACGCGGCGGTTTGGTGGTCCTCTTTCGGCAATTCCGGCATCCCTTCTGTTTCCACTTATGTGGCGGGCATACATATCCTGGCCATGCTGGTGATGGGCGTGATCGTTGGCTACGTGGTAAAGAAGATGCGCGGGCTGGTCAACAAATTCGCCGACAACCTGCTGCGCAAAGAGCTGGCCGAGAACGCCCTGTCGCGCTATGTTTCGCACCAGGTGGCGCGGCAGATCCTGGACTCGCCCGACGGCGGCGCGATAATGAAAGCCGGCCGTCGCACGCACGTGGCCATTCTTTTCTCGGATATCCGCGGCTTCACCCCGATGTCGGAGGCGATGGAACCAGAAGCCCTGCTCAAGCTGCTCAACGCTTATTTCCGCCGCATGGTGGACATCGTATTCAAACACAACGGCACGCTGGATAAATTCGTGGGCGACGCGCTGATCGTGGTGTTCAACGACCCGTTCGACCAGCCCGACGCGGAAAAGCGCGCGGTGATCTGCGCGGCCGAGATGCAGAAAGAGATAGCGCGCTTCAACGCGGAGCAGGCCGCCGCCGGGCAAAGGACCCTGGGCGTGGGCATAGGCGTGCACTGCGGCACCGTGATAGCCGGCAATGTAGGCTCCGAATCCCGCATGGATTATACCGTGATGGGCGACACGGTGAATTTCACCTCCCGCCTGCAGGGCAAAGCCCCCGCCGGCGCGGTCTATGTTTCTTCGGCCGTTCAAGCCAAGACCCAGGCGGACTTCACCTACCGCAGCCTGGGCAAAATGGACTTCAAAGGCTACAGCGAACCCGCCGAGATCCACGAATTAGTGAATTAATTCACCCTTGAATTTCCAACTTTACCCCCGTGTTAAGAGGGCGGACCTCTGCGCGCTCCAAGAACGGGTTTTTGGGGAAGAAGGCCGGGGTCTTCCGCCGGCTGCGGAACTCGCGCAAAAGACAAAGCTTTTGCGCTCAAACATTCCTCGCCGTTCCGGA
>Ga0209098_1004101_pt1 | contig 11546 bp, 8 predicted proteins | sample AD_JPNHW1_MetaG_FD_184429 | JGI IMG/M metagenome (GOLD analysis project Ga0209098, IMG submission 184429) | Active sludge microbial communities of municipal wastewater-treating anaerobic digesters from Japan - AD_JPNHW1_MetaG (SPAdes) (version 2) | ecosystem: Engineered > Bioreactor > Anaerobic >... | reverse complement strand
GATGTCTTGAGTTTTGATTTCAAGTTTCCTACTTCTTAATTAAATTCTTCACCTGACTTATTTCCATAAACGAAGCTCCGTCACTTGGTCCAAAACTACCTCCAATAACAAGTACGGTATCCTCAGGCTTAATCTTACCCTGTTCGACCATGATAGAGATTGAATCAACTAAAAAATGATCACGAGTAGTTCGGGGCTCCATGTACTCTGCTTCAACGCCATAGGATAGTGCTAAATGACGCATAATCTCTGGCCTGTAACACATAGCATAAACTGGAATCTTTCCTCTGAAAGCGGCTAAATAGCGGCCGGTTCTACCAGTAAGTGTATCAACAACAATCGCTCTTATTGGTAAGTTAGCACATGCCCTAACGGCTGAACGAGCTAATGTTGCAGTAACTTCATTGTTAATTCTGACAAGAGTTTGTTTTGGATCAGGTTCTAGATTTACCTCAACTTCTTGTGCTACTCGTGTCATTATATTTACTGCCTCAAGGGGATAAGCACCGTAAGCAGTTTCACCACTAAGCATAATAGCATCAGCTCGTTGGTAAATTGCATTGGCAATATCACTGATCTCTGCACGAGTAGGTCTTGGATGCTCAATCATAGTGTGGAGCATCTGTGTTGCAATAATAACTGGTTTCTTGCTCTCAATACACTTTTTTACGATTCTACGTTGAATTATCGGTATTTTTTCCGCAGGAATTTCTATGCCTAAATCGCCACGTGCAACCATTATTCCATAGGTATGATCGAGTATTTCATCAATATTATCAACACCCTGCTGGTTCTCAATTTTAGCAATTATTTTGATTGTGCTCTTATGCTCATCAAGTATTTTTTTGATTTCAATTACATCCTCTTTTTTTCGAACAAAACTATGAGCAATAAAATCGAGTTTGTTTTTAATAGCAAACTTTACAAACTCAATATCCTTTTCGGTTAGCGAGGGTAAATTGATGTGAACATTAGGTATATTAATACTTTTACGCAGTTTAATAATTCCAGAGTTATCAACTCTGCAATTAAGTGAATCATTAGTTTTACTTTCAACAACCAATTCGATATCCCCATCGTCGATAAGAATACAACTACCAACAGGTACTTCTTCAACTATATTAGGATATGAAACGTATATTGCATTACCATTCGACACACCTTGTGGATTGCCTTTAATAAATACTCGATCCCCTCTATTTACATTAATTTCTGAACCAAATGATGAGGTTCTAATCTCAGGACCTTTGGTATCAACCAGTAAAGCTATTTTATCTGATACCTTCCTGACATTTTCAATAACCAAAGTTGCCTGATCCAAGTTCTGGTGTGCAGTGTTCAAACGAACCACGTTCATCCCTGCTTCATAAAGTTTTCTTAAAAAATCAACATCGCACCGTTTATCGGATATTGTTGCTACAATCTTTGTTCGTTTTAGCATATAATCATATTGGTTTTGACGACAAATATAGGGATTAACTGAGAAGTGGCAAGGAGCGAGTAATAAGAGGAAAAATATCAATATAAATTACCAAATTTCTTCAACTTATTCTACATCTTTTATACTTTTGATCGTCTATTAAGAACTTAAAATGGGTTGGAAAGCGGCAATTGACGACTATGTTAACTTTATTCGGGTTGAGAAATCCTTATCAGGAAATTCGGTATCGGCTTATAAGCATGATATTGAAATGCTTATGGAATATGCAGATAGTGTTGGCGTTGAGCCCGAAAATATAACAATGAGTCAAATTCAAGAGTTTTTGAATCATGTTGATGAACTTGGCTTAAACAAGCGTACTCAGGCAAGAATACTTTCAGGAATTAGAGGGTTTTATAAATACCTTATGATTGAAGAGGTTATCGATATTGATCCTACAGAACTTATTGAAGGACCAAAGATCGGGCGCAAACTTCCTGAGGTACTTACTATTACTGAGATTGACAACATTGAAGCAACTTTTGATTTAAGTAAACCCGAGGGACAAAGGAATAAAGCAATTGTTGAAACCCTTTATAGCTGCGGACTACGTGTATCAGAGCTCATAAATCTAAGAATTACCGATCTATTTTTCGATCAAAACTTTATCCGGGTAATTGGTAAAGGAAATAAGGAAAGACTTGTACCTGTTGGTGCAAAAGCGATTAAAGAGATTAATCTTTACTTAAGCAATAGAAACAGCGTTACACAAACAATAAAAAGTGATTCTGAAAATATTATTTTTCTAAACAGACGAGGAAGTAAGCTAACTCGAGAAATGGTGTTCACAATTATAAAAAAACACGCGAAACTTGCAGGCATAAAAAAGAATATAAGTCCGCATACTTTTCGCCATTCTTTTGCTACACATTTAGTCGAAGGAGGTGCCGATCTACGAGCAGTGCAAGAAATGCTTGGACACGAATCAATCCAAACAACAGAAGTTTACACACACCTTGATAAAGAATTTTTAAGGGATACAATCCTTAGATTTCATCCAAGATCGAATATTTGATATTACCCAAAACTAAATCAATTACATTCTTTTTGATAGAACTTCAGCAAGGTTTTCCATTATTATTGGCTTTGATATATAATCGTCAAACCCCGAATCCATTATTCTTTTAATCTCGTGGGCCATTGCAAAAGCTGTTTGAGCAATAATTGGAATTTTTTTATTTGAAAGTTTTCTAAGCTCTAATAGGGTTTTATATCCATCCAACCGAGGCATTTGAATATCAAGTAAAATCAAATCAATATTTGGGTTTTCTTTGAACTTCTCAAGGGCTTCTATTCCATCACAGGCAGTAATAATTTTTAAATTTAGCTTTGAAAGGAATATATTAAGTAACTCCCTAGAATTAGCATCGTCTTCGCAAACCAGAACTGTTTTGCTACCAAAATTTGATTTATTTATTATAAACGTCTCTTCGCCACTTTTTTGAATTGTATTACCAAAAACTAAAGGGATAGTAAAATTAAATTTTGTTCCTTGACCAGGTAAAGAATCAAACCAAATTTTACCACCATGCATTTCAATCAAATTTTTTGAGATAATTAATCCTAGCCCAGTTCCCGAGTACAAGCGTTGACTTCCTCTATCAATCTTATGAAATCGTTGAAAAATGCTACTATGGTGCTCCTTAGGTATCCCTATTCCTGTATCAGAAACAAAAAAGTTTATCTCATTCCCAATAATTTGATAGCCAAAGCCAATTGTTCCTGAATCAGTAAACTTAAGCGCATTGCCTATTAAATTATTCAGAACCTGCTTGATACGATAAGGATCAACCTTTACTATAAGGTTTGGATAATTTATATCGGGTGAAAAAATGATTTTAAGTTTATCCTCTTTTTTATCTAAGAATATTTGCTCTGAATAGAAGCGAAAAATTGATTCGAACTCTGATTTTAAATTATAATCAGCTAATGTGAACTGAAGTTGTCCTGACTCAATTTTAGCTAGATCAATGATATCATTTATTAACCTTAAAAGCTCATTAGAGCTTTGTCGAATTATCTCGAAGTATGATTTAATTTCATCATTCACGTCGGCTTGAGCCGATAGTATCTCGGAAAATCCCACAATAGCATTTAAAGGGGTTCTTATCTCGTGCGACATGTTTGCAAGAAAAGCAGATTTAAGTTTATCCGCTTCTTCGGCTTTTTCCTTTGCAATTCGATATTCCTGTGTTCTTATTTCTACCGTATCTTCGAGATACTGATTATGCATCTCAAGTTCTCTATTTGTTGCCTCTATTTTTTGAGATTGAAGTTCGATCTCTTTTTCTTGCTTCTCTATTGCTAAATTTTTCTCTTCTAGCTCCCGGTTTGCCCTTTGTTTATCTCTATACGCAATAAGAATTATTATGATTAAGCATACAGAAAGAACAACAATTGAAATAGTTAATATTAAAAATTTACGCTGAGTAAGTATTCTTTTTTCTTGAACAGTAAGTGTATCGTCCTGGTTCTTAATTTTTGACTGTTGATTCTTAATTTCCAATTTTTGCTGCTCGAGGAATAAATTGCGTTGTGTGATTTCTTGGGCCTGAAGATTTATTGTTTTTTGTTGATTATCAATATATTCTTTATTTTTTCTTAATGTAATATTGTTCGCATTCGAGAGTAGCTGCTGTTGATTTATTTGGGCTAAAAGAGAATCGAGTTTCTGTCTTTGAGATATAATGCTTTTTTGTTGTTCAATAATGCTATTCTTCTGATTCTGAATCTCAAGTTTCTGGCCTTCAATTCTACTATTTAACGATTCAACAATTTTTTGTTGTCGCTCAATTTCTAATTTGTACTGCTCAACCTTTCCCTTCTCATCTTTCAATTTTTCTTCTTGTTCTTGGTATAGATTTGCCACATCTAACCGAGATCCACCAAGTAAAAGAAGTTTTGGAAGTATTGTTAATCTATGGTTCTGCTCTATGTTCTTTTTATCAACTTCAAAACTAATTTTTGTTTTTTCTCTATCAAGGTAAATGAAGTTGATCATTACAAATTCTTTCGATTCACTCTCTTCTGTTATCAGTAGAACTGGTTTGTATGCAACATCTGAATAAACTTTCCCAAGTTCATCTAATGAGTTTTTATCGAGGTAAATTATGTTGGGATTAATTTCAAGTAATGACGTTTTCTGAAGCAGATTATAGGTTTTTATATGCTTCCCTTTCCAAAGCTTAATCTTCGAAATTTCGTTGAATTCATTTAAAAGATATTGATCATCGGAGAATAGAAAAATACGGAAAGTATCTATTTTTTTTTCGTTTGGCCACAAAATGTTCTGAGCAAACTGGTATGTGTAGGCAGCTTTAATTTTTCTATCCAATACGCTTTGAGCATCAGTACGGTAACAGGTAATAATAAGAAAAAGAAAAAAAAGATTGGAACTGAACAATATTTTGAAAAATCTTTTCATTCTGGATAGTGATTTCTTTTTCAATTTACAAACAACTAAAAATCTAAAAATAAAACCGTTAAGATAAGTTTTTGTTTAATCTATGATTGAATTCAAAACCTGTTTAATGATGAGTTTTGCAACTCCTATACGCTCAAAAATAGTAACTTTTAAGGAATAAAAACTTTTTTGTAATAAAATAGCACGACCTTTTTAGTAATAGTAATAAATATCATCTTCAAGTTTATGGAAAAAGATTGAAATAAGGTTATATTTGTTTTATGGGTATTAATATTAAAATTCTTACCTCAATATTATTAGCGCTTATACTCATTCCAGAGTATAATAAGGCTCAAGTGACAGACACTGTCAATCTGTATGATCTCTCACTAGACCAGCTGATGAACATTCAGATTTCCTCTGCAACAAAAACATCCGAGACCATAACTGATATCCCCTCTAGTATTGTTATTATATCCCGTCAAACAATTCAAGAGCAGGGATGGCAAACCCTCGAAGAGGTTCTTTCAAATGTTCCTGGGATGTATATGATTAACGATTATTTATGGTTTGGTACAGATAATTTTGGAATACGTGGGTTCTTTTCTACAGGTTCTTTCAATACTATGGTGATTATGGTCAATGGAGTCTCTCAAAAAGAGGACTGGTATAACTCATTTCCATTAACAAAAATAAACGTTCCAGTTGAAGCTATTGATCGAATCGAAATAATCAGAGGGCCAATGTCTGTAGTTTATGGCAATACTGCTTTTTTGGGTGCAATAAATATTGTTACAGAGCAAATCAATCAGAATAGTGGCGTAAAAGTAATCGGTGGTAGCAATGGTAACTATAGGGGGTTTACTCGAGTTGAGGGTGAAATCGAGAACAAAATTAGTTATACATTTAATGCTGGCATATATGGATGCAACGGAATTGACAAACCATATTCCGACATGACCGATCATATTGAACCCTACTGGGGGATAAAACAAAACGCTACATCAAAAAATCAGCTTACCGACAATCGACGTTATATCGACTTTTCATTAAAATCGAATGGATTTCACTTCAATATGTCCCAAACAAACACCAAAAGAGGAGTCATTGATTATTATCCTGGATTTGATGATGGACACCTTGCCGAACTTCAATCTTCCAATTTTCAGATGGGATACAACAAGAACATCTCCAACAATTTAGGCGTTAACTTTGATATTGGTTATTACTCATTTCGTAATCGATTAGGATACAAACATAACTCCGATACAACTTCTTATGGGTTTAACGATATATTCTCGGATGCAGCGGATGCCGAACTCAACATTAGCTTTAAGCCCACCGAAAAAATTGATGTTTCATTTGGTTCTTACTATCAAGTTGTTCTTAGAGATAAATTAGTAGTAGACGCACCTAACCTAAGTGATAATTATGTGAACCTTGATGCTGGCCTTTCTCGAGATAATATTAAGCAAACATGGGCAGCATACACTCAAGTTAGTTTTGCAATCACTTCTAATCTCTCTGTTTTGGGAGGATTAAGAATAGAACAAACCCCTTCATATGCAATCAACTATGCTGTTCGGTTTGATCCATCAAGTGACTATGAATATTTGGCACGCAATGGTACCTATAGATACGGTAATCCATACATAATCCCTCGCATTGCCATATTATATCATATAAATGAAAATCATCATATTAAATGGATGTATGGAGAGGCAATTAAACAAGCATCAATGGGTGAAAATATGGACATTGTTCGCTACCCTGAAAGAGATCAGCTAAAACCAGCAAAAATGCAGACATATGAGATTAATTACGTTGGTCGCATTTCGAATAGCTCTATTTTAAACTTTAGCATATTTAATAATAATGTTAACAACCTGATTTCTAGAACTAATCAAATGGTTGATGGGGTCATGAAATTATACAATACAAATTCGGGAAAATTACGGACGATTGGAACTGAACTTAGTGCTGATTTTCAATTCTCCACAAAAGCAAATGCCTCAATTAGCTTGGTTTATCAAATTTCAAATAATCTTCAAAAAGGATATGAGCATATCGATCTTGAGTATGCCCCAAAACTTCTTGCATATTCAACTCTATCCTATAAGTTCTATAAAAGTTCAACAATTGGACTATCAGGATATTATATTGGTTCAATGCAATCGTATTGGAGACCCGATACTAGAAATGAAGATGACCCAAATGATTTTAGAACCCCTTTAGAACTTATAAAAGATGGTAGTAGAATCGGCAAAAAATCACCCGGATATTTCGTTGCGAACTTTAATCTGCGCATAAATAACATTGTAAGAAAAAATATTTACTGCACATTACACGTACATAACTTATTAGATGCTGTAGTCAAATATCCTACAACAAGAAGCAATGATGAGTTTGAAAAGGGAACCTATGGGTATAGGCGCTACTTCGTTGTAGGGTTAGGCTACAATTTTAATAATAAGAATACTAGTTTAAATAATTAAAGATAGGCTTATAGTAAGCTATCAAAACTTTTTATAGCACATATTTTCTTATAGCAAACCAATAAAGCCGGGAATATCCTCAACTTTCATGGGTCTTCCCTTACACAACCCCACTCCTATTACCTTTGCATGAACCACATGCTTATTCTCGGGAAGTTTAAAAATATCTTGCTCAAAAATCATTCTGAGATGACCCTCTCTGTATGTATTAACCTTTACAACAAACCGATCGTCGCTTTTGAGAGAATGTTTATAATCAATCTCTATTCTCGATACTACCAAATCAATCCCTTCATCATGTAGCTTTGCAAAATCGATCTTGCTATTTAATAGACATTGATGTCGGGTATGTTCAAGGTAGTTTAAGTAAACTGCATTATTCACTATTCCCTGCAAATCGCATTCGTAATCGCGAACCGAGAACTCTAGTTCAAACTGATAACTTTTCTCTTCTTTTACCATAATCTATTCTTAAAACTATTTCCGTTTTCCTTTGTTTATTGATTGCAATAAACTTAAAAATCAATAAAAATCAAAAATATGGAACAAAAAAAGCTTTTTAGCATTTATCCCTTTGGGAAAATTGAACTTAAGAATAGAATTGTAATGTCGCCAATGACTCGATCAAGAGCAATTGGTAATGTACCTAACGAACTAATTGCGACCTACTATGGTCAAAGAGCTAACGCGGGTTTAATAATAACCGAAGGAACTTCACCATCGCCTAATGGGCTAGGTTACTCACGTATTCCCGGAATTTTCAGCAAAGATCAGGTTGAAGGATGGAAAAAGGTCACAAAAGAAGTTCACAATAAAGGTGGAAAGATATTTGTACAATTAATGCATACTGGTCGAATTGGGCATGAGCTGAACTTGCCCAAAGGTGCTAAAGTTCTTGCACCATCAGCCATTAAGGCTGCAGGTCAAATGTGGACAGATTCCGAAGGAATGAAAGATTTTCCTGTACCTAGCGAAATGACCACTCAAGAACTAAATGAGGCAAAACTTGAGTTTGTAACAGCCGCTAAAAATGCTATCGAAGCTGGATTTGATGGTTTAGAATTACATGGTGCAAATGGATATTTACTCGAACAATTCCTTTCACCAATAAGTAATAAAAGAACCGATAGCTATGGTGGCAGTATTGAAAATCGCTGTCGATTTGTTCTTGAGGTTGCGCAAGAGCTTAGCAATGCAATTGGAAAAGATAAAACGGGAATTCGATTATCACCCTATGGCGTTGCAAGCGATATGCCACATTACCCCGAAATTGATAGCACTTACGATTACCTATCAAAAGAACTCAATAAAATAGGTATTTTATATATCCACATTGTTGATCATAGCGCAATGGGAGCACCACAAGTTCCCGATTCAATTAAAAAGAGCATTCGAAATAATTTTAAAGGAAATCTTATCCTTTCCGGTGGATACGATTTAGCTCGGGCTGAAAAAGATATAGATAGTGGTTCGGCAGACTTGATTGCATTTGGTCGTCCGTTTATAAACAATCCCGATTTGGTGTATAGACTTCAACACAATAAGCCTTTGTCATCAAATTTAGACATGAAAACCTTCTATACTCCAGACGAAAAAGGGTATACTGATTATCCTTTTTTTGAATAATTATTATGATTCATGATATAATCAATTAAAATAATTCCTATCATTGCAACCGATTAAACAGTCGTTTATGAATAACCGTTTGGCCACATTATCTATAAAACATGACATTATGCTTAAGAAAAGCATGATAAAGGCCATGTTTATGGGTAAAAAGATGCGCTTTGGTGCAGGCCAGATGAAAAAGGATTAATGTGAGAATATTTTAACATTGATATAAAAAGCTAAGGCCTGCAGGATTCTGCGGGCCTTTTTTGTTTAACTCTTAAACCACAAAAAGATGAAAGTTTTGAAGTTTGGCGGTACTTCAGTTGGAACCGCCCAGCGCATCAGAAATTTGGCGGAAATTATTCCAGCTAACGAACCCGTTTTGGTTGTTTTATCGGCTATATCGGGAACAACAAATTCATTAATCGAAATTGCCGACGAGGCAATTAAAGGAAACACTGAGAGGGCAATGCATTTGGTAATGGAATTGAAAGCAAAGTATCATGGTACTTGCAATGATCTATTCCTTACCGAACTTTATAAAAAGCGTGGTGAAGAGTATATCAATGACATGTTTTTCAATCTCACAAATAAGATTAAAAATAGTTATCAAGTTAAGCACTACAAAGAAACAGTTGCGACTGGGGAACTCCTATCAACAGGGCTATTCCACTTATATCTATCTGAAATTAGGAAAGATTCTGCATTCTTACCTGCATTAAGTTTTATGAGAATTGATAAGGATTCAGAGCCCGATTACTTTTATATCTCCGAAAAACTTAATTCAATTTTAGGAGGATTTGTAGGTAATAAAATACTTATTACTCAAGGTTTTATTTGCAGAAATGTAAATGGTGAGGTAGATAACCTTGGTCGTGGTGGTAGCGATTATTCCGCTGCAATTATTGGGAATGTAATTGATGCTGATGAGGTTCAAATCTGGACTGATATTGATGGAATACACAATAACGACCCTCGTTTCATCGAAAATACCTTCCCGCTACGCGAGCTTTCCTTTGACGAGGCTGCCGAGCTAGCTTATTTTGGGGCTAAAATATTACATCCATCAACCATATACCCTTGTAGCAAAAAGGGAATTCCGGTTATTCTCAAAAACACCCTTCAACCAACCGATCCAGGTACAGTTATTAGTCATACCTACAACCCCTCTGGGGTTAAGGCTATTGCTGCAAAAGATGGGATTACTGCAATTAAAATCCGCTCATCGCGGATGCTGATGGCACATGGATTCCTCAAAAAGGTTTTTCAGGTGTTTGATGAGTTAAGCACTCCGGTTGATATGATTACAACCTCCGAGGTTGCTGTATCGCTTACTATTGATAGCTCAAAGAATATTGAAAAGATAGTTGAAAAGCTTAGCATATTCTCAACCGTTGAAATTGACGAAAACCAGACAATTATTTGCATTGTAGGCGATTTTGTTGCCGAAAGTACCGGTCATGCAGGAAAAATATTTAGCTCATTGGCTAACATTCCTGTTAGAATGATTTCTTACGGAGGAAGTAGCCATAATATCTCAATACTGGTAAACTCCAGTAATAAAATAGATGCTTTAAGAGCATTACAAAACGTTGTTTGTGAATCCAACCTTATTGAAGCATAGCTATGATTACAGAAGAATCAATTAGATCGTTTGAATCTTATCCGACTCCTTTTTATTATTACGATAATATCCTTTTAGATGAAACGCTAAAAAGAGTTAGGGAATATTCTGAAAGGTATGGCTACGAGGTTCACTATGCTGTTAAAGCAAATGCAAATCGCAAGATTTTAACACGTATTGCTTCATTTGGGCTTGGAGCCGATTGTGTTAGTGGCAATGAAATAGAATTAACCATAAAATGCGGTTTTCCCCCTCAAAAGATTGTTTTTGCAGGGGTTGGAAAAACTGATTCAGAAATTGAATATGCATTGGATAACAATATCCTTTGTTTCCATAGTGAATCGGTACAAGAGCTGACAGTGATAAATCAATTGGCTGCCCAGCGATCGATTGTCGCTAAAGTTGCATTAAGGCTCAACCCCAATGTTGATGCCCATACTCACTCACATATTACAACAGGAACGCTTGAGAATAAGTTTGGATTCTCGACCGAAGAGGTGGCTGAGGCAAAACAAATTCTTCCTAACCTAAAAAACATTGAGCTAATCGGGTTGCATTTCCATATTGGTTCACAGATAACAGATATGAACATTTTCAAGGAATTATCGCTAAAAGTAAACCAATTTAGCAAAGAACTATTTCCTGATCGAAATTTTGCTTACCTAAACCTAGGAGGAGGATTAGGGATTGACTACAAAAATCCATTAATTAACCCAACGCCCGACTTTGAAAACTACTTTGCAACCTTTGATAAGTATTTAGAGAAGCAGCCGAACCAAAAGGTGCACTTTGAGCTAGGGCGTTCCATTGTAGGTCAATGTGGTAGTTTAATTACGAAAGTAACCTATGTAAAAGGGAGTGCAAACCATCAGTTTGCAGTGGTTGATGCTGGAATGAACGATCTGATCAGACCTGCCCTTTATGGCGCAAAAC
>Ga0209098_1004100_pt1 | contig 11548 bp, 12 predicted proteins | sample AD_JPNHW1_MetaG_FD_184429 | JGI IMG/M metagenome (GOLD analysis project Ga0209098, IMG submission 184429) | Active sludge microbial communities of municipal wastewater-treating anaerobic digesters from Japan - AD_JPNHW1_MetaG (SPAdes) (version 2) | ecosystem: Engineered > Bioreactor > Anaerobic... | reverse complement strand
AATTTATTACCCATTTCGGTTACTACATAAGAGTTCCACGTTGAATAATATGAATTAGTTCCTATTACGCCAAGTTCATTCACATATTTTGTAGTGTCGGATGCATAAACCAGTTTATATCTGTCGGTTGTTTTATCTACCAGCAGCTTCCATTGTTGAGTTGCCGACTGGGGTGATATCTGTGCTGAAAATACCGGAGTATTTGTGGCACCTTTTGTCAGGTATTTATCGCCAGATTTGATGTAATAGGTTTCAGCAGGAATAATTATCGGGTAAGTAATAGTGTCGTTATCTACCGGTATAATTTCAAAAATAAAGTTGCTGACCTTAATCTGGTTGATGCTGCTAACTCCGATCCGGGTTGTGGTTGAATTCCAGAATTTATCACCTCCCGATCCGCCATTCTGAATGGCGTATCTGTTGTTCAGTCTGTACAGGCTGTAAGTGTTCCAGGCTGCATCATAAGCGTTGGTGCCAAAGTTACCCAACTCATTCACATAGCGGGAGTCCTGAGCATTTACAATTTTGTAGCGTTCGGTTAGCGGATCAATAGTAATTATCCATTCCTGACGTTGCGGGTTTATATTGTCGCGTGTGCTCACATAGGTTGGATTGCCGGTTGTGCCAATTTTGTTGGTCAGGTAAGCACCGTTGTATTTGATGAAGTATTTTCCTTCTTCCAGAATTATTGCCGGGAAGATATTTTTCATGTAGTTGAAGTTACGTCTGTATTCAGTAACCAACATGGCTTTCATCTGTCTGATGAACGGGGCTACTACTTCGTTAGCGGGTTTGGGATTAGGCGATTTGATGGAACCGGTGAAATTTCTTGAAATAATCTGTTTCTGCGCATTTTCCAGTGAGTCGACGTGCAGGTATTCCCTGATGAAGGTAACACTGTCCCTGTTGTTAAGGGCCTTGTACATATTTACAAGCGATACTCCTTTAGCGCCAATAATATCGAATACCTGCAACCAGGGTTTGATTTCAGCTATCATCTCCGGGCTTCCTGTGCTGGCAATCAGTTCTGCTGAGGCATCACGGAAACTTTGGAACTGAGCGGCTAATGCATCCGCTTTGACGGGGCTGTAAGTGCCTGCTTTATAAGCCGTCATGAATGGGTCGGCCACAGCTTTGAAAGGAGCAGATTCTCCCTCGCGACGTAATCCGTGCGCAGTGGCTCCAAGGTCGATGTTGTTTTCGCAGAAAATTTTGAAGGCCGCTTCGTTTTGAGGCATCAGGTACTTTATTCCTCTGAGCCATGAGGCCTGCGGATTGTAGGCGGTCATGTTCCAGCAATAGTCAGCGATACTGTACAATGCCACTTTCGATGCTTCGGCATATTCCATTGGGTTGGCAGTAAAGCCACCGAGTTGGGCGGCAATGTTGGTGTCATTTCCATAAGTGGGACCCATCAACAGGTGGTCAATGCAATAATCTGTTACCGGGTAGTTTAGCCAGATATAGGCTTTTCTTCCAATCTGGGCATTAATCCAGTCCATATCGCTTTTGTTAATCATGTCCACCACGCTGTTGCCGGTCCACATGATACGTACGCTTTTGTCCATTTGCGATCCCAGGGTGGTGAGGTAAGTGCCACTCGACCACGAACGGTTGTATTGGGTAGGGCAGAAAGTGATGGGGCCTACATCCGTTTTTTTGTTGACGAAATTTTGTACTATGTAATTGGTGGCTGCACATTGTTGTACGTCGGTTTCGGTGCCGAAGTCATCGTAGAAGATGGCAAAGTCGCGAACACCAATTTTGTACATGTCTTCAAATTTGGCAATAACTTTGGCATATTCGGTTGTGTTGGTAACGCCTTTTCCGCCCAGGTGGATGGCCCAGATAAATTTCACTTTATTTTCGTGTGCCTTTCGAACCAGTTCTTTTAACTTCAGTGCCTGGGCATTGGGGTAATTAACAGCCCATTGGCTGTTGTGGTAGGGATCATCTTTGGGTGAATAGATATAGACGTTCATCTTGTTTTGTCCGTAAAACTCAAACTGACGGATACGGTCGGCTTGTGAAAACGGATTTCCGTAGAAACCTTCCACTAAACCACGTTCTATCACGTTAGGGAAATCTTTGATGGTCACCGACATCACTTGTGGGGCAGCTGCAATTTGAAGATAAGTTTGAACTCCGTAGTAGGTTCCTACGCTGTCAGTTCCGGCAATGGTCACCTTTCCGGGTTCAACTTTCAGGTAATATCCTTCTTTAACGGCAGGGATTTCTGAAGCTACTGAAGCTACATTAGCATCGCCATTTTTACCGATTAAAATTTCTACTCCGGTAGCAGAAATGCTTAGTTTTGATTTTAGCAAAGCGACAGCGTCCTTATCGGCGGTTGCTTCACCGTTGATGACGTAAGTGGTGGTGTTGTCAAAGGCTTTGTTTCCCCAGGTTATGGATTGGGGAATTGGAGATACGGTAACCTGCTGTGCCTGAGCTCCGAAAAGAGACATACAAAGCAATATCAGGCTGAATAGTCGTGATAATTTCATAGCGATAATTTATAGATTAGATTTTCATTTAAGTCAGACAAAGGTAAGCCTTTATTTGCTAATTTACAAAAATCAAACAGATTCAAATAAATCAAGCTGCCTGTCATTATTTTTAACCGGAAATTCACTCAGATAACTGAATATCTGCCGGGTATCGGACAGGATGTGATTAGTATTACATATTTCAAGAAAAAGTTTCATCAGCGCAGGATTATTCTCGCTCATGACTTCATAAGCGTTTCCATATTTATGCTGATATTTTTCCTTTATTCCCGGAAAATGCTCATCCAATTTGCTATAATAATATTCCCTGTCACCCTCGCGTAGGGTCACTCCAAATCCAAAACAAAGTATCCCCTTCACACCGGCTTCTATGCAATAGTTGAGAATACCGGTCAGATTTTCTTCCGTATCATTGATAAAAGGCAAAATCGGGCAAAGCCACACAATAGTTGGAATGCCATTATCACGCATTATTTTCAGCGTCTCAAACCGTTCCCGGGTAGTGCTCACATTGGGCTCCACAATACGGCACAAATCCTCATCAAAAGTGGTGAGTGTCATCTGTACCACACATTTTGATTTTTGATTTATTTTTTTCAACACATCCAGGTCACGAACTATGCGGTTTGACTTGGTGAGAATGCTCAATCCAAATCCGTTTTCCTCAATAATTTCCAGGCAGCGGCGGGTTAATCCCAGATTGCTTTCAATGGGCAGATACGGATCGCTCATGGAACCGGTTCCTATCATACACTTTTTCCGTTTTCGTTTCAGTGCCTGCTCGAGCAATTCGGGTGCATTCGATTTGACTTCCACATCTTCGAATGTATGATTTATCTGATAGCATTTGCTGCGGGAATCGCAATAAATACAGCCGTGAGTACATCCACGATATAAATTCATACCGTTTTGGGACGATAATATGCTTTTTGCTTCCTTAAAATGCATTTTGTTCATTAAAAAAATGAGGGAAAATCAATATAGCAGAAGGCCTGCCAGACCGGCCAGAATAATCAGCAGAATGGGATGGAGTTTGAACTTAAACGAAGCTATAAAGGCTATCCCAAAGAGGATAATACTTTTGTAATCGACAAAGTTTTCGGAATTCATCAGAACGAGTGCAGCTGCTGCAATAAGGCCTATCACTGCCGGCCTAAGTCCCAGCAGGGCATATTCCATGTATTTATTTCCCTGAAGTACAAAGAAAAACCTGGATAAGGTCAGCATGATGATAAAAGAGGGGAGCACAATGGCAAACGTGGCAATAACAGAGCCGAGGATTGTTCCCGAAGCCGTATAGCCCACATAGGTTGCGCTGTTGATGCCGATAGGTCCGGGTGTCATCTGCGAAATGGCTATGATATCGGTAAACTCGCTTTGCGTCATCCATCCGTGAATTTCTATTTCGTGCTGGATAAGTGAAATGATGGCATATCCGCCTCCAAAACCGAATAATCCGATTTTGAAAAAGGAAATAAAAAGCTGTATGTAGATTTCAATACCCATTATTCGGTTTTTTTTAAGTTCCTTGTCCGCAGGATGCCAACGATTATTCCACCTGCAATAGCAGCAACCACCACCCATACGGGTGATATATTCAGGCCCCAGATCAACAGGGCGGCAATCAGTGGGATGAAAATTGTTTTCCAGGTTACACCGGCCGCTTTGGCCATATTGTATAACGGGGCAGCAATAAGCGCCACTACCGCAGGCCGAATGCCTTTGAAAATTCGTTCTACTACCGGATTGTCCTTAAAATTCGTAAAAACCATGGCTATTAAAAGTATTATAACGAATGACGGCAAAGCACAACCCAGCGCAGTTACGATACTCCCTCGAACACCTTTCAATTTATATCCGATAAAAATGGCTGTATTGATGGCAATCACACCGGGAGCCGACTGTGCCAGTGCAAGCATGTCAATAAATTCTTTGGGACTCATCCATTTCCTGACCTGAACCACTTCGCGCTGTATGAGCGGTATCATGGCATATCCACCGCCGATGGTGAAAGCTCCGATACGGACAAATGTAATGAACATCTGCCAATATATGCGGGATGATACATCAGGAGTTTTTTCCATATTCATAACTGATATTTTCTTTTAATTTCTGGAAACCGGCTCTCCGAAGCGCTGAATTTTTGAAAATCCGGTTAAATTCATCCTGTTGGACGCTGAGCCATTCGTCTTTGCCCCATTTCAATATTTCATCCTGTGGCCTGAATTCCTCGTGCTTGTTTGGTGTCGATTTTTTGCTGTTCCATGGGCAAACATCCTGACAGATATCGCATCCAAAAACGTAGCCGGATAATGCCGGTCTGATTTCTTCGGAAATTTCTCCTTTTTTTTCGATCGTCTGATACGATATGCAGCTGTTACTATTCAAACCTTCGGTAAGGCTCAGTGCTTTGGCAGGACAAGCATTCATGCAGCGACTACAACTACCGCAACGATCGGGTATACGCTCATCATATTCCAGTTCTTTATTTATCAGCAAAATACCTATAAAACAGAATGATCCGAACATCGGACTTATCAGCAGTTTATTTTTGCCAATCCAACCCAGACCTGCCCGCTCAGCCCATCGTCGCTCCATGACTGGTGCCGAGTCCACAAAACGGTGTTGCTGTTTATAATTGAAACATTCGGTTCCAAATGCATCGCAAATTCTATTTTCCAACACCAACAGTTTTTCTTTTATAACTGTATGATAATCAACAGCACTGTATGAGTATTTTGAAATCAGTGGAGCTCCTTCGGGCTGTCGAACTGTCGGGTAATAATTCATCAGCACTACGATGACCGACTTACACCCTTCGACCAACTCACGCGGATCCAGTCTTTTGTCCTGATTACGTTCAAGGTAGGCCATCTCTGCCTGATAACCCCTGTCGAGCCAGGATTTGAAAAACGGAGCATCCTCTCTCAGAAAGTCAGCCTGAGCTACGCCTATGGCATCAAATCCGATTTCAAGTGCCGTTTGTTTAATGTAAGCAGTCAGGGTTGCTTTCAATTTTTCTGTTGTATTTATAGAAATAAAAAAACACGATACCTGCTTGCTGCAAAATATCGTGCTAAATAATTTCGATCAGAATGCTCTGCTTATATCGGCGGCAAGCTGCCGGATATCCTCGTATCTCCCCACAATATTTCCCTGTCTGTCTATCAGGAATAAAGTTGGAACCGACTGAACATTGTACACAGTGGCAGTTTTACCACTTTCGTCCCTTACGCAAATCCAGGGCAGGTTGGCGACCGATTTTTGCCAGAGCATTTTGTTGCGGTCAAGCGAAATCTGATATATTTGCAATCCCTGAGGGGAATATTTGTTGTAAATATCTCTCAATTCAAAAGTATAAGCTATATTACTTGATGATTCGAAGACCGAAAAATCAATAATAACGGGTTTACCCGTGAGTGATGATAGCTTGTGTGAAATTCCTTTTGCATCATTTAGTTCAATATCAATAAATCCGGTAGCAGAGGTTTGCTGAAGTTCCTTCCAGGATTGCTGCAACCGGCCTTTTCTCTCGTCCTGAATGGCAGCAATTACCAGATTGTAAAGATTTTTTGACCGTTCGTAGTCCGGCATATACGTAGTGAAAGCAGTAGCTACCGCCGAATAGAACTGCCGGTCTTCCTTATCGAAAGGTGAAAAAAGATAGGTACCGCTTACCTGCTGATAAATGGCAAAATATGCTGACATGGAGCGTGTGTCTTTGAGTATCAGGTCGATTGCCATTTTTTTATGGCGGTTGACATGTTGAATGAATGTATCCAGGACTTGTTTCGATTGTTCGGGATTTTTGGCAAACCGCAGCTGGTCAGCTTCATTTTGAAGTTGGATGACCGATTTGCGGAGTTTTTGGATTTCCTCTGACTGAACTGAGCCCTTTATTTCGGCAGTCAGGAGGTCTTCGGATTTTCCGTTGATTTCAATTTTTTTGGTGGTTGAATCGGCAGCCAATACCAACAGTTGATTGCCCAGTTTAAGGCGATACAAGTCGGGATATTCGGGAATGGCTGTTTTAAAAGTGAAATTTCCATTGGTATTCAGCTTGATGGAATCCAGCAGGCTGTCGCTTACCAAACCGGTTTTTTCAAAATAAAGCGTTTTTCCATCTGCACCGGCAATAGTTCCGGCGACAGTAAATTTTCCGGGATTGTTACAGGCAGTCAGGAAGATAAGCAGCGAAAAAAAGAGTAATTTTCTCATCATTTGGGTTTTTATTCAAAAATAATTTGTTTGGCTATTTGGTGAGCCAGTTCAGCACCTTTAAGTGTTTCTACAATTTTCAGCGCGAAGGGAACGGCCACTCCTGCACCTCTGGCGGTGATTATGTTATCCGATTTCACCACCGGTTGATCCGGGATATCAGCACCTACCAGTTTTTCTTCGAAACCGGGATAGCACACCGCTTCTTTACCTGCCAGTAAACCCAGGTTACCAAAAACCGAGGGTGCAGCACAGATGGCTGCCAGGTTTTTATTTTTTTCGAACTGACGAAGCAACAGTTCATTTAACTGCTTGTGAGCAGCCAGATTTTTTGTTCCCACACCGCCACCGGGCAATATCAATATGGCATTATCCGAAAAATCTGTTTCGGAGAATAGCTGATCGGCTACAACGATTACATTATGAGCGCCGGTTACCATTTTACTGTCCGATACAGATACCGTTATCACCGGAATATCAGCCCGCCGGAGTATGTCTATCGGGGCAATAGCTTCCAGTTCTTCAAAACCATTGGCCAGAAAAATAAATGCTCGTTTCATAATCCTTCAATTTTAATAATGTGATTATTTCAGTTTGTGATTATTTCAGTTTGAAATTATAGGTAATAGTTCCAACCGACACACCGTTGCCGGCCGAGAATCGGGTATTACGGGCAGCAGCTACGGCTGCACTGCGTGTTTGTGCATCGGATATATTGGTAGGAGAACTCACACTTGCATTAGTTACATGACCTGCAGCATCCACCCGGATGGCTACAGTCACTCTTCCTTCCACATTGCTGGGATAGGATGGTGTGGCAAGTGAGCCTACCAGTGAGCGTCCGTTCAGAGACCATCCATGCCCTCCCGAAGTACCGCTGCCGGCGGGATTGCCCTGACGGGTGTCGCCTGAAGAGGTTCCACTACCCGATCCGCCTCCATTGCCGAAAGAACCTCCCATGAGGTCATTCGCTTTGGCGATAGCTTCCTGCCTGCGCTTCTGTTCGGCCGCTTCGGCGGCTGCCTGCCGTTGCTGTTCGAGCCGCTGCATGTCGAGTTCTCGCTTTCTTTCTCTGTCCTTTTTCTTTTGGGCCGCTATTGCCAGAGCATTTTCATCATCGCTGGTCATCATTTCCTGTGGACGGGAAACAGCCGGTTTGGGCGCTGAAACCGCCACGGGTACAGGATTAGCCACATTTTCCAGTGTTGGCTTGGCTGAGCCGCCATCACCAATTCCCGCACCTTCGGGGTTGTCGCCAAAACTGACCATGATCCCTTCGTCTTCCTGAGGCATCATGGGTACGGGCATGAGCACAAACCACAGCATCAGGAATGTAAGCAGGCAAAAAATGGCCGAACCGATTAATCCGTATATTTTTGATTTATCCAAAATTATCAATTTTCAGTATTTCCAACAGCTTTGGTAGCGATTACAAGTTTCAGTTTGTGCTGATTTGCAATATCGAGTACACGTACCACTTCTTTGTAGGCTATTTCTTCATCGGCATAGAGTGCCAGATAGGTTGTGGTGTCCTGCGCTACCAGATTGAGTATGTAGGGTTCCAGCGTCTCGGGAGTTACCGGAACCGATTTTTCGTTGTTTCGCGAAACAAAATAATTTCCTTCCCTGTCAATGGATACTTTCGCAATGACTTTCTTGGTTGCTTTCTCCGATTTGCTCGATGGCAAATTGAGCTTAATATCATTGGGAGTGGTCATTGTGGATGATATCACAAAAAACAGCAGCAACAAAAAAATGATGTCGGTCATGGACGACATTGAAAAGGATGGATCTGTTCTGTATTTTCTTTTTAATGACATTGTATTTTAAGTTTATTCATTCAATTAGAAATATTGAATTGATAATAATAACCAAACTATGAATTATTTTTTAACCGGTTCATTGAGTAAATCAAGAAACTCCAGCGTGTTTGATTCCAGTTTACGCATTACAGTGTCAATTTTTGAGATCAGATAGTTGTAGGCAAAATAGGCCAGAATACCCACAATCAACCCGCCCACAGTGGTGACCATAGCCTGGTACATACCGGTGGATAAATCGCGGAGCTGCACTACGCCCGAGGGATTTTGGGTCATGGTATAGAAAGTTTGCACCATACCGGTAACCGTACCGAGAAAACCGAGCATGGGTGCACCGCCGGCAATAGTTGAGAGAATTCCCATGCTTTTTTCCAGTTTGGCTATTTCGATGTTACCCACATTCTCTATAGCTACAAGCACATCGCTCATGGGGCGACCCAACCGGCTAATGCCTTTTTCGACCATGCGTGATGCCGGGGTCTCCGAGTCGCGGCAAAGTTTTTGTGCCGATTCCAATTTTCCATCGTGAATGTAGTCCTTTATCCTGTTCATAAAGGTTTTATCTTCCTGCGATGCTTTATTGATGGTTATAAATCGTTCGATAAAAATATACACCCCGAGTGCGAGCATCACCGCCAGCACAATCATAATTGGACCACCGTAAAGTGTCATAGTCCATAAATTCATTCTTTCGGGTGCAGCCTGTGCGAGAGCGGGTTCAGTTACTGCAGCATTTACTGCCTGCAAAATTACGAGTAGGTTCATCTTGGATTATTTCTTTTTTTCTGATTAATATTATTCTGACAAAAAAGGCTGAATATCTGCGGTTTTTTATCAACCTTATTTTAACGCTGCTTTATAGCGTTTTATTGTTTCTTCCAATCCTAAATAGAGGGCGTCGGCTATGAGTGCATGCCCGATAGACACTTCTTCGAGCCATGGGATGTTTTGGTGAAGATAGGCCAGATTATCCAAACTCAGATCATGGCCAGCATTGATACCCAAACCAAGACTTTTGGCCAGTTTGGCAGCCTGTACAAAAGGAGCTACTGCTGCAGCTTTATCGTTGGGATAATTGGTGGCATAAGGTTCGGTATAAAGTTCCACGCGGTCTGTTCCTGTTTTAGCAGCATATTCAATGTTTACCGGATTTGTATCCACAAATATGGAGACCCGAATGCCTGCTTGTTGAAAACCGGAAACGATTTCTTTCAGGAAATCCTGATGAGTTTTGGTATCCCATCCGGCATTGGAAGTGAGAGCATCGTGTGCATCGGGCACAAGCGTTACCTGAGCAGGCTTCACTTTTTTCACCAGTTCAACAAATTCGCGGGTAGGATTTCCTTCTATATTGAATTCTGTGGTTAAAATCGGCTTCAGATCCAACACATCCTGATACCGGATATGTCGTTCGTCGGGACGCGGATGAACCGTAATGCCTTCGGCACCGAATTTTTCGCAGTCGAGTGCTACTTTGCACACATCGGGGATATTGCCGCCGCGTGCATTACGCAACGTAGCTATTTTATTGATATTTACACTTAAAGTGGTCATTATTCCGGTAATTTTAATTAAATAAAAAGACTTATATTTTCAGAGAATTTAGTGAGTCATTTTCTAACCCGAAGATTCTGAAATGAAATTAAATTTGTGAGTTTCAAATCCATTTTGTTCCTTTGCAGGTCAAATGATTTAGTATTTGCAAAAATAACTCAAAAAAACGAGTAAACGAATAAAGAATTTATACTTTCGTATTTTTTAATGATTTTGACACGGTTACAATATCGATATCAAGGCATCCTATGACAGAAAAAGAAACTTACAGAATAGCCATTTTCGGAAATCTCCACCGTACGGAACTCGGCCATCAGATTTCGCAGTTGATCGATTTTTTTCGTGATAAGAATATAGTGATTCTGATGGATGAATTTATGGAAAATTACATCCGCGAAACGCTGAAAATGTCATTTGAAAACGTGGAACTTATATCGGGGGATAATTTCACAGCCAATCTGGCTCTCAGCATTGGTGGTGACGGCACATTTCTGAACACCGCCGCCCGCATCGGCGATAAAAATATACCTATTCTGGGAATTAACACCGGAAGGCTGGGTTTTCTGGCTGATATTGCCAGAAACGATGTTACCGAGGCGTTGAAAGGAATTTTCGAGAATAAATTTACCATCGAAAAAAGAAGCCTGCTGAAGGTTGAAACCCTCGACGGAAGTCGCTTGGATGCACCTTATGCGTTAAACGACGTGGCTCTGTCGAAACAGGACAGTTCATCCATGATCATTGTAAATGCCAAAACCCACGGTGAACTGATTAACAGCTATCAGGCTGATGGTCTGATCATTTCCACTCCGACAGGTTCGACGGCCTACTCCATGAGTGTGGGCGGCCCTATTGTAGTTCCGCAGGCAAGGAGCTTTGTGATTTCGCCGGTGGCATCTCACAGCCTGAATGTACGACCGCTTATTGTGCCCGACGACTGGGTAATCGAACTGGAAGTTATCAGCCGCAGCAACAGCTACCTGATATCACTCGACGGCCGGGCCAAGGTAATGGATCAGAGCACTAAACTTCGCATACGAAAAGCGGAATATGATATCAAGGTACTGAAGCCATTAAATCACACTTTTTTTGAAACCCTGCGGAATAAACTGCTTTGGGGTGTGGACAAAAGAAATTAGCGACGGATTTTTATCCGGTGACGGATAGCCGAATTGGGAGCGGGCGGAATGGCCGATTCATCGAAAAAAATCAAATTTGCATTGAACCTTCCTTTTATTTCGGTTTTTTCATTGGTCACAAACCGGCAATCGATGCTATACCCCGAAATTCCCTGCCTGCTGACAGTAAAAGTTCCATCCCTGATATAAACGATTTTTGATTTGGACACATCCTGTTCTATGTAATAAATATAAGCTCCGGATGGCACTTCCTGGTTGTTTTCTTCATATTTTACACCACTGAAAAAAGTCAACGGTTCGCCGCCGG
>Ga0209098_1004099_pt1 | contig 11548 bp, 11 predicted proteins | sample AD_JPNHW1_MetaG_FD_184429 | JGI IMG/M metagenome (GOLD analysis project Ga0209098, IMG submission 184429) | Active sludge microbial communities of municipal wastewater-treating anaerobic digesters from Japan - AD_JPNHW1_MetaG (SPAdes) (version 2) | ecosystem: Engineered > Bioreactor > Anaerobic... | reverse complement strand
AATTGCAGTTATTTCTGGCACGGCCATTTAGTGTTCCTTCTTCTGAATGCACCCGGCAATCCGGTAGCCCGCTCTGATCGAGCCTTCCATACTTCGCTCCGGGTAGTTCTCCTCAGAAAACATGCCGGCGATATAGATGCCGTGTTTTTCGTATGCCGGGATAAGGGATCGGTAACCGGTTGTATAGACCGGCCCGGCATAAGGGTCGACTGCCATCCGGCTCCAATGGATCTCCCTTTCCAAAAGTCCAAACCGGGTACAGAAATCTTCCCGCATTTTCTGGTCGAGCCGTGCGGGAACGGTACCACTGAAATACGAAGCAAGGTACGTGATGTGCTCGCCGTAACGTTCCTGTGGGACTAAATTGGTATGGGCCACAACCGCTCCGTACGGTCCTTCGTCTTTCATGTTCAGCCAGTAAATTCCCTCGCTGACATCGCGTTCGATCCCAAGCGTCATGCAGGCAGCACCCTGGTACGGGATCTCCGGCATCATAAGTCCTGTGACATTCCCGAGTTCCTGTGGGGGGAGAGTGGACAAGACTGCATCATAACTTTCCCCGTTGATCACCCAGCGGCCATCTTTTCTGGTGAGGGATGTGACCGGGGTTTGCAGGTTGATTTTCCCGCCTTTGCTCATAATCGATTTTTCAAGCCCGTCAATAATCTGGTGAAACCCGCCGTTCAGGTATCCGAGATGTTCTCCGGAAACGCCCCGGTCTGACCGTATGGCGATACGGCTGATCAGCCAGGCAGCGGATACCTTGCTCCGGTTCTTCCCGAACTTGCTCCTGAGCAGAGGTTCAAAGAATGAAGAATATATACGGGGACCGAGATGTTCGAGAATATAGGTTTCAGCCGGGATGTCATCCAGGGAAAGGAGATCTGTTTTTTTGGCATTCAACGTGAGCCATGCAAGTTTTGCCTTATCAATAAGCGAAAGTTCCGGCCAGCGCAGGATCTGTGAAGGTGTCGTGAGGGGGTATATCGTATCCCGGGAAAAAGATCCGGTGCTCCCTGCATGCCATTCAAGCCGGTCCCACAGCCCGAGCTCACAGATAAGGGAAAAAAGATGCTGGTCATCGGAGAAGCAGTGGTGATAGTACCGTTCGATCCAGTAATCATCGATGTGGTATGATGAGAGGCAGCCTCCGAGAAAAGGCATCTTCTCGAATAGTCCAACCTCGTGATCTCCGGCTAACGTGTGGGCAGCAACAAGCCCGCACAGTCCTCCACCGACTATTCCGATTTTCATGATGCGTTACCGGTATTATTTGTTCGGGATCAAATGAAAAAGGCTCCGGAACCCCCTTTGAAAAAATGCGACGGATCATGACGAGAATTTATAAGAAAGTTTTTGTACTGTCGAATGTAACTCTCTTAAAACAAAGGACTTAAAAGAATTAAGAGAAATACTTATCCGTTAGCCCATTGGATGGTGTAACCAGATGCGGGTATTTTTTATTGGGTTTGGTCAGGCAGGGGGCAAAATTGTCGACATGTTCATTGAACAGGACAAGAAGCTCGGGACCAACAGTTTCCGGGGCATTGCCGTAAATACCGCACGGACCGACCTGATGGGCCTCAAAAATATTGAGATGAAAGATCGTCTCCTCATCGGGCAGACACTGGTAAAGGGTCATGGCGTGGGTACAGATAACGTGACCGGGGCCCGGGTTACGGCTGATGAGATTGACAGCATCATAAATGCAGTTGATACCCGCGGAACGCACGATATTGATGCGTTTGTGATAGTCGCAGGTCTTGGGGGAGGTACCGGCTCCGGGGGCTCCCCGGTGCTTGCACGTCATCTCAAAAGGATCTATCGGGAGCCGGTATATGCACTGGGTATTATTCCCGCACCGGAAGAAGGACGGCTCTATTCTTACAATGCAGCCCGCAGTTTAACAACACTGGTAAACGAAGCTGACAATACCTTTATTTTTGATAATAGTGCGTGGAAGAACGAGGGAGAAAGTGTCAAGAGTGCCTTTACGCGCCTCAACAACGAAGTGGTGCGAAGGTTTGCCATCCTCTTCCGCGCAGGTGAAGTAGGTCGGGCGGGTGTAGGTGAGATGGTGGTGGACTCAAGTGAGATCATCAACACCCTTCGCGGGGGTGGCATCACATCTGTTGGTTATGCCATCAGTGATGTGATCAGTACACACACCAAACAGCAGCGGGGAATATTCGGGGGCCTCAAGGAGAACTTTAAGGATAAATTCGGCGGTAAAAAGGAAGCAAATGAGCAGGTGCTCATGGGGGAGGACCGGTCGGCAAAGATTGTCGGCCTTGTCCGCCGTGCCATGCTGGGCCGTCTTACCTTGCCCTGTGATTATTCCACTGCCGAGCGTGCGCTGGTTCTCATTGCAGGACCCCCGGACGAGATGGACCGGAAAGGTGTCGAAAAAGCCAAGAGCTGGGTGGAAGAGAATATTGCCGGTGTTGAGGTAAGAGGAGGAGATTACCCGGTAAACAGCGAGTATGTCGCGGCGGTTGTGATGCTGGCGACTGTTGGGAATGCACCCCGGATTAAGGAACTTCTTGATATTGCAAAGGAAACAAAGGAAGAGGTTATTAAATCCAAGGAGAAGAAATCCAATATGTTTGAGGAAAGTATAGAACCGTTGTTCGAGTGAGGTTGATGATGAAGGGATTGACGCGATTAATTTGGATTATTGCCCTGTTTTTAGTTTTAATACCGGCAGTATCTATAGCATCATATTCAGTGAATTCGATGTCGATAAGTCCGACGGGTGCCCTGACTCCGGGAAGCACGGTTGACATTTCATACAAAGTTCAGTTGTCTAGCGGGGCAACACAAAACTCTCTCCTGATGTATACTCAATTGGAAAAACCAAAATGGTCTTACATCATTAATGTGAACGGAGTCGGAAATGGACTTACTGAAGCCGGGACAAAGACGGTAACCATCAATAGTTTTTTACTGTCATATAAGTCCGGTGACGATGTATCTGTAGCAGTGACATTGGAAGGAACTGCCCCTTCGGTAACAGCAACCTCAAACCAGACGTTAATCCAGATTAGTGATGTGGATGCAAATGGCCACGCGAGTGATTCAAAATATACGCAGAGCGCTTTGGTTGTCAATACCAATGATATTACAACTGCTGTCTCAAATGCAAATTCCCAGCTCAGCCAGTTCAGGACGGATATCGATGAAAAAGCGGCACTGGACATCGATACATCTGCGGCTGAAGCAAAATACAACGATGCCCAGGCCAAGATTACTACAGCCCAGTCTTTACCATCGACACAGTACAGTGACGCATTAAATTACATCAACACCGCAATATCCACCATTGCTGATGGCGAAACCCTTCTTGATAAAGCGTGGGCAGAAAAAGAGATCTCTGACGCACAGGGACCTGTTAATAATGTCGACATACTGATCGCTAATTTCCAAGCCAACTCAAGTACTTCAAGTGATGCACGGTTATCGGAGATTATCACGAAAAGGGAAGTTGCGGTGAGTTATATCTCCGCGGCAAACGATGCGTTGACCAATGGGAACTTTGCTCAGGCCCGTGCAAAAGCTGAAGATGCTTACTCAAAAGGAAATGAATCCTACACTGATGCGCTTACATTCAAAGCCGCGGTAGAAGCCAATCCCTTTGCGAACATTTTTGGTTCAATCGGTTCACTATTCAGTTCAAGTGTCCTCGTTATTATTGTGGGCGTGATAGCAGTCGTGTTAATTATTGTTGGAATCATCATTTATCGTAAACGCTCCCGCTGGGATGAATTAGGTTAAGTTATAGTATTATTCTCTCTTTTTAGGATTATTTTGCTTATATACCTCCTTAAAACAATTCTCTTAACACACTTTGGGACTTTATGGCATTTTTATGTACTTCCCCTACTGCCATTCCATATAACCTTTGTAACCCCGCCATAGGTGTAGTTCGGTGGAATGAAGGTAATCTATGTCCTTTATAATTTGCAAAAAATTAGGGTTATTCCAGAATAAAAAAGTTCATAAAAAAATGGTCACTCACCGCTGAGGTGTAAAAACATCGATATTGATACTTCCCATCTTCCCGTCACGGTGGATGTAATAATCGAAGAGCCGGTTATCATTATCATAGAATGAGAACCAGTAACTGAGTTTGTAGGTCTGCTTGTTGTATCCCGTCAGGGATGGATAACTCTCTGTGTCGTGAAGAATGATCACTCCGGGGTACTTATCAGTCAGGGTCTGTTCATCCTCAATCTGGCCATAGAATGTGATCTTGTTCCACCGATCGCCCCGGTAGTACCAGGGTAACGGCCAGTAATCCTTCGATGCGACCACCACGCGATCGGAAGTGTCCATGAGATTCATAACCTCCCTCATGTCCTCGGAGTTCTGAACCTGAATAATAGGTTCATTAATATCAGTCGGGATAAACGCGACGTGCCATGTCATCAGAAGCAGGAAGAGGCCACCGATGAGGACAAATGCAATCTTCTGCCAGTTCAGGTTGTATGCAGCCACAAAGCACATGGGGAGTAGCTGATGGATCAAAAGCCAGGGCACTTTCTCCCCTACATAGGCATAAAACGCCATGGTCAGAATCATCCAGTAGATACATAACTGGAAGAAGATCTCGGATTTTTCCGTTGTTGTCCGGGGAGTCCTTATCTGGGTAAGGCTTGTTGTGGCGAGATCCGCGGTTGAAAGCCCGAAACGACGGGATTTCAGCCAGTTTTTTATACGCCTGCCTGTAAGAGTCAGGTTAATGCCTTTGAATACAAACTGGAGCGTGCCCAGTATTGCAAGAAGGAATATCGGTAATTCATACAGGAGATACAAGGGTATATAGAAATAGAACGGACCTCCGAGGCGTTGTTCTTCATGCATAGCTACCCAGTGATCAACGGCCTGATACCATCCGGTTGAATTTATCTGGAAATTCTGTCCTACCAGGGTCTCCGGATGCATACCGAATGCTGAGTAAAGGGCAACCAGAAGCCCAGTTGTAAGAAGCAGTCCGATCAACAGATCATTTTTCCACTGTGGTGGGAGGGCAATGCGTTTTTTCCAGAGTGCATACCCGAAAAACGAGATAAAGATCAGCAATATGATCGGCATCTCTTCTTTACATGAGAGCGCCCCCGCAGTAGCTATTGCAGCGACAATAACGTATCGCAGTTGCCCCCGCTCAAGATAATAGAGCAGAGCAACAAGGAGGAGCATGGTGAAAAAAAGCATGAAGATGTCATGACGGAGGAATCGGGAGAAATAAACCAGATCCGGGGAAATGGCAATGAATAGTGCAACAACGAGTGTCTGCGCCTTTGTGATATACCCGAGCCGGTAAATAAAATAAACCAGTGGTACTAGCAGCGTTCCGAATAATGCCGGAAGTATCCGTGCAACAAGATCTGATGCACCAAAAAGCGAGAACATCCCGGCGGTGACATAATAGAGGAACGGTCCGTGGTAACTGGGATCGTAGACCCAGGCTCCTTTTGTCAGGAGATCAAACGAAAACCAAGAATGAATTGCTTCATCATGATGGAATAATTTGAGATCCAGATGCCAGAATCTCACGATAATGGTGAGCAGTAAAATTAAAAGAAAAACACGTTCAAAAGTAAAAATGTGTCTTATCTTATCGGAAAAAGAAGCGGCTTTTTCCATGTGCCGCACCTTCAACTCTCTAAGACAATCTCAATACCGATATCTTTTGGCACCTGAATCCGCATCAACTGGCGGAGTGCACGCTCATCTGCGTCAATATCAATGAGTCGCTTATGGATACGCATCTGCCAGCGATCAAAAGTTGCGGTTCCTTCTCCATCGGGGCTTTTGCGGATTGGTACAACGAGTCTTTTTGTCGGGAGTGGGATGGGCCCAGCCAGATTCACCCCTGTGCGTTCAGCAATCTCTCGGATCCTGTCACAGACCATCTCTACTTTATTGAAATCTGTCCCTGTCAGGCGAATTCTGGCTTTTTGCATGATGATCACTCCAAAAATTTATTTAATCATCTGTTTTGGTTGGATGGCGATACACATGCCGGCTGCGATGGTTGCACCCATATCACGGACGGCGAATCTGCCCAGCTGTGGGAGTTCCTTGACATTTTCAATGACCATCGGTTTTGTCGGCTTGATCTGGACGATTGCCGCATCACCGGTCTTTAAGAATGTGGGGTTCTCTTCCTTGGTCTGGCCAGAGCGCGGGTCGAGTTTCTTCTTGAGCTCGATGAATGTGCACGCGGTCTGCGTAGTGTGGCAGTGGAAGACCGGTGTGTAACCAACGGTGATTGCGCTGGGGTGCTGCAGAACGACAACCTGTGCAGTGAATTCATCTGCAACGGTCGGGGGCTGTTCGGCAGGTCCACAGACATCGCCACGGCGGATGTCGCCCTTTGCAATACCTCGGACGTTAAATCCGACGTTGTCTCCAGGTACTGCCTGGGGGATTTCTTCGTGGTGCATCTCAATGGACTTGATTTCTCCATCTTTGTTTGCCGGCATAAAGGAAACTTTCATACCTTTCTTCATGACGCCGGTTTCAACACGGCCAACCGGAACGGTTCCGATACCGCTGATGCTGTAGCAATCCTGAATTGGTAAGCGGAGCGGCTTGTCAGTCGGTTTTGATGGTTCCTTGAAGGTGTCCAGCGCCGGGATCAGTGCGAGTCCTTTGTACCACGGGGTTTCAGGGCTGATGACCTTGATGTTGGTGCCCTGAAGGGAGCTGATGGGGATAAAAAGTGTCTCTTCGGGTTTGTATCCGACCATCTTGATGAGTTCCGAGAGGTCCTTTTTAACTTCGTTGAAACGCTTCTCATCGTATTTTACAGCATCCATCTTGTTGATGGCGATGATGATCTGCGTAATGCCAAGGGTACGGGCAAGGAACACATGCTCCTTGGTCTGTTCCATGACACCGTCGGGGGCTGCTACGACAAGGATCGCAGCATCAGCCTGTGATGCACCGGTGATCATGTTCTTGACGAAATCTCTGTGCCCGGGGCAGTCTACAACTGTGAAGTAAAACTTGGGTGTATCAAACCGCTTGTGCGCGATATCGATCGTGATACCTCTTTCACGCTCTTCCTTGAGGTTATCCATAACCCATGCAAATTCAAAAGTCGCCTTACCCTTCGATTCAGCCTCCTTGCGGTAGGCCTCGATAATGTGTGCAGGTACTGCACCTGTCTCGAACATCATGCGTCCAACGGTAGTTGACTTTCCGTGGTCGATGTGTCCGATAACAGCCAGATTCATGTGGGGCTTATCAGCTGCCATTCAATGTTCCTCCCATGTTGTAATTGTCCGCATACCGTCTGTCTATGCGAGTATTACATATATGAGACGCATCTATTTAAAGTATTTCGATTCCTTATACCCTTTTACAGGTGAAAACCAATACCGATATTCTCATATCTTTTGTTTGAATACTCTCTTTGGTATGAAGACAATCTCGTTCCAGCGGGACACAGCCAAAAACCGGGTGACGGTTGAATGTGCCGGGCGTAATATATCGGTATACAGTTCATGCGCTTACTGCAGGCACTGTCAGGGTATCCGTGCAGGAACCCGTCTTGTTCCCTCACCCCAGGTAAAAGCGCTCAACGATATACGTCAACGGGGCGCTGCTGATGAAATACTCATGAATGCTGCAATGATGTTCAATACACTGGTACGGGACGGATCCGCTGTCGAATGTGACGATGACAAAAACGAGGGTTTTCAAAAATTATATTAAAATTCTACGTCTGGATGGTTGTTGCGGAAAGCTCTTTTTTTATATCGTTTCTGAATGTTTCAAATTGCAGATCGTTCATCTGATCCGATAACAACCTTCCGCTCCAGGCCCGACGGTAAACCCAGTCTACAATCTTCTCGACTGCCTTAACGACGGTCTCTTCATCCGGTGTTGTGATAAATTCCCTGCCGATATGCGGATGCCTCCCACGTCTCCCCCCGACAAGGATAAGGAAATGGCGGTCTTCCGTTTTTAGAAGATCGAACGGGCAGGATTGGACACACACGCCGCACTGGACACATTTGTCTTCATTGAGCTCGGATAATCCGTTCCGGATAATAATTGCGTTTTCCTTACAGTATTCAACACAGGTTCCACAGCCCGTGCACTGCCCTTCGATGCGCAGGGGGCGCACCCGGCCCATGATACCAATCTCATTAAGCATAGGACTTGTGCAGGCATTCGGGCAGCCTGATACTGCAATACGCATTTTAACCGGCATAATTTTGCCAAACAACTTCTGATCAATCTTTTTTGCAAGGCTCGCCGTGCTAATATTGGCAAACTTGCAGCGTTCAGTGCCCGGGCAGGCAATCACGTTGACAATCTCGTCCCGTTCAGATCCGATCGGCGTGCCATTCTTCATCAGCGCTTTTTCCAGTGCCCGGAGTTTTTTTGGATCGACATGGGGAATTTCCACGGTCTGTCGTGCGGTACAATGGACAAATCCTTTTCCATACCGTTTTGCGATGGTGGCTATCCCACGCATCTGCTCTACTGAGAATATACCGGCAGGCAGACGTACACGGACGGTACAGTACTGCGTGTCCCGCTCGGTGATGACGCCACCTTTCATATGTACGCCGAGATCCTTGAACATCGATCAAGAGTGCGAGCAGGACAAATATTAATGATAGCGTTGGGGCGCAAAAGAATGAGTGTTATTCAGGTCAGTACCAGCGCAACAATAACGAGTGCCCGGGTAATTTCGTTCGCAGCTCCGACAACATCGCCGTTTATTCCCCCGAATAGTTTTTCAGATACCTTGAGGAGGATGAGCGGACACAGGATCATGACTATCGCTGCGGTTACCAGTTGAAACGGGGTTATCGGAAGGAAAATGAGGGGGATGCAGAGAAGAATCGACAGGAACGGGAACCAGGGCCTGGCCAACTGGTGGAGATAACTATGCATCCCCTCCTTGAACGGTGTCCCGTATGCGGTAAGAAAGGCCATGGAAAATTTTGCACAAACCTCTCCTATGATAAGTGCTGAAATAATGGATGCGGTTGCATGGAGGCCGGCAAAGAGCAGAATGGTGACAACCAGCCCTGCAGCAATACCCCCGGCACCCACATACTTGTCGGTGAGAGCTCGGGTTCTTCTCTCATGATCCCCCTGCGCCATCAACCCATCGCCGAAATCGAGCAGGCCGTCAAAGTGATGGGCCCCAGATAGGAGAATCACACCTGCGACAGCAACAGCGGCTGCGAGTGTTCGATCGGTAATAAAAAATACCGGTATTGCAACCAGAAATGCAATTACATATCCTGCGACCGGGTAGATCCAGGAATTTCGTGCGAAATAATCAAAATCCTGTGGTTTACCTAAAGGAAGAATGGTGGTGAACTGTAAAAGTGACAGAACCGATCTCATATGCATTCACTGTAAAGGTGGGAGGTGCATCCAGATTCGCTCTCAAACATTTTAGAAAGTAATGGGGGAACCCCCTATTAGAGGGTTATGACACGATGTGCCGATATGTTCAAACACAATGGATAAAAAATGATCATACGTTGATTACAATGCCATTCCTTTCCGAATCTCCCAAAATCCGATATAAAAAACCAATTTTTTGTGTAATTCTCGGGAATACCATGATCTCAACTATCCCCGGTATTTCCGGGGCGGGTCCGACACCGGAAAAAACCCTTCTGACCCCCAATCTTGATGCCGAACTGGTAACAAGTGGCAGGATCACCAGTTTCCCGCTTAAACCAAATACTCCGACAGGCTGCCCGACACCGGCCTCCATTACGCGTGCAATGATAGAACTAACCGGTGTTCCCCCGCTCTTTATCAATGCGGGGTTGAAATATCCATTGACCGTTCCGTATTTTGATGCGCTTGGACAAATCGGGGAGGATCCACGGAAAAGTGATGCCGTGCCCCTCGCAAAAAGTCTTTTTTGCCATGGACAAGAGATCGGGAAGTTCCTTTCTTGGTCGAGTGATCTGCTCATTCTTGGGGAATGCGTGCCGGGCGGGACAACGAGTGCACTCTGTGTACTTCGTGCTCTCGGGTATCCTGCAACGGTTAGCAGCAGTTTTATCCAGAACCCCGTAAATCAGAAAGAATCACTTTGTCAGGAAGTTCTGGCGGGAATCGTTTCGGATAGTATTTCGGATCCCCTTGAAATAGTGACACGTGTCGGAGATCCGATGATCCCGGTAGCGGCAGGTATTGCCCATACCTACAAGGGAACTCTGATACTTGCCGGAGGGACACAGATGCTTGCAGTTTGTGGTGTGATAAAGGCAACGCACGGTCCCATGCCCGCGATCGCTACGACGGTATATGTCCGCGATGACCGCACCGCCAATGTGGAGAATCTTGCAGCAATAATGGGGGTATCCATATACTATGTCGATCCCGGGTTTGGTGAGCTCAGGCATGAGGGTCTAGCCCGTTACTGTCACGGGGAAGTCAAGGAAGGCACAGGTGCCGGGGGGGCGATGTTCATGGCCTGCATGATGGGATTTACACCGGATCAGATCCAGAAGAAGATCTTTGAAACGGTTCAGGCGTACAGCTGAACAGGCTTAATACTCCTTTTATCCTAAATACCTTAGACAATGCTTCCCATCTGCGTGGTCAACAATTACGGGCAATTTAACCATCTGATACATCGTGCCCTGAGAGATTTGGATATTGACGTGGTGCTGATACCCAACACGACTCCGAAAGAAGAGGTCGCGACAGGGTACAGGGGAATTATTCTTGGTGGCGGCCCCGCAATCGAGCGTGCGGGAATGTGTGCCGAATACTTGGATCTGGGACTTCCTGTTCTTGGGATATGTCTGGGTCTCCATATAATTGCAAAGAAATTTGGTGGCGAGACTCGTCCGGGAAAATCCGGGGGATACGGATCGGTCGAAGTCAGCATCCGTATCAATGATGAGATTCTTGCAGGATATTCTGAAAAAATTCCCGTCTGGGCCTCCCATGCGGATGAAGTATGCCGGGTGCCGGATGGGTTTACGTTGCTTGCCAGTTCTGATATCTGTGATGTAGAGGCCATTGCCTGTCCCTCAAAAAAGATTTACGGCCTCCAATGGCATCCAGAAGTAAGTCATACGCTGGACGGGAAAAGAGTGTACGAAAATTTTGATGCGATTTGTAAAGAATGATATCATTAACAAGAAACGTCTTTTTGTGATGCAGAATCATCCCTCTCTGTTAGCGGTGAAAATACCTATGTCGGCTTTGTTATTGTACCGCTTCTGGTTCTTGTTGTAGAGGTGAGATCGTCAAACCGGCTCTTGCCATGTTGATCTGGGGAATGTTTGAGGCATCATTTTCTAGGTATTGCTATAGATTGGATCAGATTGTTTAGATGTAAGTTTCTCTTTTTTTAAGTGAAATTAATGCAGCGTCACTTTTTTTAAGGCAAAAACAGAATGGATGTTTATGTTAACCAGAGTAACCAGACCGTGCCTGCTCCTCATTATAGGTTTGTGCATATTTACAATCCCTGCAATGGCAGGGGGATATACAACCGTCCAACAGGGTAATACTGTTTTCATTGGAGAGCAGGGACTAG